>Ga0302319_10007972_pt1 | contig 20700 bp, 14 predicted proteins | sample Bog_T0_2_FD_203319 | JGI IMG/M metagenome (GOLD analysis project Ga0302319, IMG submission 203319) | Peat permafrost microbial communities from Stordalen Mire near Abisko, Sweden - Bog_T0_2 | ecosystem: Environmental > Terrestrial > Soil > Wetlands > Peat | place: Sweden: Abisko, Stordalen Mire... | reverse complement strand
ACCCGTCTCACGGCATGAGCACCGCCAATGCGCGCCGCCGCTCCGCGACCAAGACGTTGAACGTTCTACAGGCGGCGCCGGTGTCCATGACTTCGAATCCGACGCCTGCCCTCAAGAAACGCGCCCCAAACGCTGCGGCCGGAAAAACTTGCCTGACACCCGTGCCCAGCAGTACGACTTCCGGCGAGAGCCCCAACGCACGGGTCGCGAGCGCCTCCGCCGCGACGACGTCGGCCAGGTCGGCCGCGTCGCGCAATTGCGGCTCCGCGAGCAATTCGGTTGCCGTGAGTATTACGGCCTCAGCGAAGCGACGATCGTTGATCCAAATCTCGCCGGGCGTATATCCGCGCACCACGTGGATGCCTGAACTCACGTCTTGGGTAAAGCGCATGCGGCTAAGATACCGAATCGTTCATCGAGGCGTTGCCCTTGTCCGTCGTTTACGTCCGTTTTCCCGTCGCGCCGGGTGACGCCGAGGAGCCGCGCTCGACCGATCGCGTGCTCGGTCGCCTGCTCGCGCGGGCCGACGGACCGACCGCGATCGAGGACTGGCGGGAGGACGCGATTCGGTTCGTAACGCACGGGAAGAGCGCGGCGCCCGCGGTCGGACCCGTCGCATGGTGGGCGGCGAGCCTCGACGCGGCGGCGCCGGCGCACGCGCGCGGGGCCTCCGATCGCGAAGCTCCGGCTCCCGGAGGCCATGTCTGTGTAGCGACTCCTGTGCACTGTGTCGCCGGCATGAGCAGCGTGGGATTGCCGCCGGGCGGGATCCTGCGGCTCGAGGCCGACGAGGCAGGCGAGTTCGCGGCGGATTTCAACCGCGTCTTCCACGGTGGCGGCCGCCGACTCGTCGCGGCGCCGAAGATCGGTTTGCTCTGCGTGTTCGAGCGACCGCTCGTCGCGCAGACCTTGGATCCGGAACGGGTGTCAGGGCTCGGCATCGGCCCCTACCTTCCCGCCGGTCGTGACGCGGCGGTACTGCGCAGCCTCATGAGCGAAATCGAAATGTGGCTGTTCGACCATCCGGTCAATCGCCGTCGTGCGGCGAACGGGCGACCTGCCGTGACGGGCCTGTGGCTGTGGGGAGGAGGTCCTTTGCTGCGCGAGCCGCCGCGACTCGATGCGTGGGTGGCCGGGGACGATTTGCTGCTGTCCGCGTGGCCGAAGCAGCCGGCTTGGCCCGCCGCAACGGCGCGCCGGGCCAAACCCGCCGACGTGCCATGCTCGGGGCTCGTCGTGTTCGCGCAAAGCCCGGACGCCGCCGTCTGGACCGCGTGCGAGTCCGCCTGGCTCGCTCCTGCCGAGGCGAGCCTGCGCGCCGGCCGCATCGCGAGCATTGCGCTGAGCGCCGGCGAGCGCCGGTATGATCTCAGCGCGCGCGCGAGCCGGCGCTTTTGGCGCCCCAAGCGACCGTGGCGTGAATTTTTCGCCTGAACCCAAAGGACCGCTGATGTTGCCGGAAATTCGTCGCAGAGCGTTGGCCGTCCCCCCCGGCTTCGGTGTCGGTCTACATCCGGTGCTGCGGCGGGCCTACGCGGCGCGTGGCTTGACGACGGACGCCGACCTCGATCTGTCCCTGAGTCGTTTGCTGCCGGTGGGATCGCTCGCCGGTGTTGAAGCGGCGGCGGAGCTTCTGGCCGCCCACCGGCGCTCAGGCCGGGTGCTCGTGGTGGGCGACTTCGATGCCGACGGGGCCACGAGCAGCGCGCTCGTCGTACGCGCTCTGCGCGCGCTCGGCTTCGCTCACGTCGATTTTCTCGTGCCGAACCGCTTCCGCTTCGGCTACGGGCTCACGCCGGAGATCGTCGTGCTGGCGGCCGGGCGTTCACCGACCCTGATCGTCACGGTCGACAACGGCGTCTCGAGCATCGAGGGCGTCGAGGCCGCGCGCTCCCACGGCATCCCGGTGCTGATCACGGATCATCACCTGCCCGGCAGCGCCCTTCCGCACGCCGCCGTGATCGTCAATCCGAATCTGCCGGGCGCGACGTTCGCGAGCCCGCACCTCGCCGGCGTCGGCGTCGCGTTCTACGTCGTGGCGGCGCTGGCGCGTTCCTTGCGAGATGCGCGGTTTCGGGCCGCGGACTACCTCGATTTGGTGGCGCTGGGTACGGTCGCCGACGTCGTCGCGCTCGATCACAACAACCGGATTCTCGTTTCGCAGGGGCTTGCCCGCATTCGTGCGGGTCAGTGCGCGCCGGGGATTCGGGCCTTGCTCGAGCAGGCGGGCCGACGCTGTGAGCGAGCCACGGCGGCGGACTTGGGGTTCGCGGTCGCGCCGCGCTTGAACGCCGCGGGACGCCTGACCGACATGAGTCTGGGCATCGAATGCCTGCTCACCGACGACGCGGGGCAGGCTGTGCGACTCGCCGCCGAACTGTCGCGCCTCAACGCCGAGCGCCGGGAAATCGAACAGCGCATGCAAGACGAGGCGATCGACATCACGGCGCATTTGCCGCGTGACGCCGACGGCGCCGCGGCGCTCGGGATTTGCCTGTTCGATGCGAACTGGCACCAAGGCGTCGTGGGTCTCGTGGCCGGACGCATCAAGGAACGCCTGCACCGGCCCGTGATCGCTTTTGCACTCGCCGAGGACGGCTCGCTGCGTGGCTCGGCGCGCTCCATCCCGGGCGTGCACGTGCGCGATGCGCTCGATAGTGTGGCGGTGCGCCATCCGGGACTGATTCAAAAATTCGGTGGCCACGCGATGGCCGCCGGGCTGTCGCTCGCGCGCGACGACTTCGATGCGTTTCGGACGGCGTTCGGCGCCGAAATCGCGCGGCGCGCGGATCCAGACATGCTCACCGGCGTCCTCCTCTCGGACGGCGCCTTGGAGCGCGCGGATTTGTGCCTCGAGACGGCGCAAGCGCTGGGTGGCGGCGGCCCATGGGGCCAGGGCTTTCCCGAACCCGTATTCGACGGCGAATTCGCGGTCGACGGCCTGCGGATCGTCGGCGAGAAGCATTTGCGTTTGCGCTTGCGTGGCGCCGGCGGCGAATCTGCGGAGGCCATCGCCTTCGGCTATGTGGGTGGGATCCACGAGACTTCCGAACTGCGGCCCGGCCGTTCCGTACGCGTCGCCTTCCGGCTCGAAGTCAACGAGTACAATGGCACACGTCGGCCCCAGCTCAATTGCCTGCAACTGCGTCCCGCCTGAAGCGGGCACTCGAGCACTCGAAGGACGCCGCCGGCCTTGGACGGAATGGCGTCTTCGACTTGACATATTGGAGTCGCGCATGGGATACACTCTGCAGTCTGACCCGACCGACGATGGCTTGGGGCTACTGCCGGTTGACCGGATCCGTCGCGATGGTTATCAATACAAGCACATTATTAAGTGCATATCGGATTCAGAAGGGGAGCTGGTTCATGAAGAGCAAGACGATTCCGTTGGTTGCCGTCGCTTGCCTCGCGGCGGCGGCGAGCGTCGACGCGCAGATCACGACTTTGGACTACACGGGTTTGGTCACGAGCGGGACCAGTTCCTATTTGCCCGACGGCTTGGGATACATGATGACGCTGCCCAAGACGGGCTTCACCGGGGAGTACACGGCGCAAATCACGGTGGAAGGGTCGGCGAGCAATTATTCGCTGCAAATGCTTTCGTATTCATTCAATTTCGTCGGGACCGGCGCCTCGCAGGGGTTCTCCGTCAACGTCAACGCATTGCCGTTTGTACTCGAGAATTACGGCGGATTGGACTTTCAGCCTCAGGATCCCACGGTGGGGAATGACTATATCGACCTGCTGACCGCGAAAAACGGCAGCATCATCGGGGCGCGCCTGAATCTCGACGTCCAAACGCCGGACGAGCCCGAGGTGGATCTGCGGATCGGTTCCTACGGGGATAAATTTTCCTATACTTATGGCTCGCAGCTCGGCGGCTGCTCGGATCTGCGTGACTTCGGGGGTCCCAAGACGAGCTACTCGGGAGGAGAGATTTCGCCTTGTTCGATCGCCTCCAGGAACAAGATTACGGGGGCCTGGAGCGTGGCCAAACCAGCGACGGCGCCGGAAATCGACGCGGCGTCGTTGGGCAGCGCGATGACCTTGCTGCTCGGGGGCCTCGCGGTGGTCCGAGGACGGCGACGTCCCTGAGGTTCTCGTTGCGGGCGTTCGTCAGATCGGCTCGTCGAGCGACTTGGCGAGGGGCGTGAACGTGGCGGGCCCCGCCGGCGTCATGTGCCAGCAGTCCTCCAAGCGCACGCCGAATTCACCCGGAATGTAGAGACCGGGTTCGTCGGAGAAGCACATGCCCACCCCGAGAGGTGTCGCGTCCCCGTGCACGAGATAAGGGGATTCGTGGCCGTCGAGGCCGATCCCGTGCCCGGTGCGATGGGGCAGACCGGGGAGGCGGTAGCCCGGCCCAAACCCCTCGCGCTCGTAGTAGCTGCGTACGGCGTCGTCGATCCGGCCGACGGGAGTTCCCAACTCCGCGCTCGCCAGCGCGAGTTCTTGGCCGCGTTTGACTGTGTTCCAAACGCGCCGCTGGCGGGCCGTCGGTTCGCCGAACACCCAGGTCCGCGAAATATCCGATTGGTAGCCGTGAATCGAACAGCCGCAATCCATGAGCACGACCGAACCCTCATGCAGACTCTGGGCTTGGCGCGAGCCATGCGGATAGGCCGATGCCTCGTTCAGCAGCACGAGTGAAAATTCAGGCGCTCCGCCGAGCGCGGCGGTTTCCGCATCCATGATGGCGCCGATCTCGGGCTCCGTCATACCCGCCTGCAGGCGCGCATGCACGCGCGCGAGTGCGCGAATCGTCACCGTATTGGCCGCCTGCAACAGCGCGAGTTCCGCCGGCGACTTCACGAGGCGGCAGGCACGCACGAGTGCGTCGCCGGCGACGAGTGCATGGTCTTTCGTCGCGCGGCGCACGCCGTCCACGATGAAGAACCGCACCGTGGCTTCGACGCCGATCGTTCCGGCGCGCACGCCGCGGTCGCGCAGACCCTGCACGATCAGTTTGAATGGATCATCCGCCTCGTTCCAGGTCCGGACGTCATCGCCCACGTCGAACGTCTCGCGCACCGACGGCTCCTCGAACGCCGGCGTCACGACGAGAACCTCGCCGCGTGCCGGTATGATCGCAGCCGTCGTGCGCTCGGATCGGTGCCAGCGGATCCCGGTAAAGTACTCGAGCGTCGAACCCGATTCTGCGAGCAGCGCTTGGACGCCGCTCTGCCGCAGGAGCCCCTGGAGTTTCGCTATGCGCTCGCGCCGCTCCGCGACCCCGACCGGCGGGGCGTCGATGCGCTCCGCGACGGGATGGGGCGGCAACGGAACTCCTGCGGGCGCGCCTTGCGCAGCATCCGCGCCCGCCGGCATGGCGCGGCCGGACGCGGGCGGACCCACGCTCGCAAGCGAGCCCGCCGCAACGAGCAAGGAGCGGCGCGAGATCACTGCTTGGACCGGTGCGGCGGGTCCCGTCCCGTCTCCACGAGCAGGCGTGTGAACAGGTAAAGCCGCGGCGCGACGCTATCGAGGTCGATCCATTCGTGGTCCGTGTGAAAATCTCCGCCCACGAAACCGAGACCATCGAGAGCGGGGGTACCTAACGCCATCGCGAGCGCCGATTCGGAGGCGCCGCCGTTGCCGGCGAGAGCGATCGTCTTGCCGATCTCCGCGTAGATCGAGCGCGCGCGAGCCGCGAGCGCGTCGATGTCGGCATTCTCGGTCAGGGGCGGGTATGCCGGATCGTGGGCGACGGTGACCGACGTATCCGGCACCAGCGTGGTGCGGGAAGCCTCATGAATCTTTCCGATGACCCCGTTCAACTCCTCGAGGGTACGGTAGCGCACGTTGAGCGTCGCTTCGGCATAATCGGGAATGATATTGGTGCGTTCGCCCGCCTTCAGCACCGTCAGATTCACGGTCGTGCCGTCGCCGGAATGCGGAAAAGCGTTTTCGAGACTCGCGAGTTGGTGCACGAGCTCGACGGCGGCGTTGCGGCCGTCCTGCGGCGCCATGCCGGCGTGCGCCGCGCGGCCCGCCACCTGAATGCGGATCGAAGCCGACCCCTTGCGCCACACCGTCAGCGCATCGGGCGGATCGCCCGGCTCCATGTTGAATTCGACGTCCGCCTGTTTCGCGAGGCGCCGAATCAACCGGGTCGAACCCGGCGAACCGCGCTCCTCGCTCGTGTCTACCAGCAAGCTGATCGTCGCATAGTTCTTGAGGCCGAGATCGTGGAGGATCTCGAGTGCACTCACCGCATTGACGAGACCGCCCTTTTCGTCGCCGACGCCGGGCCCGTGAGCACGATTGCCGTCGATGCGAAACGGACGCAGAGCCGCGGCGCCCGGGTCGAAGACCGTATCGAGGTGGGCGATGATCAGAATCCGGCCCTTGCCGCTGCCGTGCAAGACCGCCACCAGATTGTCGGGGAGGCCCGTACCCTCGGCGGGTTCCGCTTTCACGGCGGCTCCGATCGCCTGCAAGCGTGTGCCGATGACGGCGGCCACGCGCGTGCCGCCTGCCACGTCACCGGTGCCGGAGTCGATGTCGACGATCTCCTTGAGCAGGTCGAGCGCCCCCGCACGATGCGCGACGACCGCCGCGTAGATCTTATCGTCCCGGGCCGCGGGCGGCGTCGCGGCCGCCGGGTTCTCGGCACTCAGGACTCCGCCCGGCATCGCGCCCAGTACGGCGCCGAGCAGGCAGATCCCGATCGCGCCGCTCCGCGCCCCCGCGCGCGCCGCCTTCCATCGTCGCGACGGTACGCCGCGGTATCCCCGGTCATTCATCGTGTGCTCCCGCTGCTGTTCCCGCACGGTAACATGGGATTCGCGCGGATTCGACTGCGCGAGCGGCGCGCAGCCGGCGCGCGCAGCGGCTGGGCATGCGGTGCTCCCGCCGTCTCCCGACGCCGGCGCGATTCAGTGTAAGATTTCGCATCATGGACGCATACGAATTTTCCGCCCGCACGATCGACGGCGAAGAGGTGTCGCTGGCGCGCTATCGAGGCCACCCGTCCTTGATCGTCAACGTCGCGAGCAAGTGCGGCTTCACGCCCCAATACGCCGGACTCGAAGCGCTATACCGCAAATTTCGCGACCGCGGTTTTCAAATTCTGGGGTTTCCCTGCGACCAGTTCGGCCATCAGGAGCCGGGCGACGAGGCCGAGATCAAGAGCTTTTGCGCGCTGACCTATGGTGTCAGCTTTCCCATGTTCGCGAAGATCAAGGTCAACGGTGCCGATGCGCACCCCTTGTATGCCTATCTCAAGGAAGCACGACCGGGACTGCTCGGCATCGCGGGGATCAAGTGGAATTTCACGAAGTTCCTGGTGAACGGCGACGGCAAGGTGATCAACCGCTACGCTCCGACGGACAAGCCGGAGAAACTCGAGGCCGACGTGGCGGCGGCGCTCCCGGCCGTGGCGGCGTCGTGAGGCGTCGAGGCTCGCCGTGGCCCACGGCCTTCGAACGCGTGCGCCCACCGCTGGCCGTCGCCGTGGTCTGCGCCACGGTCCTCGCCATGGTATTCGGGACGGCCAAGGTCCATGCCGCGCCGGCAGGCCGGCTCACCGTGCGACTCGTCACCGGCGCCGAACCGCTCGCCGCCGGCAGCGACGTCGAACTGCGCATCTATGAAGTCGGCGGCCGCACGCGCCGGCTCGCGCTCGCACACGGAGAGGCATGGTTGCGCGACTCGACGCACGTGATTTCGGTCGAACTCGCCGATGCGCTCGATCCACGCGCCGTCATGCGCTACGCCATTTATTACCGCGGCGCCGTGGCGGGCCTGCCCGCCTGGGAGATCACTTCAGCGGATGTCGAAACGGCGGGCACCGGCACGGCGCCCGAACGGCTGCTCGATGTGACCCTCTCGGGCGCGATCGCAGGACAGGGCGAGTTATCGACCGTGGAGCGCAGTGTGGGTTCCCTGGTATGCGTGACGGATGCCGACTGCGACGATCATCGCAGCTGCAACGGCATCGAGCGCTGCGCCCCGCAGGCGGCGGGCGCGGATGCGCGCGGCTGTCTCAAGGGCGCGCCGGTCGTGTGTCCGGTGAATCAAATTTGCAGCGAAGGCCGCGGCTGCCGCGGTCCGGATTCGATCGGCAAATCGCCGCCCTGACGTTCGGACTCGTTCCCGCCGGCCGCCGCATCCTTGCGCATCACGGGCCGAGATCGAGCGCGAGTACGATGACGTTCGCATTCTTCGGCAGCGTGAGACTCTGTAGTGTCTTGGCGGCATTGATCGAGAAGGCGTAGGCATACAGTTTGTAGGCGCCGCTTTCCTTGGTGCCGCCGGCTTTGACGCGATAGCCCATCGTCGCCGCGAGCGTTTCGCCCGTTTGAGTCGTCTTTGCCGCCCAATCGCTGAGGCTCTGCGTGAACTTCGTCGATGTTCCGTCCGTGTACGTGACGGTGAAGGACTGGTTGGCCTGGGTCCCGTTGACGGCGAATCCCAGGAGACTCAGGGTGCCGGCGCTCTGCACGGGCAGCGGCACGGTCGCGTTGGAGATGCCGCTGCCGGGTCCCGAGGCCGTGAGCGCGAACGTCGTGCCGTTCGCGCTCACGGAGCTGCCGAGCACCGCGGCCGCGACGGCTTCACCATGCCCGTCCGCCCCGCCGCCGGTCACGGGTGTGCCCAGGGTACCGAGCGCATAGACGTTGCCGAGACTCGCGAGGCCCACGGGTTCGGTCGTGATCGTGTAGGCCGCTCCGGCGACCGGACTTGCGACGAGGCCGGCCGCGATCGCGATCGCATTGATGGTCGTCGTTGCGCTGACCGTGATCGCGCCCGTGTACGGGGTCGAACCCGTCGTTGGCGTCGTACCGTTGGTCGTGTAATAGATCGAGGCCCCGGCGGTCGCACTCGCGATGCTCACCGTCTGGGCCGCGGTGTAAGTCCCCGCCGCGGGGCTGAACGTGGGTGCAGCAGCCGGCGGGGTGATCGTGTAAGCGGCCGTCGCGACGGCGCTGCTCACGTATCCGGTGGCGATCGCAATCGCGTTGATCGTGGTGTTCGTGCTGACCGTGAGCGGCCCCGTATACGCCGTGGAACTCGTCGTCGGCGTCGAGCCGTCGAGCGTGTAGTGGATCGCGGCGCCGCCGGTCGCGCTCGCGAGACTCACGGTTTGCGCACCCAGGTAAGTGCCCCCGGCCGGGCTGAAGGACGGGGTCGCGGCGGGCGGCGCGCCCGAAGCGGGCGTCGCATCGAGCGCGAACACCACGACATTCGCGTTCTTGGGCAGGGCGATGCTCACCGGCGTCTTCGCCGCATTGAGGGTGAACGCATACCCATAGAGATTGAACAGACCGCTTTGCGTGACGCCGGTCGACTGAATGCGGTAGTTGGAGGTGAAGGCGATGGCCTCTCCCGCATAGTGTTGCGGCGTCGACCAGTCGCTCAAGCTTTGCACGAAGCTCGTCGTCGTGCCGTCCGAATAGGTCACGACGAAGCTCTGGTTGATCTGGTTGCCGTTGACCGCCGTCGCCAGCAGGCTCAAGGTCGTCGCGTTGCCGACATTGAGAGGTATCGTCGTGCTCGTGACGGCGCTCGTGGGACCCGCGGCGCTGAAGGAGAAGTCCGAACCCGCCCAGGGCAGCGAGGTACCGAGCAAATTCGCGGCGAACGCCTGTCCGTGGCCGTCGATGCCGCCCTTCACGGGCGTACCGGCGGTTGCGAGTCCGTAACGATTGCCGACGGCGGCCAGGCTCACGGCGATGCCCGGGACCGGTGGCGAGGCGATTTGACCGAATGCCGACACGGCATATTGGCTGCCGACGTAGACCTTGCCGTTGGCGACCGCGGGCGTCGCGAATTTCACGGCCGAACCCGGTACGTCGCGATTGCCCGCCGCTTGACCGCTGTTGTACAGGAGATGCGCGAGATTGCCCGCATCGTACGCGTAGAGAATCTGGCAGTTGGCGCCGTTCGTGCAGATCGAGTTGTATTGACTGTCGTCGAGCGCCCAGACGACCCCGGCAGAGTTGCCGTTCGCCGAGATCGACGGAGACGGCGATGGGTAACCGAAGACCGTGTAGGACTGCGAGGTCGGTGTCGCCGATACGCCGCCGGTCTGCGTATTGAACGCATAGGCTTTCAGCGCGCTGTTCGCGCCGCCCCAGTACAGGTTGCCGTTCCAATAGGCGGGCGACCCCCAGGTGCCGCTGGTCGCATTCGGGATTTCGGCGACGATCTGCGGGTCGCTCGTCGTGCACGCGGGAGTCAGCAGCGGACAATACTTGCCAAGGTTGTTGCGATCGAGGACGAACAGGGTTCCGACCTTGCCGACGAGACCCAGCAGTTGCTGGCCCGACGGTAGGCTCGGCAGCAGCACCACGCCGCCGGAGGCGACGTCGTTGTCGTTGATTTCCAGCGACGCCTGGTTGAACGGCGTGAAATAGTCGAGCACCGCAAACGTGCCGCCGCTCGGGCCCCCGAGCTTGAGGATGCTGTCGCCGAAATCGGTGCTGCCGTCCCAGGTGCCGTTGCCCGTGCTGAAAAAAATGTCGCCGGCCGTGTCGGCGGCAGGGCCGCCGCCGCTCATCCAGATGCCCGCCTCGCTGCCGTTGGGCGTCGTGTTGAACACGGCTTCTTGCGCGAGCGTCGCCGCGCCATAGGACATGACCCAACCGTGCCAGGGGTCGAGGTCGCAATGCGAGCCGAAGGTGAGGATCACGTGCCCGTTCTCGAGCAGCAAAGCCGGCCGTTGATTCTCCTGGAGCACGTTGAAAGGCACGACGCCGTTCTTGGAGTTTTCGCCGGTGCCAGGGACGGACGCTTGGATGTTCACGGGGCCGCCGAATTTCTCCGCGAGGGTGCCGGTATCGAGGGCGTGCAGGTACTGATAGGCATGACCGGCGACGATCGCCTTGGCGACGACATAGAGCGTACCGCTCACGGGGTCGATGACCGGAGTTCCGGTGATGCCGATCTCCGGAACCTGGTCGGTGCAATCGACGGCGATGTCCGCCGGAAGCACCGTCCTGCCGCCCGACGGGATCAAGCTCACTTGGGCGTAGAGTGCGCCGGTATCGGCATCGAGCGCGTAGACGCTATCGTGGCCCGTGACCACGTAGAGGACGTTGTGCGTACCCCCGCCGATGTTGACGCCGGGCAGATAGAGCGGTTCGGCGAACACGTACCCATCGACGGGGACGGTATAGAGCTTGCCGAACGTGGTCGCCATGACGTTCTCCGGCGTCAGCAGCGTCTCCTGGACGTTCTGCCCCGTGCGCGCCGGGTCATTGTGATACGTCGTGACGCTGACCTGCGCGCAAACGCTGGCCGCCAACAGGAAACCAGCCACGGCGATCGACGCCGAAAACAGCTTTTCAATGAATCCCACGTCGATCCCCCTTGCCTATTGTCAAATGGTCATGACGCATCCGCGTGCGTCGCTTCATCAATCCGTCACAAACTCTCCGCAAGCTTGCCACATTCGGATTCCAAGGATGCCGGCGGCCGCGTGTGCCATTGAAGACCATCGACCTCGTGTATATCAACGCCGGCGGTGGCCACCGCTCCGCGGCCCTCGCCCTCGATGCCGTGATTCGCGAACAGGGGCGGCCGTGGCAGGTGCGGCTCGTCAACCTGTTCGAGGTCCTCGACCCGAACGGCGTATTTCGCAAGGCCACGGGCATGAATCCCGAGGATTACTACAACAAGCGGCTGGCGCGCGGCTGGACGCTCGGTCTCGCGCAGGAATTGAAACTGCTGCAGGCCTTGATTCGGCTGACCCATACCCGCATCACGAGGCAGCTGCGCGAACATTGGCGACGCACGCAACCCGATCTCGTCGTCTCGCTCGTACCGAATTTCAATCGGGCGATGTTCCAAGCGGCGGCGGCGGCCGTGCCCGACGCCGCGTATGTGACGATCATGACGGACTTTGCGGATTTTCCGCCGCACTTCTGGATGGAACCCGATCAGCCCCAGCATCTGATTTGTGGGACACCGCGTGCCGTCGCTCAGGCGCGGGACATGAACTGGGACGAGCGCCGGCTGCATGCGACTTCGGGGATGATCATCCGGCCGGATTTCTACCGCGAACGGCCACTCGATCGGCCGGCCGAAATGCGGCGGCTCGGTCTCGATCCCGCGCGACCGACCGGTATCGTCGTGTTCGGCGGTCACGGTTCCCGCGTCATGCGCGGCATCGCCCGGCGGCTCGACCGCACACAGCTCATCTTGATCTGCGGCCACAATCGGACGCTCGCCGCGCGTCTCGCAACGCAGAGTGCCACCGCGCCGCGCGCCGTCGTGGGCTTCACGCCCGACATGACGTACTACATGAAACTCAGCGATTTCTTCATCGGCAAACCCGGGCCGGGCAGTATCAGCGAGGCCGTCCAGCAGGGCTTGCCCGTGATCGTCGTGCGCAACGCCCTGACCATGCCGCAGGAGCGCTACAACGCCGACTGGGTTCTCGAGAACCATGCCGGCGTCGTTCTCGACAGTTTTCGCGCCGTGGACCATGGTGTCGCCACGGTAATCGCACGCCTCGGCGAATTCCGCGCCAGCATCGGACGAATCCGGAATCGCGCGGTGTTCGAGATACCCGCGGTGCTCCACGCCCTCCTGCGCCGCGAGCGGCCCGAGGAGTTGCTGCCGCCGGCGCGAGCATACGCCGGGCACTGACGCGCGGTGCCGCGGCTCATCGGTCACGGCGTCGGCGTCACGGCGTCACGGCGTCAACGTCACGGCGAACGCGACGACGTTGACGTTTGCGGGCAGCGTGATGCTGGCGACCGACTTGGCGGGATCCAGCGCAAAGGTGTACGCATACACGTCGTACGACCCGGATTGCGTCGCCCCGGTCGCCTTGATGCGGTAGGCCATGGTCGCGACGGTCGACTCCCCGGGGTAGCTTCGCGGCGTCGCCCAGTCGCTCAAGCTCTGCGTGAAACCCGCCGTGCTGCCGTCGCCGTACTTGACGACGAAACGCTGGTTCACTTGAGCGCCGTTGACGCCCGCGGCGAGGATCGACAACGACGCGACATTGGCCGCGGGCAGGGGAATCGTCGTGGCGGCGGCGGCGCTCGCCGGTCCCGGGGCGGCCGGCGAAAACGTTCCGCCCGTCCAATTCAGTGTCTTGCCGAGCAGAACCGCCGCATACGCATTGCCATGACCGTCGGCGCCGCCGCCGGTGACCGGCGTTCCCGCAGTCCCGAGTCCGAAGACGTTGCCGCTCGAGGCGAGACTCACGTTCACGGGCTGCATGCTGATTGAATACGCACTGCTCGCGACCGCGCTGTTCGCGTAGCCGTTCGCTGCCGCGAGCGCCTTGATCGTTTCGCTTGCGCTGATTGCGATCGGAGCCGAATAAACCGACGAGGCCGTCGTCGGCGCCGAGCCGTTGGTCGTGTAGTAGATCGTCGCGCCCGGCGTCGCGTCGGATAGCGCAACGCTCTGCGCTCCGATGTAACTGCCCGACGCGAGGCTGAACGTCGGCGCCGCCGCCGCCGCGGTCGCGGGCGTCAAGTCGATTGCGACGACGACCACGTTGGCATCGCTCGGCAGCGTGATGCTCTGCACGGTTTTCGAGGCGTTGAGCGCGAAAGCATAGGCGTAGAGGTACACGGGACCGGCTTGCGTGATGCCGGTCGACTTGATGCGGTAGGCCATCGTCGCCGCGATGGTCTCGCCGCTGTAATTCGCCGGCGTGTACCAATCGCTGAGACTCTGCACGAAGGTCGTGGTGTTGCCGTCCGTGTAGGTGACGACGAAGGCTTTGTTCAATTGGGCGCCATTGACGCCCGAGCCGAGCAAACTGATCGAGGAATAATTACCGGCGGGCAGGGGGATCGTCTTTTCGGTAACCGCGCTGCCTGGGCCGCTCGCCGCGAGTTTGAACGTGCCGCCCGACCAGGTCACGGTCGAACCCAGCAGATTGGCGGCGAACGCATCGCCATGACCGTCGACCCCGCCGCCGGTGACCGGCGTGCCGGCGGTCGCGAGGCCGTAGAGATTCGCGCTTGCCGTGAGATTTACGCTGACCGGAGTCGGGCCCGTTGCGGGGCTGATCGTATAGGTCGCGGTCGCCACCGCGCTGGTCGTGTAGCCGCTCGCGACCGCGATGGCGTTGATCGTGGCCGTTGCGCTCACGCTGACCGGTCCCGCATAGAGCGTGGATGCGGTCGTGGGGGTCGAGCCGTTCGTCGTGAAATAGATGGCGGCGCCGGGCGTTGCGTCGCTCAAGCTCACGCTCTGCGTTCCCGTATAGCTGCCGGGTGCAGGGCTGAAGGTGGGCGTGGCAGCGGGCGAGACGCTCGGCGCCGCGGCGGTCACGTCGAGCGCGACGATGACGACGTCGGCATTGTTCGGCAGGGTCAGGCTCTGCACGGTCTTCGCGGCGTTGAGCGCAAAGCTGTAGGCATAGAGGTACACCGGCCCCGCTTGGGTGATCCCCGTGGACTTGATCCGGTATGCCATCGTCGCGGCCACCGTTTCGCCGGCGTAATTTGCGGGCGTATACCAGTCGCTCAAGCTCTGCGTGAACGTTTGCGTGCTGCCGTCGGTGTAGGTGACGACGAAGGCTTGATTGGCCTGAGCGCCGTTGAGGCCCGAGGCGAGCAGGCTGATCGAAGCATCCTTGCCGGCGGGCAGCGCGATCGTCGCGCTCGTCACGGCGCTGCCCGGCCCGGCGGCGCCCAAGGAGAACGTACCGCCCGACCACGTGACCGTCGCCCCGAGCAGGTTCGCCGCGAACGCGTTGCCATGCCCGTCGACGCCGCCGCCCGTGACGGTTGCACCCGGATCCGCAAGGCCGTAGAGATTGGCCACGCTGCCGAGGCTCACGCTGACCGGCAGGGTGCTGATCGTGTAGAGGCCGCTCGCGACGGCGCTCGTCGCAAAACCGCCCGCCACCGCGATCGCCTTGAGCGTCGTCGTTGCGCTCACCGTGAGCGGCGTCGTGTACGCGGCCGAACTTTGCGTCGGCGTCGACCCGTCGATCGTGTAATGGATCACGGCGCCGGGCGTCGTGTCGCCCAAGCTCACCGTCTGGGTATTCGCGTAAAGACCCGCGGGAGGACTGAACGTCGGGGTCGCCGCCGTCGGCGTGCCGCTCCGGCCCGACGGCGTCAGGTCGAGCGCGAGCACCACGACATTGCTGGTCTTCGGCAGCGTCAGGCTCGCCACGGTCTTCCCGGTATTGAGCGCGAACGTGTAGCCGTACAGGTTGTATGCGGCGCTTTGTGTGCCGCCGGAGGCCGTGATGCGGTAACCGGTCGTCGTGACGATCGATTCCCCCGCGTAGTTCTGGGGCGTCGACCAGTCGCTCAGGCTCTGCACGAAGTTCGTCGTGCTGCCGTCTGTGTAGGTTACGACGAAGGTCTGATTCGGTTGATTCGAATTGACCGCAGTGGCGAGCAGGTTCAGCGTCGAATAGCTGCCCGCCGGCAGCGCAATCGTGGCGTTCGCCACCGCATCGGCGACGCCGGTCGCGCCCAGCGTGAACGTCGAGCCCGCGAACGTCAGCTGCGTACCGAGCAGATTGGCCGCATAGGCCTGATTGTGGCCGTCGAGTCCGCCGCCTGTGATGGGCGCGCCCCGCAAGGCGAGTCCCTCGCGATTGGCGGCTCCGGACAGGCTCACCGAGGTCCCCGGCGCGGGAGGCGCCGCGATCTGGCCAAAGGCGGACACCGCGTACTGGCTGCCGACGTAGACCTTGCCGTTCACGATCGTCGGCACCGCGAATTTAACCGCCGCGCCCGGGACGTCGCGATCGTTCGCCGCCTGATTGCTGCTATAGAGCATCTCGTCGAGGTTGTTCGCATTGAACGCGTACAGCGCCTGGCAGGTGGCGGGTCCCGTGCAGGTCGTCGAGTTGTATTGACTGTCGTCGAGCGCCCATACGATCCCGTTGGTCGTGCCGTTTGCCGACACCGACGGCGTCGGCGAGGGATAGCCGAATACCGTGAAGGTTTGCGAGGTCGGCGTGGTCGAGATCGATCCGGTCGTCGTATTGAACGCGAACGCCCGCAGCGTGCTGTTCGAGCCACCCCAGTACAGATTCCCGTTCCAGTAGGCGGGCGCCCCCCAGGTTCCGGTGGTTGCGCCCGGGATTTCCTCGACGATCTGCGGATCGCTGTTCGTGCAGGCCGGCGTGAGCACGGGGCAGTACTTGCCCAGGTTGTTGCGGTCCAGTTCGAACAGTGTGCCGGTCTTGCCGACGAGGCCCAGCAACTGCCGGCCGGAAGGCAGTGTCGGCAGGAGTACCGGCGCGCCGGCCGAGACGTCTTCATCGCCGAGGTTCAGCTGGAGCTGATCGTAGGGCGTGAAATAGTCGAGCACCGCGAACGTCCCGCCGGCGGGCGCGCCGAGTTTCAGCACGCTGTCGCCATAAGCCGTGACGCCATCCCACGTGCCGTTGCCCGTACTCACGTAAATATTGCCGTCGGCATCCGCTGCCGGTCCACCGCCGCTCATCCAGATTCCGCCTTCGCGACCGTTCGGTGTCACATTGAAGAGGGCTTCCTGCTGGAGCGTCGCCGCCGCGTAAGACATGACCCAGCCGTGCCACGGATCGAAATCGCAGTGCGACCCGATCGTGATGATGACGTGGCCGTTCTGCAGCAGCAGCGCCGCGCGCTGAACCTCGAGCAGCGGGTTGAAGGCCACGCGACCGTTCGATGAGTTCTCGCCGTTGCCGGGCACGGAGCCCGTAATGCTCACGGGACCGCCGAACTTCTCCGCCAGGGTGACCGTGTCGAGGGCATGCAGGTACTGATACGCCTGCGTGCCGATCATCGCCGTGGTGACGAGGTAGAGCGTGCCGGTGGCCGGGTCGATGACGGGCGTGCCCGTGATACCGACTTCCGGAACCTGGTCCGTGCAGCCGGAATCGATATCGATCGCGGTGTTCATCGTGCGGCCGCCGGCGGGGATCAGATTCACCTGGGCATAAACTTGTCCGGAGTCCGCATCGATCGCGTAGACGCTATCGTGTCCCGTCGCCACGTAGAGGACGTTGTGTGTGCCGCCCGCGATCGACACATTCGCGAGATACAGCGGCTGAGCGAAGACATAGCCGTCCACTGCGGTCGTGTACAGCTTCCCGAAGTAGCTGCTGCTCACGCTCGCCGGCGCCAGCAAGGTTTCCTGGAGGTTTTGACCGGTTCGCGCGATGTCGTTGTGATAGGTCGTCACGTTCACTTGCGCCAGGGCGGCCCCGTTTGACATAACGATGAACGCGGCAATGCCGGCGAACAGGGTTCGGCTGAGAAAAGAGGTCGGCTGAAGACGCGTCATGCTTCGAATCTCCCAATTACAAATCGCCTCGTTTCCCCACGAATGACACTCGTCGATTGTTATGTATGCTCCCTGTTTGGGGTCCCGCCGCGTTCGAAATGCTTCGAACCCCCAAGCTGCTACGGAAAACCATAGCGGCCGGATGCACTGGCGGCGACTTGTCGCACTTTGCGGACGGGTCGCACGATGCGATCGAGCGCTCTCGATGGTGCGTCGGCGGCCTGGATCGTTGCACGTCTCGCGACCGGTGCCGCAGCGACCCACCACGATGGCGTCAATTCGGGTCGGAATGACTCAAGCGCGGCAGTAAATTGGCAAGGCGCGCCGGCGCGGCGTCTTGGAGCCATTCGTACGCGACGACATGCTCCAAGATGTGCTGGACGTACCCGCGGGTCTCATTGTACGGGATGTTTTCGATCCACACGTCGGCGTCCATCCCGCGCCGCGGCTGCCAGCGTCCGACCGCAGCGCGCCCGGCGTTGTAGGCGGCGAGGGTCAGTGCAAATTCGCCATCGTAGCCGTCGAGCAAGTCCCGCAAGTGCGCCGCACCCAGGGGTATCGCGACGGGCGGGTCGAATAACTCCCCCGGAGCGGGCGGCGGAAGGCGCCAGCGTTTCGCCACGGCCGTCGCCGTCGCAGGCAGCATTTGCATGACGCCGCGCGCGTCGGCATGCGAAAGCGCGTCGCGTCTAAACAGGCTCTCCTGGCGCATGACCGCGAGGATCCAGTCTTGCGGCAGGCGGGTCAGACGGCTCGCCTCGGCGACGGCCGCCGCATAGGGTCGCGGATAGCGCAGGTGCAAATCATCGAAGTCACCGGTCTGCGCCAGCGTTGCGATGGCCTGGGAGTACCAGCCCCACCGCGAGGCCAGGTGCGCCGCCTGAATCTTGCCGGCCGCGTCGAGCTTTGCCGCGAACGTACTCCATTCGACCGCGGCGTCGTCGGTGAACTCGCAATCGAAGAGCGCGTGGGCGCGCACGGCCGCAGGTTCTGCCGCGAGCGCCGCTTGCGCGCCCGTGTCGTCGGGCGAAGCGCGGTCGTTCAAGCTGTAGTTGCTATCCAAGCGATCCGCCGCGAGGTATCCATAGTAGTCGCGCAGCGTGGCGAGCTCCGTGAACAGCGGTGCGGCCGCCGCCGCGCCCGCGGTTGCCGCGAGACTGCGAGCACGCCAATAGCGCCATCTCGGCTGCGCGGCGAGCGGCGCCGGCATCTGCTCGATCCATGAGAGTGCCCCCTGGTAATCGCCCGCCCAGAGGGCTGCACGCACGCGCCACTCCTGCACGAGATCGTCGCCGACGTCGGCCGGCAAAGCCGAAAACGCCGGTATCGCAGCCGCATCGTGGTCATACGCGAGCCCGAGCGCGGCGGCCCGTTCGAGCCGCGTCCGCAGCTCGACGGTCATTTGGGGTCGCGCGAGCAGGGCGGGCAGCAGCGCAAGCGCCCCGCGCGAGTCGCTGCGCGCCAGCCGGGCGAAGCCCGCTGCGAGCGCATCGGGTTCGACGCGAATGTCGGGACTGCGCGCGAGCGCAGCGAGCATCGGCTGGGGAGCATCGAGGAGCTGCGCCCACTGCAGCAGGGGCGCTGCGCGAACGGCGGGCACGTCGGCCGCGAAATCGCGCCCCAAGCGCGCATTGTCCGCGCCGAGCGCCGCGCGCGTGCGAGACTCGGCGAGCGCCGGTGTCAGCAGGTTCTGGGGACGCAGCCACGCGAAGACGGGGTCGCAGGCCGGCGGCTGGCGCTGCGGCAAGACCCAGCGCGCCAGCGCCTGGGCCGCGAGACCCTCCGTCGCGCCCGTGGCAAGGAGACCCAGCAAGCGGGCGCAAGCGAGCTGCGGGTCGGTGGCATCGCGAGCGCGCGGCAGAAACCAATCCCAGCGCTGACGCGCGGCGAGACTCGTGAGCCAATCATGACGGAGCGCACGCGTCACCGGTTCAGTGCCGCGTTCCTGCAGGAACGCGTCGATGAGGGTGTCGAGTTCGGCGGAGGGCTGTGCGGCAAGGTCGCGCTGCAAGCGCGCCGCGCGCAGATAATCGTATATAGCGTAGCTGCGCAGCAATTGTGAGTCCGGCAGATCGGGCAAGCCGAGACGCACGCGCCGCATCGCGGCGATAAAGTCATCCCGGACGATGCTCGCCGCATCCGCCGGCGCGCTCGGCGCGTTGGATACCAGGCAGACGAGGGACAGGATCGCGCAGAGCACGCTGCGGGGAATGATCGACATTCGTCGATCTTAGCCTAATGGCGCGGCGGGGCCGGGCACGGCCGCGGTGTGCTATCATTTCCGGCATGGAAATCAACCAAATCAAGCGGTTCATCAAAGAACTGGAGGAGCGCACCGGCTCCTTGAGGGGGTACCTTTGAGTACGAAAACAAGCATGAACGCCTCCAGGAAGTCTCGCGCGAGCTAGAACAGCCCGGTATTTGGGATCAGCCTGAACGCGCGCAGGACCTCGGCCGGGAACGCGCCAAACTCGAGCAGGTCGTCGGGGGGCTCGACCGCCTGACGCGCGGACTTGCCGACGCGGGGGAACTCATCGAACTCGCGGCCGAAGAGGGCGACGAGGGCGCCGCGGGCGGGATCGAAGCCGACGTCACGACCTTGAGCCACGCGGTCGAACAGCTCGAATTTCAGCGCATGTTCCCGGGAAAGATGGATTCGCACAGCGCCTTCTTGGACATCCAGGCCGGCGCGGGCGGCACGGAAGCCCAGGACTGGGCGGCCATGCTGCTCAGAATGTATCTCAAGTGGGCCGACGCGCACGGCATCAAGACCGAAATCATCGATCAGAGCGACGGTGAAGTGGCGGGCATCAAGGGTGCAACGATCAGCATGAGCGGCGATTACGCCTATGGTTGGCTGCGCACGGAGACCGGCGTGCACCGGCTCGTCCGCAAGTCCCCGTTCGATTCGGGCAACCGCCGCCATACCTCGTTCGCGTCCGTGTTCGTGTCTCCCGAGGTCGACGACGACATCGACATCGAGATCAATCCTGCCGATTTGCGCGTCGACGTCTACCGCTCGAGCGGAGCGGGCGGTCAGCACGTCAACAAGACCGAATCGGCGATCCGGATCACCCACAATCCGAGCGGCATCGTGGTCGCCTGCCAGAGCGAACGCAGCCAGCACAAGAACCGCTCGACGGCGATGAAGATGCTCAAGGCCAAACTCTACGAACTCGAGTTCAATAAGCGCAACGCCGCCGCCAAGGTGCTCGAGGATTCGAAGTCGGACGTGAGCTGGGGCAACCAGATTCGCAGCTACGTGCTCGATCAATCGCGGATCAAGGATTTGCGGACGGGGGTCGAGATCGGCAACACGACGGCCGTGCTCGACGGCGGCCTCGACGTGTTCATGCAGGCGAGCTTGAAGCAGGGATTATGACGGACGAAGCACCCATCGACGAGAACCATCTGATCGGCGAACGCCGCGCGAAGCTCGCGCGCTTGCGCGAGCGCGGCAATCCGTTTCCGAACGATTTTCGGCGC
>Ga0302319_10007970_pt1 | contig 20706 bp, 17 predicted proteins | sample Bog_T0_2_FD_203319 | JGI IMG/M metagenome (GOLD analysis project Ga0302319, IMG submission 203319) | Peat permafrost microbial communities from Stordalen Mire near Abisko, Sweden - Bog_T0_2 | ecosystem: Environmental > Terrestrial > Soil > Wetlands > Peat | place: Sweden: Abisko, Stordalen Mire... | reverse complement strand
CGCCGGGCGCAGCCAGAACCTCGAACATGAGGGCGAAGCCTATTTCCTCACGGTCGAGGCCCCCGCGACGCGGCTGGTGCTGATCGGCGCGGTACATATCTCGCAGGCGCTGAGCACCATCGCCCGCGTCGCCGGGCTCGACGTCGTCGTCGTCGACCCGCGCACCGCCTTTGCCAATCCAGAGCGCTTCCCCGATACGATTGTGCTGGCGGAATGGCCCGACGAAGCGCTGGAGGCGCGCCCGCTCGACGCTTTCACCGCCGTCGCTCTGCTCACCCATGATCCCAAGATCGACGACCGGGCGCTCGTGCGCGCTTTGAAGGCCGATTGTTTCTACATCGGCGCTCTCGGCTCACGAAAGACCCACGCCAGGCGCCTGGAGCGCATGAAGGCGGCGGGGTTCGACGATGCGACGTTGTCGCGCATTCACGCCCCTATCGGCCTCGACATCGGCGCGGTGAGTCCGGCCGAGATCGCGGTGTCGATCTGCGGGGAAATCATCGCCGCGCAGCGCAAGAAGCCGCTGCGCGCAGAGAGGCTGCCTTAAGTGAAATTCGGGATTTTCCCGCTCGACGAGGCCGAAGGCGCGATCGCCGCCCACGCCCTTCGCGGCGACGGTTTCGCCTTGCGCAAGGGGCAGGTCATCTCGGCGGCGCATGTCGCGGCGTTGCGCGGAGCCGGGACGGCGAGCGTCATCGCCGCCCGGCTCGAACCCGGCGACGTCGCCGAGGACGCGGCGGCGGCGCGGCTGGCGGCGCTGATCGGCGGCGCCCATTTGCGCGCCGAAAAACCCTTCACCGGCCGGGTCAATTTGTTTGCGGAAGAAGCCGGGCTGGTCAAAGTCGACGAGCCCGCGATCGACGCCGTCAACCGGCTCGACGAAGCGGTTACCGTGGCGACGCTGCCCGCTTTCCGGAGGGTGTCCAGCGGCGATATGGTCGCGACAGTGAAGATCATCCCGTTCGCGGCGCGAGAGGACTCGCTGGCCGCCGCAGAGCGGGCGAAGGGCGCGCAGGGCGCCGTCGCCGTCGCGCCGTTCCGGCCGCTTCAGGTCGCGATGGTCTCGACCTTGCTGCCGGGGCTGAAACTCAGCGTCGTCGCCAAGACGGTGCGAATATTCGAGGGCCGGCTCGCGCCCAGCGGCTCGAAGCTGATTTACGAGGTGCGTTCGCGCCACGACGTCGCCTCGCTCGCCCGGGCGATCGAACTAGCGGCGCGGCGGGCCGAACTCGTCGTCATCTTCGGCGCTTCCGCGATCACCGACCGGCGCGACGTGATCCCCGCCGCGATCGAAGCCTGCGGCGGGCGCATCGAGCATTTCGGCATGCCGGTCGATCCTGGCAATCTGCTGCTGATCGGCGAAGTGTTCGGCAAGCCCGTGCTCGGCGCCCCCGGCTGCGCGCGCAGCCCGCGCGAAAACGGTTTCGACTGGGTGCTCGATCGCCTGCTCGCCGGCGTCCCCATCGGTCGGGCAGAGATCCAGGCGATGGGCGTCGGCGGGCTGTTGATGGAAATTGCCTCGCGGCCGCAACCGCGCACGCGCGATGAGTGAGGTCGCCGCCATCCTGCTCGCGGCCGGCTCGGCCTCGCGCTACCGCGCCGCCGGCGGCGAGACGACCAAGCTGGTCGCCGAGTTTCGCGGGCGTCCGCTGGCGCGCGTCGCGGCCGAGGCGGCGTCAGGCTCGCGCGCAAAACCGCTCGTCGTCGTCACCGGGTTTGCGCGGGAGAGCGTGGAAGCCGCGCTCGACGGAATCCCCGCGCGTTTTGCGCACAATGCGAATTTCGCCAGCGGCCTCGCCTCGTCGCTCAAAGCCGGCGTCGCCGCGCTGCCTGACGCCGCGAGCGGCGCGCTGATCCTGCTCGCCGACATGCCCCGGGTGACGCCGGAAATCCTCGACCGCCTGATCGCCGAATTCGCCGCGCGCCCCGACTCGCTCGCGGTTATCCCCACGTACCGCGGCGAGCGCGGCAACCCAGTGCTGCTGGCGCGCGCGCTGTTTGCCGAAGTCGCTACCTTGCGAGGCGACGAGGGGGCGCGGCGGGTGTTGAAGCGCATGGAGCCGTCGCGCGTCGTGGAAGTCGCTTTCGACGCCGCGGGCGTTGCGCTCGACGTCGACACGCCGGGGGATCTCGCCGCCGCCGCGGAGGCGCCATGAAGGTCTGGCCGTTGGTGTTCGCCTTGCTCGCCGCGGCGCCGGCCGCGGCCGATCCGCTGGCCGAAGTCCTGCTGTCGTTCACGCTGAACGGCAAGCCGATTCCGCCCGAAATCTTCTCCGATTTCGGCGACGCTTCGCTGTCCGACGACAAGCCGATCGTCGTCGTCATCGACGCGCGGGCGGCGATGGATTCAAACCGCTACGCCGACCCGATCCGCCCACGCGGCGACTGGATCGAACAGGAAAAGCCCGGCCCCGGCGGGATCAACGGTCCCGAGACGATGGCCTATCGCTACGTCGGGCGCACCGCCAACGGCCTGCTGGTGTTGCTGGCCGCCTGGAGCGGCGGCGGCAGTGGAAACTTCTTCTGGCTGCATGTGCTCGACGCCCGCCCCGCGCGCGCCTTCCAGACCGACGGTTCGCTCTACGAACGGCTCGACCTCGCGCTCGTGCGCAGCTATGCGCTGGGCGACCGCTGGCTAGGCGATGTCACCATCGTCGGCAACGCGATCCGCATTCAGACCGAGCACAGCCTCGGCGGCTCCGGCGCGCCGTCGGAGACGATCGAGGCGCGTAGACCCTAGAGGCTGTCCTATGGCGATAACGATCTACCACAACCCGAAATGCAGCACCTCGCGCAACGTGCTGCAGATGATCCGCGACGCGGGCCAGCAGCCTGAAATCGTCGAGTATCTGAAGACGCCGCCGAGCGCCCGGAAGATCAAGGAGCTGCTCAAAGCCATCGGTATTTCCGCGCGCGAGTTGTTGCGCAAGAAGGAGGCGCTGTACGGCGAACTGGGCCTCGCCGATCCCAGATGGAGCGAAGGCGAGCTCATCGCCTTGATGGTCGAACACCCCATCCTGATCGAACGCCCGATCGTCGTCGGCCCCAAAGGCGCGCGGCTCTGCCGGCCGAAGGAGCGGGCGCTGGAGGTGATCTGAGCCGGAGCGTCGGCGTCCTCCAGCGTTTTCTATAGAAAACGCGGAACCGACGAACTTGCGCCGTCGCATCCGTCGGCGCCCGCGGACGACTGCGCATCCGTCGGCCTGGAGGCCGACGCTCCTAACGCCTCAACCGCCACGTGCGCAGTTCGAACGGCGCCAGATCGGACGCCGCCTCGCGACGCAACGGCGCTTCCAGCACGTCGAGGGGACCGTCGAGGCGCCAACCGGCCGGCGGCGTCACGGTCAACGCGCCACGGGCGCCGAACGGCTCGTAGACGCGCAGGATGAGGCCTTCGCCATCCTCGGCGGGTTTGAGCGCCGACAAGGCGGCGGGAACGCCCCGGACGACGAGCGGTTGCGCATCCGTCGCGGCGACCCCGCTCGCCCGTCGCCACAGCAGGGGACGGTTGAGCGCGTCGGCGGCTTCGAGCACGCGGCTGTCATGCAGCGCGCAGGCGTGCGGATAGAGCGCACAGGTAAAGCGCTGCTCGCCTTCGTCGGCGAGCGGGTCGGGATAGACGGGCGAGCGCACGAGGCTGAGGCCGAGCAGATTGTCGCGGGCGCTGTGGCCGTATTTGCCGTCGTTGACGAGGCTCAACCCGAAGCCCGGTTCGCTCAGATCGAGGAAACGATGCGCGACCGCTTCGAACATCGCTTCCTGCCAGGAGGTGTTGCGATGCGTCGGGCGCTCGATCAGGCCATGGGCGCATTCGAAGCTGGCGAAATTGGCGCGCACCGCTGCGGGCGTCAGCGTGCGCAGCAGTACATGGCGGTCGCGCCAATCGAGATGGGTCTCGATCTCCAGCCAGGGCGCATTGGCGGCGAGGCGATAGGTCTGCTCAATCGTTGAATGGCGATAGCGACGGCGCACCCGGACAGCGGCGAAATGCGGGCCTGGTTCGACGAGGTCGATGGACGCGACGGCGCGCAGCTCCTGGCCGCTCGCCTCATAGTCTTCCTCGATGTCCCAGGCGTCCCACGAGCGCGGCTTGTCTTGCGGATAGACCCAGAGCTGGTTGCCGCGTCCGGCCAACGCCTCGCGCCCCGAGCCTTTCTCGACTAGGCTGGCTATCGCGCCGTCGTCACCGATCTCGACGACGAGATGTCGGTTCTCCAACCGCCGCGCGCCGGCTTTGAGGCCGGGCGCGGGCCGCAGCTGAGACTTGTCGAGGATACGGACCCCAAGCGGCGGGATGCGCGCCTCGCAAGCGAAAACCTCGCCGTCGTCGAGACGCAAGGTCAGCGACTGCTCGGACAGGTTCGGATTGACGATGATGAGCGCGTCTTCGACGTCGCCGTGCGACGCCAAAGCCGTCAGCGCGCGTTGCTTCTCGGCCTTCGCCTTGACGATGACGCCGTCGAGTTCGGCCTCGGCGTCCCGATAGACCTCGGCAATGGAAGAGCCGGGGAGAATGTCGTGGAACTCGTTCTTCAGCACGACGCGCCACAACGGTTCGAGACTTTGCGGCGCGGGACCGCCGAGCAGATGCGCGAGGCTCGCAACCGCCTCCGCTGCGAGCAGAACGTTTTCGGCGCGGCGATGGCGGCGCTTGACGCCGCTCTGCGTGGTCAATGTGCCCCGGTGCAGCTCCAGATAGATTTCGCCGCGCCAACTCGGCAGCGGGCGCGTCTCGGCGCTGTCATGCGCGCGGGCGAAAAAATCCTCGACGCGCGACCACCGCGCTGCGGGCAGCGCGGGAAACGACTCCAGCAGCCGCTGACGTTCGATCATCTGAGGCGTCACGCCGCCGCCGCCGTCGCCGTAACCGACCGCGAGCAGCGTCTCGTCATGCGCGCCCTTGCCGCGGAAATGGCGCCATGTCGGCAGATAGGAGCCCGGCTCCACCGTGCCGTTGTAGCCGCCGAGCGGATTGTCGAAGGTGTGGGCGAGCACCCGCGAGCCGTCGAGCCCTTCCCACCAGAACAGATCGTGCGGGAACTTGTTGCGCTCGGACCAGTTGACCTTGATGGTCATAAAGCTGTCGATGCCGGCCTGTTTGAGCAATTGCGGCAGCGCCGGCGAGAACCCGAAGCAGTCGGGCAGCCAGCACACCCGCGCGCGCTTGCCGAATTTCGCCTCGAAATAGCGCTGGCCGTAGAGCAACTGCCGCGCGAGGCTCTCGCCTGAGGGCATGTTGGTGTCCGGCTCGACCCACATGGCGCCGATCGGCTCCAAGGCCCCGTCCTTCGCCGCCTCGACGACGCGCGCGAACAGTGTGGGATCGTCGCGTTCGATCTGCTCGTAGAAATGCGCGGACGACTGATTGAAGCGGAACGCGGGCGCGCGCTCGACGAGCGAGAGCGCGGTGTGAAATGTGCGACGGAGTTTGCGCCGCGTCTCGTCATAGGGCCACAACCACGCGAGATCGATATGGGCGTGTCCGGTGAGCGCGATATTGCCACGCGGGGGAAAGCGGCGTTGCAGGTCCTGCAAGCGCGCCAGCAGCGCCGCATGCGCGCCGACCACGCTCGCGCGCTGGCCGGCGTCGAGCCCGGGCGGGTCGTCGGAAACCTCGGGCAATCGCCAGATCGTCTGCTGGGCGCGCGTCGCGGCGATGCGCGCCACATAGTCGGGCGTGATCGAGGGCCAGTCGAGCCCGCGCAGCGCCGCCTCAGCCGCCTCCAGCATCGGCGCAACGACCTCTTGGTCGTCGAGCGCGGCGCCGGCTTCGGCGACGAGCGTGAGCAACAGCCGCAAGGCTTCGACGTCGTGATCGATCCGCGCCAGCGCGGCGACGGCGAGACGGGGATCGCGCACGGGCTCGCCGAACGGCGCGCGCGCCACGCTTTCGGCGTCGATGGCGAAACGTCGCCCTCGGAGCGGCAATTCGCGATGGTTGGGGTCGAGCCCGAAACTTTCCCGCGCGCCGTCGTCGTAGACGAGCGTAACCAGACTTTCCCCGCCGAGGTCGAGCAGCAGCCGCGCCTCGTCCAGCGGCCAGTCCGCAGGAACTTCCGCCGCTGCGGCGAACGGACGGACGCCCTCGACGCGCGGCCAGTTGGCGCCCAGCACGATCGGCGCGCCGTCGCAGCTCCACCCTTCGACCGACGAAGCCGCGACGACTCGCCAGCTCTCCAGTTCGTCTGCTCTTACGCGCAGTCGTGTCAACCGCTCGGCGAGGCTCAGACCCATGGCGCACTCCGAAGATTTCCGTGTGGACTTTGGTCGAAGCGCCCCGCGCGGGTCAATGGCAGGCGGTCAGCGCCGGCGCCAGAAGCCGCCGCCCATATGTCCGAAGCCGCCGCCGAAGTGCCCGCCGCCGACGAAGCCGCCGCCATAATACGGAACTCCGTAGCCATAATAGCCGTAGTCGTAGGGGTAATCGTCGCACAGGTTTCCATACCAGCCGCAACCGTAATAGGCGGGCGCGGGCCGGACGGTGACGCCGGGGAGGAAACCGTAGGAGAAGTGGTGATGACGACGCCAGTGAGGACGCGCCACGCGCCACGGATGGTAATGCGCGTGGTGACGCACATAGGCGACGGTCTCGACCGGCGCGCCCTCCGCCGACTTCAGCGTCGCCGGCGCGCCCGACAGCGTCATCGCGCTCGCCTGCGTAATCGGCAACAACGTCAGCGCGGCAGTCAATGGGACAACGAGGGTCAGAGCACGGCGAAATTTGCTGAGCATGGCAGACCTCCCTTTTAGAAGCGCCTCGGATAGCCGCGCATTGAAGATAGGCCTTTGCGCGAAGGCCGCAACCCGACATCGGTCACGACTGCGTGTCTCGCGCCCTCGAACCGCCGACGGATAAACCATACCGACGATTCGGCGGTCGCGTCGAGAAAATCCCGCTTCGCGCCCTTGACGCCCCAGGAGGCCGCCCCTATCTCAGCGCCGCCCGGTTGGCACTCGTCGCAAGCGAGTGCTAACGCGTGGCGACATCGCTCTTCCGGCCGACGTCCCCGCGTCGGCCAAACCACACAGGACGTTTGCCACATGAATTTCCGTCCCCTGCATGACCGCGTCGTCGTCAAACGCCTCGAGGGCGAGGAGAAGACGAAGGGCGGCATCATCATCCCGGACACCGCCAAGGAAAAGCCGCAGGAAGGCGAAGTCGTCGCCGTCGGTCCCGGCGGCCGCGACGAGAGCGGCAAGCTGATCCCGATCGACCTCAAGACCGGCGACAAAATCCTGTTCGGCAAGTGGTCCGGCACCGAAGTCAAGATCGACGGCAAGGACCTTCTCATCATGAAAGAGTCCGACATTCTGGGCGTGATTGGCTGAGCTGCGCGGCAGTCGGCAGACGGCAATCGGCAGACGGGAAGATCCCGAGCCGCCGCCTGAAGCCCAGACTGCCGAATGCCGACTGCCGACTGCCGAATCCAACCCCATTCATACAGGAACACACACATGGCCGCCAAAGACGTACGTTTTTCCACCGACGCTCGCGACAAGATGCTGCGCGGCGTCGACATTCTCGCCAATGCGGTGAAGGTCACGCTCGGCCCGAAGGGTCGTAACGTCATCATCGAGAAGTCGTTCGGCGCTCCCCGCATCACCAAGGACGGCGTCACCGTCGCCAAGGAGATCGAGCTCGAGGACAAGTTCGAGAACATGGGCGCGCAGATGGTGCGCGAAGTCGCCTCGAAGACCAACGACACCGCCGGCGACGGCACCACGACCGCGACCGTTCTCGCCCAGGCGATCGTCAAGGAAGGCGCCAAGGCGGTGGCCGCCGGCATGAACCCGATGGATCTCAAGCGCGGCGTCGATCTCGCCGTGGCCGAAGCCGTCAAGGACATCGCCGCCCGCGCCCAGAAGATCAACAACTCCTCGGAAGTCGCGCAGGTCGGCACGATCTCGGCCAACGGCGACAAGTCGATCGGTCAGATGATCGCCGACGCGATGCAGCGGGTCGGCAACGAAGGCGTCATCACCGTCGAAGAGGCCAAGAGCCTGGAGACCGAACTCGACGTCGTCGAGGGCATGCAGTTCGACCGCGGCTATCTCTCGCCCTATTTCATCACCAACGCCGAGAAGATGGTCGCCGAACTGGAAGACGCTTACATTCTCATCCATGAGAAGAAGCTGTCCTCGCTGCAGCCGATGCTCCCCGTCCTGGAAGCCGTCGTGCAGACGACCAAGCCCCTCATCATCATCGCCGAGGACATCGAAGGCGAAGCGCTGGCGACCCTCGTCGTCAACAAGCTGCGCGGCGGCCTTAAGGTCGCAGCCGTCAAGGCGCCCGGCTTCGGCGATCGCCGCAAGGCGATGCTGGAAGACATCGCCATCCTCACTGGCGGCCAGTTGATCGCCGAGGACCTCGGCATCAAGCTCGAAAACGTCTCCTTGCAGATGCTCGGCCGCGCCAAGCGCGTCCGCATCGAGAAGGAAAACACCACCATCATCAACGGCGCCGGCGCCAAGGCCGACATCGAAGCCCGCGTCGGCCAGATCAAGGCGCAGATCGAGGAGACCACCTCGGACTACGACCGCGAGAAGCTTCAGGAGCGTCTGGCCAAGCTCGCCGGCGGCGTCGCGGTGATCCGCGTCGGCGGCGCGACGGAAGTGGAAGTCAAGGAGAAGAAGGACCGCGTCGACGACGCCCTCAACGCCACCCGCGCAGCGGTCGAAGAAGGCATCGTGCCCGGCGGCGGCGTCGCTTTGCTGCGCGCCAAGGCCGCGGTCGCCAAGCTGTCGAGCGACGTCCCCGACGAGGAAGCCGGCATCAAGATCGTGCTGCGCGCCCTCGAAGCGCCGATCCGTCAGATCGTCGAGAACGCGGGCGGCGAAGGCTCGATCGTGGTCGGCAAGATCTCCGACAACCCCTCGCAGACCTACGGCTTCAACGCCCAGACTGACGAGTACGTCGACATGATCCAGGCCGGCATCGTCGACCCGGCCAAGGTCGTGCGCACCGCCCTCCAGGACGCGGCCTCGGTCGCCGGCCTGTTGATCACCACCGAAGCCATGGTCGCCGAACTGCCGAAGGACAAGCCCGCCATGCCGATGCCGGGCGGCGGCGGCGGCATGGGCGGCATGGACTTCTGAGGTCCTGACGCTCTTAGCTGGAATACGGAAGGGGCGGCCGAGAGGCCGCCCCTCTTTTGTTGGAGCAATTGGCTGTCGAATTCACGCGTCGAAGAGCGTATCATGCGACGGGCGGTAACTCGCGAGGAGCGATCCCATGAACGTTCATCGCCCGCCACGAAAAGCGACGGCTCGCGGACAGCGCGAGCGCGCCGCCGTCGTTCAGCGCGGATCGGCGCCGGATGCGCTCGGCTACGACACGAGCGATTTCCTCGTTTGCGCGAGGGTCATGGCGGCGGCGGCCCTGTCGGGCAGAAACCGCGCTTCTGTCAAAGCCGAAATCGCGGCCGTCGAGAAGCGCTACGCGAGCAAGGCGTGAGCGACCTGTTCGACGGTATGCGACGTGCGCGGATCCTGATTCCGGACGCCACGCCACTTTCTCTGCTCGGCTTGATCGGCCCTCAGGCGCTGAACTGGCTGTTCGTTACCGGAGCGCAAGTTTGGGTCGCCGACATGGTCCGCGAAGAAGCGACTCGCGCTCCAGACGCGGAAGACGACAAGCGAGCGCAACACCGGCTCGTCATTGCCCGGTGGTTCGCGGACAATGCGCATCGGCTGCATATCCAGCGAACCGACGAGGGCGACGAATACCGCAAGGCCATGGAGGCTTGGAGCCGTGTTCCCGGAAGGCCGAGAGAGCTGAAACCGTCCCGGAAGGGACGGGGCGAACGCAGCCTCTTGCAAGCGCTGGACGGCGTCGAAAAATTTACGGCGGCCGGGGGAAGCCGTCATCGCCCTCGTCGATGACCGCAAGGCGCGTGCGGCCATCCGAACGCTCGAAAATCTGGACATCGATCTGATGGCCACCGAAACGTTCCTCGCATGGATCGTCAGCAGATTCGCCGTCGTCGATGCGGCGGACGCGTGGCTCGTGATTGAACTGGCGGCGGGAGGACGCGCGCCGGAGGCGCCGGCAGGAGACCCGGTGCATATGCACAAGGCGAAATGACGCGGGGCAGGCGACAGGATCGTCACACCTTGAGGACGAGGTCGCCGGACGGCAGGGACTTCCGTTCCATCGCGCCAAGTGAAGCGGAGGGGGCGGCCGCGGGGCCCCCCTTTTGTTCCCCGCCATTGACGACCAGCCCGAAAGAAGCTACGTAGCTACATACGGAGTGGGAACATGGCCGAGACGGTGCTGACCAGTCGCGAAGCCAACCAGGACTTCAGCCGCGCCAAGCGCGCGGCGCGAAAAGGTCCTGTCATCATCACCGAGCGCGGCAAGCCCGAGCAGGTCTTGATGAGCTACGACGAGTACCGACGGCTTGTCGGCAGGGAGCCGAGCATCCTCGATCTGCTTGCGATGCCGGGGATGGAAAACGTCGATTTCGAGTTGCCCGAGCGAGCCAAGGACCTGCCTCGGGAACCGGATCTGTAGTGACTTATCTTCTCGACACCAACGTCATCTCGGCGCTTCGGCGCAGGGAAAAGCTGGAGCTGCGCGTCGCCGCTTGGTTTTCCGAGGTGCGCGCGGCAGAGTTGTCGATATCGATCGTAACGCTTCTGGAGATCGAAATCGGAGTTCTGCGAATGGAACGCAAGGACCCCGAGCAAGGCGCGATGCTGCGCAGATGGAAGAACGAATGGGTCGTTCCCGCTTTTGCCGGTCGCGTTTGGCCTGTCGACGCAGCGGTCAGCGACGTCTGCAGCCGCCTCCATGTTCCGGACCCGCGTCCGGTCCTGGATTCCCTGATCGCAGCGACGGCGATCGCGCATGGCAAGACGCTGGTCACGCGCAATGTCGCCGATTTCCGGTCGCTGCCGGTTGCCGTCGTCAATCCCTGGTCGGCGCCGGTCGAGTGATTTGGGCGTTGCGAGAACGATACGCAGAGAGCGCTGCCAACGACGCGGCCTCGCAGGAGTCTTTTTGAGCACAGGGACCTCATTTCCCCGCAGGCTTGGCAGGCGCCCCTCTGATCGCCCCCTTCCCGATCCCATTACGAAATCTTGACGCGCCCCTTCGCCCAGGAAAACGCCGAGGAACCCCGTCTACCCGCGGTAACCCGCCGGCATAAACGTTTCCGCAACGGCAAGAGCGCATAATCGGTTCTTCCGACGTGGACCCGCCGGCCTGCACCTCACAGGGCGACGGACCGACGTCGAGAAGTCACGCCGATGCGGACGGGAACGACGGCTATGTTGGACAGATACGCTCTCAGCAACGCGGCCGAGGAGCTGATGACGGCCGTGGTCCTGCGCAAATCCTGGCGCCCGATCATGGATCGACTGGCGGTCTCGGTTAACGCGAATGGAACCGCCATTTCCCGCCCGATGGACGGCCAAGTCGTCCTGATGACGAGTTCGTCGCTGGATTGGACCGCCAGCGACGTCAAAGCCGGCCGCGTGCCGCCGGTGCCGAAAGAATCCTTCATTACCCGCAGGGGCGTTTCTGGCTTCGTATCGAACGCCCATCCGGCGCTGCGCGCCCATATGGAGCGATTTCCCTATTACCGCGACTATCTGACGCGCGTCGCCGATCTCCCACACTGCGCCTCCGCCGTGATCGAGGACCCCAGCAATATCGGCGATTTCCGCCTGTCGTTCTGGCGCTCTTCCCGCCAGGGCGCCTTCGACAAGCCCGAGATCGACCTGCTCGCGGACTTCCTGCCGCATTTCCGCGCCGCCATCCTGTTCTCCCAACATGGATTCCGCTTGCAGGCGGAAGCCCAAGCGCAGGTGTTTCGCGGCCAGTCTGAATATCTGTTCAAGCTCGGGAGCGACGGCGCGCTCGACGAAATGTCGCGCGAAGTGGTGGCGCTTTCAGGCGACCCGCTGCGCGTGCTGCAGGGGCGGCTGGCCACCGCGGCGCGGCAGGATCAGCGCGGCCTCAATGCGCTCATCGCCCGCGCCGTCGCGCCTTCTCCGAAACCGGGAGCGGCGACGGTCACGCGCAGCAGCGACGGCCAGAAGCTGTTCGTGCTGATGCTGCCGCTGAACGGCGAAGGCCGCGACGTCATGTCGGACGCCGCCGCCATCGGCGCGCTCATCGATCCGACGCGGCTGGCCGAACCGAGCCCCGCCTCCGTCGCGCTGCTGCGCGAGGCGACGGCGTTGACCGACCGGGAGGCCAAAGTCGCGGGACTGGTGACTTCGGGACTGTCGGTGGAAAAGATCTCGGCGCGGCTGGGCATCAGCATCGGCACCGTTCGCACCCACGTGAAGAGCTCGCTGCAAAAGTGCGGCGTCCACAGTCAGGTCGAACTGGCCGCGCTGATGCGCCGGTTCGGCTGAGCGCCGGGCGCGATCCCCTCCGCTTTCGCTAGAATTTGAGCGGATACGGCCGCTCTCTGGAAACCCCGTTGGCGCGAAATTCGCGTGCGTCAGGCGTTTGCGCCGCGCCACGCAAGGCGTTGTTTACGACGCCTGAGCGAGGGTGCAGGCGCAGGACTTCCCGGCGGCTTCGTGTCGCCGCGCCGCCATGTCCGAGGCGGCGCCCCCGAGGGTTCCGGCATGTGGAAACGCGCGCAGCGCGAATTCGCAACGACGTTCCGGACACTCTCACCATGTCTTCGATTTCCAGCGTCTCCTCCGCCCTGTTTGCGCCGACCCCCGCGGCGCCCTCGACGCCCAATCCGGCCACCTATACGGCGACGCAAATCGCCGGCCTGACGGCGCCGCAGACCCAGGCGATCTCCGCGGGCGTCATCAACGCCTACAACTCCGCGCAACTGGCGGCGTTGGAAGTGGCGTTTCTGACCAGCGCCCAGGTCTCCGGTCTGTCGACGACCACGGTTTCGGATTTGTCGACGTCGCAGATCGGCGTCCTTGCCACCCCGGAAATGGCGGCGTTGACGGCGGCGCAGGTCGGGGCGCTGTCAATGACGGAGATCGGAAAGCTGTCGACGACCCAGATCAACGCCTTGTCGAGCACGGGCATCGGGGCGCTGGACGCGACGCGGCTGTCGATGTCGCAGATCTCCGGCCTCAGCGCGGCGGCGACGGGCAATCTGGCCGCGAGCCGGATCGCCGCCCTCGCCGCTTCGCAGATCGCCGCGCTGTCCTCGACCGAGATCAACGGATTGAGCGCGGCGGGCGCCGCCGCGCTCGACGTCACCAAGCTTTCGACGACGCAAATCACTGGCCTAACCGCGGCGACGATGGGCAATTTGGCGGCGAGCCGGGTCGGCGCCCTCGCCTCGTCGCAGATCGCCACGCTGTCGGCGACGCAGATCAACGGATTGAGCGCGGCGGGCGTCGCCGCGCTCGCCACGCCGGAGCTGTCTACAACTCAGATCGCCGGCCTCAATTCTCCGACGCTCGGCAAATTCACGACCACCGACGCCCGGGGATTGTCGACTTCGGACATCGCGGCCTTGTCGCCGAGCGCCCTTTCGGGACTGACGGCGACAGCGCTCGGCGGCTGGGCGACGACCCAGGCCGAGGCGCTGACGACGACCGAAATCGCGGCGTTGTCGGGCGCGCAGGCCAGCGCGCTCGGCGCCGGCCTCGGCGCTTTCGCGGCGACGCAAACTCGGGCGCTGTCGACGGCGGCGCTCAACGGCCTGACCGCCAACGCGCTCGCCTATCTCGAAGTCGGGCAACTGACGACCAGCCAGATTTCCGGCCTCGGCGCCGCCACGGCGGCGGGAATCGGAACCCGGCTGGACGTCGCGCTTTCGCCCGGCCAGTTTTCCGCGCTGTCCAACGCGGCGATCGCCGGCCTCACGACGGCGCAGATTTCGAGCCTTTCCGGCTCGCTGCTGGCCGCGCTGGCGGCGACGCAGATCGCGGCGCTGACGACGACGCAAGCCCGTGCGCTTTCCACGACCGAAATCGGCGAAATCGCGCATCCCGAGGGGCTGACAGTCGCCGATCTCACCGCGCTGGCGACGACCCAGCTCGACGCGCTCGCCGCCTTCACGACCACCCAAGTCGCCGGCCTGACCAAGACCGCCGTCGCCGCCCTGACGCAGGCGCAGGTCGACGCCTTCTCGGGCGAGGAGATCGCGGCGATTTCGTCGGCGGCGATCACAGGCCTGTCGACGACGACGCTCGACAGTCTGAGCAACGGCTTGCTCGCCGCCCTGGGCGCCAACCAGATCGGCGCCCTCGCGACGACCCAGACGCAATCGCTGTCGGCTTCGCAACTGGGCGCGCTCAGCCAGCGCCAGGGGCTCGCTTCCGCGCAGCTCGACGTCATGAGCGCTCCGCAGCTCGCCGCGGTCGGCGCGCTCACGGTCGCTCAGATTCAGGGACTCAACAGCAGCGCGCTCGGCAAACTCAGCAGCGCCGAGGTCCACGCTTTCGCGTCGACGCAGATCGCGGCCATTGCAACGACGGCGATGGCGGGGCTTTCGACCACCGAGATTGCCAATTTCTCGTCCAGTCAACTCGCCGCCCTGACGGCGGGGCAAGTCGGCGCGATGTCGGCGACACAACTCGACGCGCTGTCGACGACCGCTTTCGCAGGACTCACCCTCACCCAGAACCGCGGCCTCAGCGCGACTCAGATCGGGTCGCTCGACGCGCCGCATCTGCAAGCGCTCGACGTCTCAGAGCTGTCTTCAGCGCAACTCATCGCCCTGCCGACGCGGCTGTTCTCGGCGATGACCAATGCGCAGATCGACTCGTTGACGACAACGCAGATCTCCTCGCTCGGCGCGCCTCAGGCGCAGGGGTTCTCGCTCTCCGAAATCGCCTCGATGTCGGCCCCGCAAACCTCCGCCTGGACGGCCGCGGCGCTCCAGGGCATGGCGACGACCCAATTCGCCGCGCTCGTGGCCGCCAATCCCGGCGCTCTGACGGGCACTCAGATTTCCGGGCTCGCGGCGGCGGCGTTCGACAATCTCTCGGCGACGCTGCTCTCAAATCTGACGACCACGCAGGCCGGCGAATTTTCCGCAGCACAGCTCAACGCGCTCGACGCCGCTCATCTGCAAGACTTGAAACTGTCAGGTCTGTCCAAGACCGTCGTCGGCGGTCTCAACGCCACAGGCGTCGCCAACCTGGGCGCCTCCGAATTCGCCGCCGCGATCGGGACCGCCATCGCGACCCTGACGACGGCCGCGATCAAAGGCGTCGACGCGACCGATATCGACGCGTTGTCGGCCACCCAGCTCGGCGAGTTCACGACCGGCCAGAAGGCGGCGATGACATCCAGCGCGCTCGCCGCGCTCAATGTCGCGCTCAACGGCAATTCGAGCAACTCGGTGAACGCCGACGTCGCCAAGCTCGAACAGAACGGCTCGCTCAGCGATGCGTCGATGACGACGATCCTGGAGGACGCGGCGTCCGGCGGCATGACCAGCGTCAAGTTCGGCGCGCTGACGGCGCTGGCCGACAGTCTGAACACCAACGGCGGCCCGACCACCACAGCCTATGTGCAGCAGGTCTTCGACGACGTCGTGCTCGGCAATTCCGCGAACGCGTCCTGGAACGGCGGCGCGGCGACCGCGACCCCGCTCGGAGATTTGACCGCCGCGTCGTCGCAGACGCAGGTCAACGAACTGATCGGCAAATGGTTCCTGGGGACCGATCTCCCCAGTCTCGCCGACGAGACCGCGGGCTCCTATCAGACCGTGAACCTGCCGTTGTTCGGCAGCACTGGCGCGCCGCAGGTTTCCGATATCAACCAGGGCGACGTCGGCGACTGCTATTTCCTCTCGGCGCTGGCCGAGACCGCACAGCAAGACCCGAGCCTGGTCGCCAACATGATCCAGAGCAACGGCAACGGAACCTACGCTGTCGAGTTCCAGCTCGACGGTAAGGCCGATTATGAGACCGTCAACAATCAACTGCCGATGTTCGCCAGCAGCAACTATTCTTACGCGGGCGGCAGCCACGAAGAATTCGCCAACAACACGACGGATATGTGGGTGGGCCTGGTCGAGAAGGCCTACGCGCAATATGTCGAACAGTCGGGAACCACGCCCGGGGAAGCCGGCCAAAACGCCGACGCCTATTGGGCGATCGCGGGCGGCGAGGGACAGGGCATAACCGCGATCACGGGACAAGCCACCACAATCGTCGGCTCGTTGGCGAGTTCGTCGAGCGCCTCTTCGGCAAGCTCTCTGCTCACCCAACTTCAGAGTTCGCTCGCCGCGGGCCAGGACGTCATCATGGGCACGAATTCGGCGACCCAGGGCAATCTGATCGGAAGCCACATGTATTCGGTCAGCTCCGTGAACGTCTCGGCGGGAACGGTGACGCTGCGCAATCCCTGGGGCGCCAACGCCGCCGGCGCCGGCGTGGCCGAGAATTTCACCGCTACGATCTCGCAGTTGAAGTCGGAGGGCGTGTCGTTCCTCGCCGCGACCGGGACGGCGGCTGCGGCGTAGGGCCGGAGAGGGCCGGCGGCGAGAACGCCGCCGCTGCAAACGTTGACAGGCTTAGTTGACCGGATCCGTTTCGACTTCGCCGAGTTCATGCCGATGACCGCTCATATCCGCCCCGGCGTTGCGCGGATAGCCCATGCACACGGGCGCTGCGAGCAATGAGATGGCGGTGACGATCAGGAACGCCGCCGAAAAGTCGCCGGCGGTGGCGTGGACATGCCCGGCGAGGGTTTTCGAAACCGTCAGCGCCAGCGCGCCCGTGCAGATGCCGAAGGACAGCATCAACTGCTGGAAGGTCGTGTAGAAGCTGTTGGCGGTAGCGGTGCGCTCGGCGGGGACGTCGTCATAGGCGACCGTATTGTAGGCGGTGAATTGCAACGACATCGAGAAGCCGCAGATCGCCAGCACCAGCAACAACGACCAGTGCGGCCAATTCTGCCGGAAAGCGGCGCAGACCGCATAGAGCAGACTGGAGACGACCCCGTTCCAGATCAACGTGGCGCGAAAACCGAAGCGCCGCAGGATGGGCGACGCGGCCGCCTTCATCAGCACCGAGCCGAAAGCGGTGGCGAAGGTCAAGGCGCCGCTCTCGGCCGCCGACATGCCGAAGGCCAGTTGCATCATCAGCGGCAACAGAAACGGCTGCGCGCCCTGGGTGATGCGGGAAAGCGAACCGGCGATCACCGACACGCGAAACGTCTTGATCCGCATCAGGCTGAGATCGAGGATCGGCGTCACCCGACGCCGGCGCAGCGCATAGACGACATAGGCGGCGCCGCTGACGAGGCCCGATCCGATCAACGTGATCGCCGCCGAGGTCTCGCCGACGCCCCGGCTCATCGTCTCGAAACCGAACAGCAGACAGGCGAGCGACACGCCCGACAGCGCGAAGCCCCAGACGTCGAACGGCGTGCGCGTCGTCGGGCGCGTGTTGGCGATGAACAGCCAGGTCAGGACGACGCCGACAATTCCGATGGGAATGTTGACATAGAAGATCCAGCGCCAATCGAGATAGGTGACGATCAGGCCGCCGACCGGCGGGCCGAGGATCGGGCCGATCAGCCCGGGCACCAGAAACCAACTCATCGCCGAAACGAGATCGGCGCGATCGACGCTGCGCAGCAGCACGAGGCGGCCGACCGGGATCATCATCGCCCCGCCCGCGCCCTGCAACAGCCGCGCGGCGACCAGCAGGGGCAGACTATACGCCTGCGCGCACAGGATGGAACTGAGCGTGAAGACGACGATCGCGCTGGCGAACACGGTTCGCGCGCCGAACCTGTCGGCGATGTGTCCGCTGGCCGGAATCAGCACCGCGAGGCTCAACAGATAGGACGTGAGCGCAACGCTCATATGCGAAGGCGAAACCTCGAAATACCGGGCCATCGTCGGCAGCGCCGTGGCGAGCACGGTCGAGTCGAGCTGCTCCATGAACAGCGCGCTGGCGATGATGAGGGCGGTGACGCGGTAGTTCGGCGGGGAAATTTCGAAGGCTTGCGAAGACGTCAGTTCCGACATTATCGGCGATAACTCCTGAACCCGCGAAACGCCTTGGGGCTGGCCGAGGCTCGCTTGCGCGATGCGGCGTTTGGCCGATTCAGAACCGGTCGAGACGGGGGGTAACGCCCATATAGGGGCATTTTGCGGCGCCGCAAACCGCGAAACCTGCCGATGAAGCAAAAGTGAAAGGTTTGCCGACGACCCCATGTTCCGCGGTCGCCGACCCAGGGGAGTCACACATCTTTTGCAGAACCGCTGTGTAACCCATACCCTCGTGCTCAGCTTGTCGAAGGACGCTACAGGAAAAACCGCAAGTCATGCAAGCAACCGGGATTGCCCGGCGTTCGCGGCTGCGGCCGTGTCTAGCGCGCCCCTTGGCGCCAGTGGCGTGATTCGTCGATTTTGACTCCCTCTCCCGCTTGCGGGAGAGGGTTGGGGTGAGGGGCCTTCAATGACGCAAAGCGTTGAAAGAAGGCCCTCATCCGGCGCTTCGCGCCACCCCGAGCGAACGCGAAGCGTTCGCGGAGTCCCGCGAGCGGGAGAAGGGACAGATCGCCTCAAAATCAGCGACGCGCGCCACTAGCTGGAGCGTCCTTCGACAGGCTCAGGACGAGGTCGTGGGCGGCGCGGTCGAGATGTGTGAACAGCATAGGGCGCCGACCGCGGCATGAGCCCTCCGACGCCATTTGCCTTCCCGAGGGGTTACGGCTTAGGCTGGCGGCGAAAATTGCATGCGCCTGATGGGGTTTGGGAATTGTCGCCCTTGCATCGAGGGCCGACCCATCCGTCCCGGCGGCGCGCGGGGCCAGACCGTAATGTGCGGGCGCGCCAGGGGCGCACGAAAGCGTTGTTCGACTTGCCGGACGGTTGTCGCCGGGATCAGCGGGGGGATTGCGGATGAGTTCGTTCTGGTGGCTCGACGCCAGCCATAAGCAGCAGGGTCCGGTGGACGCCACACAGGCGATCGGACTGGTGAAGACCGGTCAGATCCGCGCCGATACGCAGGTCTGGACGGAGGGCATGGCGGCCTGGGCGGCGGCCAAGGATGCGCCGGTGCTGGGCGAACAGTTCCGCGCCGCCGCGCCGCCGCCGCCGCCCGTGACGGGGCAGCCGGCGGTTCGGGCGCCCGGCGCCGCGCAACCGCCTTTTGCGACATCGGACTTGGGCTCGCCGGCCACCGGCGGCGGGCAGCTTCAGACCACCATTACTGTCTGGGGCCTGTTCTGGCGTTCCATTGTCGTCGTCATCGGCGACCTGCTCGTCATTCCCTCGCCGTGGACGTCGACGATGTTCCGCCGCTACGTCGCCACGACGACCGAGGGTCCCGACGGGCGCCCATTCGAATTCGCCGGGCAACCCGGCGACATCTGGTGGGTGTTCGTTCTCATCGGGCTTTGCGAACTTGCCGCCCAAACCGACCACGGCCGCATCGCCTCGCTGATCAGCATCGGGCTCGGCTTCCTGGTGCTGCGCTGGTTCATCGGCAAATTGCGGCCCTGCGGGCAGACGCTGGAATTCACCGGCGGTTTCTGGCCGTATATCGGTTTCGTGTTTCTGAGCGTCCTTTCGGTGTTCACCATCGTCGGCTGGGCCTGGGTCAGCAAAGCCTTCATCGACTGGCAGTGCCGCAACATCGCCGGCCCCGTGCGTTTCGAATTCCGCGGGACGGCAGTGGAAATCCTTTGGCGCGGGTTCGCAGCGTTTGTCGGCTGCATGTTCGTGCTGCCGATCCCCTGGTTGGTCGCCTGGATCTATCGCTGGGGCGTGTCGCAGGTTTACATAAACCAAGCCTGAGCAGGACGGCGCGGCGCCAACGGCGGCGAGGACGCCGCCGCTCCCTCACTCGCCCTTGCTCACCCGCGCCGTCACCGAAAACCGCTTCTCTAAATCCGGCGCGAGCTCCATGCCCAGCCCCGGCCCTTTCGGCACGGTGATGAAGCCGTTGGAAACCTCGGGCAGCGCGGTGACGAGGTCGCGGTACCAGGTGTGGTAATAGGCGCGCACGCTCTCCTGGATCAGCGCATTGGGCGCGTTGAGCGACAGATGGGTCGAGGCGCAGAGCACGACCGGGCCGGTGCAATCGTGCGGCGCGACGGGCAGATGCCAGGCTTCCGCCATCGACGCGATCTTGCGCGCCTCCGAAATGCCGCCGCACCAGGAGAGATCGAGCATCACGATCCCCGCCGCGCCGGTCTCCAGCAGATCGCGAAAACCCCAGCGCGTCGCCAGCGTCTCCGAGGCCGAAATCGGCGCGGGCGAAGCGTCCGCGTAGCGCCGCAAATCGGCCAGCGAATCCATGCGGATCGGGTCTTCGTGCCATTTGGTGTCGAACGGCGCCAGCGCCTTGGCGATCCGGATCGCCGGCAGCAACTGCCAGAGCGAATGGAACTCGACCATGATTTCCATTTTGTCGCCGACCGCGGCGCGGATCTTTTCGAACGGCTTCAGCGCCGCCTTCAATTGCGCGTTCGAGATGTCGAGGCCGTCGTTGGCTTCCGCCGTCGGGTCGAACGGCCAGATCTTCATCGCCGTGATGCCCTCGTCGAGCAGTTCCTGCGCCAGCTCGTCGGCGCGAGTGAGGAAGCCATTGAGATCGTCGTAGACCCTGGCGCCCACGGCGAGGCCCCAGTTACCCGTGCTCTGCCCGGCGTTGTCGCGCATATAGGCCGAGCCGGCGCAGGTGTTGTAGGTGCGGATTTTGTCGCGCGTGAAACCGCCGAGCAGTTGCGCGATCGGCTGCCCCGTCAGCTTGCCGAACAGGTCCCACAGCGCGATGTCGAGCGCGGAATGGGCGCGC
>Ga0302319_10007968_pt1 | contig 20708 bp, 17 predicted proteins | sample Bog_T0_2_FD_203319 | JGI IMG/M metagenome (GOLD analysis project Ga0302319, IMG submission 203319) | Peat permafrost microbial communities from Stordalen Mire near Abisko, Sweden - Bog_T0_2 | ecosystem: Environmental > Terrestrial > Soil > Wetlands > Peat | place: Sweden: Abisko, Stordalen Mire... | reverse complement strand
TTCGAGTGGATCTTTCGAATCAGTGTCTCGTACGCGAGGAGGAACTCTCGGAAGTCAAACGTGTCGGCGTCACGAATTACCGGCACCAGCAGTCCGTGCGTGCCATCAGGCTTCTCGACGTCGACCGCGAGACCGAGACCGACGTGTTCGTGATGACGCACACCGGGCGTGCCCTTCTCGTCAACGGCTTCCACGAACGTGGAGTTCATCGCTTTGACTTGCCCGAGGCCTTTCACGATGGCGTAGGCAATGAAATGCGTAAAGGACACCTTGGCGCCGCTCGAGCGCGACAACGATTCGTTTAACGCGACACGATTGATTTCGAGTAATCGCGCCGAGACCGTTCGTACACTCGTGGCCGTGGGCACCGCCAGACTGGCGTTCATGTTGGTGACGATGCGCGCGGCGGCACCTCGCAACGGTGTCGCTTCTTGATCAATCGCTACTGCTGGTTTGGAGGGGGTTGCGGGGACTGCGTGCGCGGCCGAGGATGCGACCGAGGGCACCGTCGAACGCTGATAATCGGCGAAGAATTCACGCCAACTCGCCGACACCGAGTTCGGGTCAGCGATAAAGCGGTCGTACATGTCATCGACGAGCCAGGCGTTGGGTCCAAAAGAGCCCTTGACCGGACGCGCTGGAAGAGAGTCTTGGGGCGTAGTCACCCCTCCAGCCTAGGGGCGTATGCCCTGCTAACGAAAGGAATGACACCTATCTGTCTTCCTGTAGGTTGCCTCTATGACATCGGGCAGTGCGCTCCCCCAGGGCCTACATTTCGTGGCCAATTCACCCGTCGAAGGCCTGTCACTCGCGGAGCGCCGCGTGTCAGACCCACTCGCCACGCTGATCTGCATTCACGGAGGGCTCGACCGAGGTGGTTCCTTCGCCCGACTAGCCCGACGGAGTGATCGATTTGACCTACTGGCGTACGATCGACGCGGCTACCAAGGCTCGCGCTCGCTCACGCCGGTTGACTTTGAGCATCACGTGGAGGACCTCGTCGCCATTAGCGATCACGAGAATGCCAGGAATCCGGTCCTGTATTTTGGCCACAGCTTCGGTGGGACCGTGGCGTGGGCGGCGGCGTCGCGTCGACCCGAACTCGTGAAATTGGCGATTGCGTACGAATCGCCCCTTCCGTGGGTCTTGCGTCGCGAGAGTTCGAGACCACAGCTTTCGAGCGATCCGAGCTACGAGGCCGAAGTGTTCTTTCGACGGATGGTCTCCAACAGCGCGTGGGAACGACTAAGTGAACGCGAGCGAGAATCGCGCCGACTTGACGGTCCTGCGCTGCTCAGCGACCTTTCCGTACTGCGCAACGGTGCAAGACCTTTCGAGTTGGGCGATCTTCAAGTCCCCGCCCTCTACCTTCACGGCGACCAGCACTATCTCGAGTACAACCGTGAACTTGGTCGATTACTCACTTCTGCGAACCCGCTTATTCGCTCCCAAGAACTCGCCAATGCTGGTCACGGCGCGCACCTCTCGAACCCCGATCAAATCGCACGGGCGATCTACGACGCCTGGGAACGCGTATGCACGTCGGCGTAACGGGTTCATCCGGGTTCATCGGCACCGCACTCGTGTCGGCACTCGAGGAGCGAGGCGACAGCGTCACACGCTTCGTTCGACCAGGAAGTGACGCTTCAGGGCACGTTATTCATTGGGATCCGTCGCGAGGAATCGTCGACGACGCCGATCTCAAGATCGCCGGTGGCTTCGATGCCGTGGTGAACCTCGCCGGCGCCGGTATTGCTGACAAGCGATGGAATGAGGCTCGAAAGTCTGAGATTCGCAATTCACGACTCACGTCCACCTCTCTGCTCGTTGAGACGATGAGAGCGATGCCGAACGCCTCCGCGCACCTCGTCAGCGGTTCGGCGATTGGATTCTACGGGTCGCGAGGCGATGAGCAATTAGATGAATCCTCCTCGCCTGGTTCGGGATTTCTCGCTCAAACGTGTGTTGAGTGGGAGCAAGCGGCGCTCGCCTTGCGCGTGGCCGGTTCGACGGTCGCGCTCCTTCGCACCGGCATCGTTATGGACCGACGCGGTGGCTCGTTGAAGCGCCAATTGCCCCTCTTCACCTTCGGAGTTGGTGGCGACTTGGCGAGTGGTCACCAATGGCTCAGTCCAATTTCGCTTCGTGACGAGGTACGAGCCATCTTGTGGATCATCGATCACCGTCTTGACGGCGCCGTCGACGCCGTGTGTCCGAACCCGAGTACCAATCACGAGTTCACGAGGATTCTCGCGCACCGGATGCGCCGGCCGGCGCTGTCGCGGGTGCCAAAGTTTGCGCTGGATCTCGTCTTAGGTTCCGAACTTACGAGTGAAGCAGTCGTCGCGTCCCAACGCGTCATCCCTTCGGCGCTGCTCGCGAGCGGATTCACTTTTGATGACCCCGACACCAACGCAATCGTTCGCACGGTCCTTAGTTCGTAGCGGCAAAAGCCTGGCTGACTTCGCGGTGAACGAATCGTGACGTACCAGGTCAAGATTTGACGCGGGTTCTCCACCGACAACACACGTCGCTGAATTGCAAAACATTAGGAATAGTTCAACAACAAAACGGGCAAACCTTGTGTTTCATCCATCTTTTGAACTATTTCGGCAGTGTTATTCCTGCTGTCTGAACTTGTCGATGAACTTACCCTCGGGTACAGTAAGGGCAACAGAGCCGACGTTCGCCGGTTTGACAATTGTGACCACTTAGGTGGCACTGGGAGGCAATATGTTTCAAAAGGGCAGGATTCGTGCAGTACTAACCCTAGGAGTCGCGTTAACGGCCGCGACCGTCGGGCTAATCACGCCGACGCTGACTAGTGGTGCATCGACCCCACAAGTAATTACGATCGCCGAAGGGGCGAACGCCACACCGAACTATATTTTGCCTTTCTATCCTCCGGCGAACTGTACGGTGACCAACACCTCACAGTTCCAGTTGATGATGTATCGGCCGCTGTATTTCTTTGGACTCGGTGCGAGCGCCGCGCTCCAGCCGAAGCTTTCAACGGGAAACCTTCCCGTGTACTCCAACGGCAACAAGACGGTCACCATCAACATGAAGGGCTGGAAGTTCGCTGACGGTCAAACCGTGGACGCGCAATCAGTCATGTTCTTCTTGAACATGTACGACGCCGTACCTTCGGGCTTTTGCACGTACACCAAGGGTCTCGGTATCCCCGACCAGGTCGCGAGTGCAACCGGCACCGGAAACACCGTGGTCATTCACTTGAAGAGTCCAGTGAGTCCCCTCTGGTTCACTGACAACGAGCTGGCCGTGATCACACCAATGGCGAACACCTGGGACGTCACGAGTGCGACCAAGAAGAGCGACTGTGCCACTGGTACGTATGGTGCTGCTTCGACGATTGCCGCTTGCAAGGCCGTTCAGGCGTACCTGAACAAGGAAGCGTCGGTCATTGGTTCCTTCACCGGCAAACTCTGGCAGAGCGGTGTCGATGGTCCCTACACCTTGATCAAGATGGACAACCTGGGCAACGCAGAATTCAAGGCGAACCCCACCTACTCCGGTCCTCAAAAGGCCCAAGTGCCCTACGTCAAGTTGGTGGCTTTCACGTCGACGACCTCTGAGCAGAACCAACTTGAGGCGGGAAACATTGATCTCGGATACGTTGACCCGTCAGTTCTCACCTCGCCGGCGCCTGCGCCTGGGAAGGTCGGAGCAAACTGGGGTCCGTTGGCCTCCAAGTTCAATCTGGTGAGCACGATTCCGTTCTCCAACAACTACATGAACCTCAACTTCGCCGACGGCCCAGGTGCTGTGTTCATCGACCAGTTGTACGTGCGACAAGCACTGGAGTCTTCGATTGACCAAGCCGCGATTGACAAGAGCGCCTTCAAGAACTACGCCGAGCCTTCATTTGCGGCTGTTCCACCGGCGACACCTTCGTCAGAAATTGGCAAAATCACCCAGCCGTACCCATACAACCTGACGGCTGCGGAGAAGGACTTCACGTCAAATGGTTGGACGAACTCGAGTGGTCAACTGACGTGCACGAGTCCGGGCACGGCTGCGGGAGAATGTGGTACCGGTATCACGCAGGGTGAGAAGTTGAGTTTGGCCGTCGAGTACTACAGCGGCGTTCCTTCACTCACCACGGAGATGAACGCAGTCATCGCTGACTGGACGAGTCTCGGCATCAACGTCACCCAGAAGACTGGAACGTTCAACGACACCGTTGGTTCATGCCCCGCGGCGTACAACTCGTCAACTACCGAAGACATCTGCAACTGGGGTGGTGGCTGGCTGTACGCACCTGACTACTACCCATCGGGTGAGCCGCTCTACTTGACTGGCGCCGGATCGAACAGTGGTTTGTACTCGAGCCCAACCATGGACTCGCTCATCAAGGCGACGTTGTCTACGAACGTGAAGTTGACGACATTCGCCCAGTACACGGCAGACAATCTGCCCGTGCTGTGGGATCCGATCAACGCCAGCACGAGCGAAGTTGCGAAGTCCCTGAAGAGCAGTATCGGCTTCCAGGACGTGTTGGAGACCTTCACGCCGGAGTACTTCCACTTCTAGAAGTCCTCACGGTGATGTGAAAATGCTTTGATGATGTAACTGGAAGAGGGGTCCAAATGGACCCCTCTTCCAGTTACCGACAAGAATGGACGGTGGGCAAAGCCCGTGATTGCTTACATATTGCGGCGACTGGGTCAGTCATTGATCGTCCTCTTCATCGTCATCATCCTGACTTTTACATTGCCCTATTTTCAACCGCACGGCATTCTGGCCCCCGCCTATTCCGTGTTAGGTAGCCGCAGTAGTCCTTACAACGTTCATGTGTGGGCGTATCAACATGGGTTGTTACGACCGTATTGGACTCGTCTTTACGAATACGTATTCCAATTGGTAGTCCATTTCAACCTGGGCTACTCCTACAAGCAAGAGCTCCCCGTCAGCAGCATCATCGCTCTCTACGTACCTCGAACTGTGTGGCTCGCTCTCAGCGCGCTGATTTACACGGTCATAATTGCTGTTCCGCTGGGCGTGTTCCAGGCCTCACGACGCAACACGGCAATCGACTACGTCGCAACCGGCACGGCCTTCATTCTCTACGGAGTACCCGCATTTCTCCTTTGCATCTTGGTGATCGACCTCTTTGGATTCCATACGATTCATCTTCCGATATCGCCGCCTGAAGGCGTGGCGCCGTGGGCAATCTTCACGGACCCAAAGGCATTCATTCTGCCGGTTGGATGTCTCACACTCTTGGGCGTGGCGGGAATCAGTCGATTCATGCGCGGTTCAGTCCTTGAGGTGCTCGTTCAAGACTACGTGCGCACGGCTCGGGCCAAGGGCTGTAGTCCACTTCGCGTCCTCTGGCGCCATTCGCTGCGAAACGCCCTCGGGCCAATCGTCACGATTCTTGGCGTGTCGATTCCTGCACTCTTTGGTGGCGCACTCATCATTGAGTCTGTTTTCAATTACGCAGGATTGGGCCTTCAAACGTTGAACGCCGCCTTGACATTTGACGTACCCACAGTTCTCGGGATTACGATTCTCGTGTCAATTTTCACTCTGCTCGGAAACTTGGCAGCCGATTTGGTACTCGGCATCGTTGATCCTCGACTCCGCATTGGAGGGTCCGCAAAATGACAACAACCGCGACCGACGCCGCCGCATTCAGTGACGCAGACGTACCGATTCCGCTTTGGCGTCAGCGTCTCAAGGTCTTTATGGGAAACAAGTTGGCGATAGCGTCCTGCATCTACGTCATCGTTCTCACGATCGTATGTTTCATCGTTCCCCACGTGCACCCTACAAACCAAACCAACCAAGCGATTGCCTTCAACACACCGCAGAATGAGGCTCCGTCGGGTGCTCACCTGCTCGGGACCGACAGCAACGGCTTTGACGAGTTGGGTCGAATTTTTTACGGAGGCGAGTACTCGCTGACGTTGGGTTTCCTCGCCGGCGTGATCACCATTTTCGTCGGCACGACGTATGGGATGATTTCGGGCTTCTTTGGCGGTGTCGTCGATGCGGTGATGATGCGTTTTATTGACGCCTTTCTCTCTATCCCTTACATTTTCTTGTTGATCACACTGATTACCGTGTTCGGTAGATCGACCGTGTTCCTTATCTGCATTATTGGTTTCACGGGGTGGTTTACCAATGCGCGCATTATTCGAGGAGACGCGCTCCTCATAAGAAATCTTGACTACGCGAAGGCGTCAACATCTATGGGCGCGAGCAAGTTGCACGTCATTCGAAGTCACGTGTTCCCCAATTCCATCAGCAATATCGTCACCGTCGCCACGTTCTCAGTTGCTGACGCGATTCTTTTCTTGTCGGCGTTGGGATTCCTCGGACTCGGCATCGAACCGCCACAGACGGACTGGGGCACGATGCTCCAAGCGGGCGCGAATCAGGTACAAAATGGCTATTGGTGGGAGGTGTATCCTCTCGCGCTTGTATTTATCTTGGTTATCGTCGCCATTAATTACATTGGCGACGCCCTGCGTGACGCCTTTGAAGTTCGACTCCTGGAACGCTAGAGCCGACCGATTGCGCTGAAAACCACGCGGTAATGATCGAATCGTGGTGAATTTGGCCCGCCCAATAGCAAAAACAAACCTGCGAAGATCTACGCAGAGATGTGTACTGGGGTCCTTAAGGGAAAGTGGCATGCCGCCTGGTGTCGTTCGCCATACGAGACCATGGGCGGCTCGACGTCTGCGCAGACATCTTGCGCTCGCGGACAGCGCGTGCGGAATCGACATCCCGACGGTGGGTTCACGGGCGATGGCAATTCACCCTTGACTTGGATTCCGCGCTTCCTTCGTGCTTCAGCGGGATCGGGCACCGGCACCGCATCCAGAAGACCTTGCGTGTACGGATGGGCTGGAGAACGAAAGACCGACTCCGCGTCGCCTATCTCAACGATCTTTCCTAGATACATCACGGCGATCGAGTCGGCCATGTAGTACACAACCGCAAGATCGTGGCTTACGAATACGTAGGAGAGATTCTGCTCGCGCTGCAAACTCTTCATCAAATTTAGGATTTGCGCTTGGACCGAAACGTCCAAGGCTGAAACGGGTTCATCAGCGACGATGAGCCGCGGATTGAGCGCCAACGCGCGAGCGAGACCTATGCGTTGTCGTTGGCCACCAGAAAATTCGTGTGGATACCGATCGGCGGCACGATGATTGAGACCAACGATGTCAAGGAGCTCGTAGATCCTCTTTTGTTGTTCTTCCTTGTTCCCTTGATGCTGCACCTGCAACGGTTCGCCAATGATGCCATTGACGCTCATTCGAGGATTAAGTGATGAATAAGGATCTTGAAACATCATCTGACGATCGCGGTAGTCCGCACGGGTGAATTTGTGATTTCCATCGGTCACCAGTCGGTCATTGAAGTAAATCTCGCCCGATGTGAGGGTCTCGATCCCAACTAACATCCTGCCGATTGTCGTTTTTCCGCAGCCCGATTCGCCGACGAGGCCAAACGTTTCCCCCTCGCTGATGGTGAAAGAGACGTCGGAGACGGCTTGGATGGCGCCGATCTTGTGTCGAACGAGACCGCCCTTAATGGGAAACTCCTTGACGAGATTGTTGACTCGAATAATCTCAGTCCGCGACCGAACCGACGCCGCCATCGCTTCGCGGCGAATCTCGACTCGAGAAGGGCCGTTCACCGGATAGAAGCAGGCATACGAATGATCGCCCTCGACCGTAAGTGCGGGATCCTCTCGTCGACACCGATCTTGGGCGTACGAACATCGAGGAGCGAAAGGACACCCTATGACTGGCTTCGTCAAATCCGGCGGCATGCCAGCAATTGAAGCCAACTCGTGCTTCGCGGTGTTCTCCAGATTGGGCATCGAGGCGAGCAACGCCTGGGAATACGGGTGTCGCATTGCGGAAAACAGATCGTCGGTCGACGCGCCTTCGGCTCGTTTGCCCGCGTACATGACGACGACTCGATCCGTACGACCCGCGATGACTCCCATGTCGTGGGTAATCAAGAGAAGTCCCATGTTGAGTTCAGACCGGAGGCGGTCGATGATGTCGAGGATCTGTGCCTGGATCGTGACGTCTAGCGCCGTCGTAGGTTCATCGGCGATGAGTAACTTCGGTCTACATACCAGAGCCATTGCGATGATGACCCGCTGGCGAAGTCCACCTGACAATTCGAAGGGATATTGATCGAGGCGCTCGGCGGGTCGCGGCATCTCGACCATTTCCAACACTTCGAGGGCCCTGGCTCGCGCCTCCGCCTCGGAGGCACCCTCATGGATTCGCAACCCCTCACCGATTTGACGCCCAATCTTCATGGTGGGATTCAACGAACTTAAGGGGTCTTGCGGAATTAGCGCCACTGCTTTACCGCGGAATCGGCGCATCTCCTTTTCCGGGAGTGACGCCATATCGACCCCATCAAAGGACACCGTGCCACTTGAGATCTTTCCGTTTGGTGGCAACAGCCGCATAATCGCTAGACCAGTGGTCGTTTTTCCGCAACCTGACTCACCGACGAGACCCACGCTTTCGCCCGGTTCGATGTTCAGTGAGAATTCGTTGACCGCCGTCGCGAGCATGCTTCTCCCGGCAAATTGGACCTGTAGATCGCTCACTTCCAGCAACGGCGCCATAACTAGACAATCCTACCCTTTTGGGCAAAAGGTATTTAGTGCGAAGTCCCTTGAAAACAACCAGATTCGGGCCGAAGTCGATGTACGAGTCCTAAGTTAACTTCCACGAAATACGGTGCTGCGCATGGGGACCAATACGTCGAAGTGCCGCAATGTGTCCTTGGGTCCCATAACCCTTGTTGGACGACCATTGGTAGGCGCCACACTCATCGTGGAGCATCACCATCATCGCGTCGCGAGCGACTTTGGCAAGCACCGACGCCGCAGCGATAGTTGCACTGCGTTGGTCACCCTTCACGATGGTCGTAGAGCTCAAATGGCGGTGAGTAAGGGCGGGCGCATCCTCATTTATTGGCAACGTGTCGCTCGGGACCTCAAGGAGATTGAGAGGTCCGTCGATGAGTACGTGCGTAGGTGCTACTCGAAGCTCCTGGAGGGCTCGATCGACGGCGACACTGAGCGCGAGTCGCAAACCCCACTTGTCAATCTCGCCCGCACTCACCGAACCGAGGGACCAATCATCACACCACGTTCGTATGGGCACTTCGAGCGACGAACGCTTTGCGGCAGTGAGTCGTTTGGAATCATCCAGTCCCGCTGGCGGTGAACGAAGTGATCCCAGCACTACAGCACCCACGAGCATTGGGCCAGCGAGAGCTCCCCGACCGACTTCATCAATCCCCACGACAATCTCTCCGTCGTCGAGCAATACTCTCTCGAACTCCAAAAGTTCTTCCAGCATGAGACTCACGTGACAAGGGTACTTATCCGCACGACCTAGCATTCTCTTTCGTGAGTGAAATTGCCGTTCTCATCCCATTAAAAGACTTCTCGCTCGCGAAGGATCGTCTTCGTGTGGCTGGAATTCGCGACGCCGGCGAGCTCGCAAAGAATCTCGCCGTGGGAGTCATTTTGGCTAGCGCGCCTCGCCCGGTCATCGTCGCCGCCGAGAGTGACGACATTGGTTCGTTCGCGCGCGACCACGGTGTAGAAGTCTTTCAATCAAACGCGTCTGGTCTCAACGAAGCGGTCTCGCTCGCGTATCGCGCATTGGGACACCGATTCTCGCGGGTGATCATTGCGCATGGGGATCTCGCCCGTCCGCAGGGTCTTGGCGCATTTCAACCGGAGCCGGGTATCACGATCGTCACGGACCGCCACGGCCGTGGGACAAATGTCCTGATGATGCCGACAGGACTGGAGTTCGAGTTTGCCTATGGCCACGACTCACGGTCTCGTCACGAAGCCGAAGCGCAACGATTGGCTCAGCCCTGCCAGGTCCTCTCCTCGAGCCCTTGGCGCCTCGATATCGACGAGCCTGGCGACCTCGAACTGGACTTTTAACGCATTCGAGGGGGCCCAAAGGGCCCCCTCGAATGCACGTCCGGGAACGGACGTCTACTTACATCTTCTTTGCGGCTGCCTTCTTCTTGGCTGGAGCCTTCTTCTTAGCCGCCTTCTTGGCCGGAGCCTTCTTGGCTACGGCCTTCTTCTTGGCTGGAGCCTTCTTCTTAGCCGCCTTCTTGGCCGGAGCCTTCTTCGCAACGGCCTTCTTCTTTGCAGCCTTCTTGGCTGGGGCGCGCTTCTTAGCCGCCTTCTTGGCTGGCGCCTTCTTGGCTACCGCCTTTTTCTTCGCAGCTGGTGCCACTTTCCCTCCTTGGGACTCATCAATGAATCAATTTGGGACCTCGAGCACACCACCGTGGTGCCTCAATCTTGGTACCGCCTTGACAGACGCGTACTCGACCATGTCCACCCAGCTTCGCAGCTGTGCAATGACTGTCCGCAGTGCACGGTCCTTGCGAAAGAGCGACGTACGGACGCGTTGCACGCAACACCTTCGCACTTCGTTGACCTCCTCCGCAGAAGGACAAGTAAAAGTCCACTCGCTTTAGGCACCAATGTCAAGCATTTCGAAATTTTTTCAAAATATTTACGACTGTTGTGTGTCGTGCGTGACGAAGGAATCTACTTGGGTCGCACACAACGCGGCGACGCGATGAGTGGTGATGAGCGATCAACACTCGTGCTTGGACCTAGTCGCAGTGGAAAGACGACGTCGATTATCATTCCAAATCTCCTGATCACAAAGCGATCTTGCGTGGTGACGTCGACGAAGGATGACGTAGTCGCGATCATGTCGAGCGCGCGACGTGACGGTGCACAACTGCTCTTCGATCCATCCGGAACGGTGCATACACCAAAAGGAGTTCAGCGTGTTGGATACTCACCAATTCGTCAATCAAAAAGTTGGGATGGTGCAGTACTCGCATCGCGAAGTCTCATCGATGTCGCGCGGCGAGGGCGAGTTGATCGCAGCGACGATCACTGGACCGAGCGTGCGGGAGCTCTCGTTGCGCCACTCCTACACGCCGCTGCACTCGGCGACGAGTCGCTCGGCCACCTCGCGTCGCGCATCGATGAACGCCGTGCGTACGACGCGCTCGCGCGCTTGCACGAGCAGTACGGTGAACACCATCCCGGGGCTTCATTGTTGCAAGGCGTTCTCGCGACCGAGGATCGTGAGCGATCGGGCATCTGGTCCACTGCTTCAGGACTCTTCGCCGGGATGCGCACCGACGCCGCTCGATCCTCGGCGCGCGAAGCACCACTCGATCTCGAAGAATTTTTGCGCGGTCCCCACCAACTCCACGTTGTCGCACCCAGTCGGCACCAGAACGTCTCCACGCCGTTAGTTGTTGGCCTTATCGAAGAAATTGTCCACTCGACCTACGACCGCCACCATGAGGGTGCGAAGCTGCTCCTGGCCCTTGACGAGTTGGCCAACGTGGCACCTCTTCCGCGTCTCGCGAGCATCGTGTCCGAGGGAGGCGGTCAGGGCGTACTCACCCTCGCGTGCCTGCAGGATTTGAGCCAAGCGCGAAGTCGTTGGGGCACCTCGGGAGAGGGTTTTCTCTCCTTGTTCCCTACTACCGTCGTGCTGCCAGGGATCGCGGACCGTCCCACCCTCGAGTTGCTCCAGCACCTGGCGGGGCGTGCGCTCGAGCCAACCACCAGTATCCAGCGCAGTCCCCGTGGTAAGAACGTGGGACACACAACCAGTTGGGTCGAACGCGATCGCGCGAGCATCGCCACCATCGCCCACGGACGTCCCGGCTTCGCTCTGGGGATGGACAGCGCCAAGGTGATGAAGTGGATCGAACTCACCCCCTCGTACCGAGACGCACGTTTCTCTCGCTACCTGGAGCGCTCGGGACCCTCGGAACGGTCCCGGGAGCGCTGACGCCAGCGTTGGAGATCGTGTTCGGCGAGTGGACGTGCACCGTGCTCACGAACGAGTTGGGTCATACGCGCGTGCGCGACACCAATAGAGCTTTCACGAACGCCCCTCGAGTCACGTAGCGAGGGATACAACGCGTCAATGGTGCGGTTCAAGGATGTCGCGTCTTGACCAAAGCGCGCGGCGTTGGCCCAGGCCATCACGAGGTGACGTCGAGTAATTTCGCGAGAACCTTCGAGTTCGGCCCCGAAGGCGTGCTCATCGATCGAGAGTCGCTGCACCCTAGGCGAAAGAACGGCACCCTCCGGCTCGAAGTCGCGAACATCACTACGCCACTTCTCGAGGACTTCGTCGCGACGCCACGAACGTTTCACGCCGCGTTCGGCGAAATGCCCACCCCACAGGGCTCGGTACCCCTCGTCTTGATCCACCACGTGCTCCACGCCATCGAATGAGCGCCACGCGACGTAGGGGGTGCGCTCGGCAAGTTCGTGACGAAGCGACGATCGATAGAGCGAGTCAGCGGCTTTGGCGTGCACCACGAGTGATCGAAAGTCGAGCACGCTCCTCGCTTCAAGAGTCCTCGCTCCCACGAGAACGTGGTCGTGAAGATGCGGTTCCCCGTGACGATTCACCCCGTGGGTGTAACTCACGATGCTCGACCACGTGCCAGGCATATCTCGGTCCTCACCACCGCGTCGATCACGCACGACGATCGCGCGCTCTTCGAGGTAGCGCACCGACGCCGTGACCGATTCACGGTGGGCGTCGACGACGCCAGCAGCGTACGACGGATCAAGAGCAATCAGAATCGAAGTGGGACGAGGTGCCGCGAAGATCAGGTCGTAGCCCAATACCTGAGAGCGCGGCGTGGACGAGAACACCTGTTGGACGTCACGCTCAGATCGCACGTCACCTTCGCCGCGTAGCCACCATCCCGCCTCATGGCGCAACCCCTCGAGTTCGAGGGCATAATCGTCGGTGAAGTAGGACACCTCGTTGGAACGTCGAGAAAATATTCGAAGCACGGACACCCCTTGGGTGCCCAACGGTCGCTACAGTGTCGCCGAAATCCTCTTCGCGAGTTCGTGGCCGGCGCGGCGATACTTTTCGGTCGCCACCGCCGCCCCGGGGCCAGCGAGGAGCATCAAGTGGTCCAGGAACGATTCATCGCTGACATGGAATTTCACGGCGTGGCGGCCATCTGACAGGGCCGTCCACTGCGCACTGGGCAAGGACTCAAACACGTAGCGAGCGTAGGGTTCGACGACCACTACGACTTCGTCACCCTCGTCGCCGACGTGCGTCAACCAATTGGCCACCGTGTCGGGTTCGCGTTGGTCGCTCACCGGTGAACTGGCCAGGATGCCGTCAATGCGATCGACGCGGAACGTTCGCCACGACGAACGAGTAGTGCAGTAGGCACGAACATAACTGTGGCCGTTGAGCACCTTGATCTCGCGTGGTTCGATGGAACGTTCCTTGGCTTCCTCCGCGGACGCCGCGGTATAGAGGATCTTGATGCGCCGATGTCCGTCTAGTGCTTCTCGAAGTTGGGGCAGCAATGATTCGTTCGCCATTTCGATCTGCAGGTACGATGACGCGACCTCTTCAATCTTCTCGATGGCCGAATAGATTGCTGGATCGGTGTAGACCCGCGAGGCCTCACGAAGCGCGATGTTTAGTTCGAAGACGTCACGCCACATCAAGGCCGGGGGCTCCTCGATGACATCGTCGAAGTCCACCCGATACGTCGAATCATCGGTGTCTTCGTGATCCCAATCGTCGCAGTCCTTAATAACGTGCGCCGGAAATCGCCCGACCCCGTCGCTAGATTCAGCCAGAGGTTCAAGCGTCGAGAGTCGGTCCATGATGAGACGCACGTGCGCAGGACTCAAATTGAAGCGCGTGGCAAGCTCACTGATCCGAAGACCGTCCTCAGCGAGGTAGACCGCGTGCAAGAGTTGCAGCGTTTCGCCGAGCACGTCGCTCGACGCGGGCCCGGCGAACTTTAGTGTGGCGGGCGACGGGACGCTTCCCTTGTTCACTCGGCTCAACCAGTCCTGGAGTTCCTGTCGTAGAGCCTTCGGGCTTTGGAGTCGAACTCGTTCGGCTGCTTCAAGGACGAATCGAAGTGCTTCGCGTGGACTTTCGAAGGAAATTCCCACTTCCATCTTTCCTTCCTTCTTCTTCGCGGCGAGCGCGCCGGGATACTGACGAACGAGAAGGTCTCCGTAGTTCTCGTTGGTCGTGACCACGACGTCAATGGGTGAAGGTGCCTTTTGAAAGGACGCTCGCCAAGCGCGGGCGTGCTCGAGCGTCTCGTCGTCCACATCGAAGGTATCGCTGAGGACTTCGGGCATCGACGTGAACCTGGAGAATCGGTACCCTTTGATCTCTTGGGTTCCTCGAACGCGCGCTACCAGGTACGACACACCGTTGAAGACGCCAATGACCAGCGGTTCGACTGTTCGCTGCTTATTTGACGACGACTGATAGTCAAAGCGAAGTACTCGGCGCTGGTGCAACGCACGCACGACGGGCGTGTAATACGACGAGAATTCAAGACCACCGTCGCTGGCGGGCATTTCGTTAAAGACACTGAACGCCCCCGATGCGCCAAATCCACAAAACCGAAGACTCAATTGCACGACTCGTCGTTCGTCGTCGTTGAAGTGGATCAACGGCGCGTACCCACTGGCAGGGTCGATGCGATAGCCCACGGCATCACCGGGCAAAGGCACGGTCTCAATGTCGAAACCTAGTTCGCGAATGCGCGCTTTGTCACGCTCGAACTTCTGGCGAACGGCTCCATCGTTCCCTTCGTAGGCATGAATCTTTTTAGGACCCTTGGAGGACACCGGAAACTCGTCGACCCTGAGATCTCGAATGATCTCATCTTGGGTCAGGGGTCGGTCATCGCTCCACGCTCGCTGCAATAACAACACGAGCGCCACGAGGCGTTCTCGACTTTGCTCTATACCCCCACGGATCGAACTCACGTCAATCCCCACCGAAGCGATGTGCGGACCATCCGTGCCAACCGCGAGTCCGCACCTAGTTGCCGGCCCTCTTTTGTTCTTCGAGTAGCGCTTCTTCGCGCCGCCAGGTACCCGAGCGCCCTCCTGACTTCTCCCACAGCGCCACCTCTTCGATCGTCATCGTGCGATCCGTTGATTTACACATGTCGTAGATGGTGAGTGCCGCCACCGTCACCGCCGTGAGTGCTTCCATCTCCACGCCAGTGCGATCGACGGTATCGACGCTCGCTTCGACTTCAATGTGCGTGTCAGCGATCACGAAATTGATGTAGACGTTGCCCACTAGCACCGGGTGCGACATCGGCAGCAACGTCGCAGCGAATTTCGCCGCCTGCATGCCCGCAACGCGTGCGGTCGCGAGGACGTCGCCCTTGTTCATCGCGTTCGCCGCCACGCTCGCGGTTGTTTCCGCCCGCATGTTCACGCGACACCTCGCGAGCGCCCGGCGCGCGCTTACCTCAGACGGACCGAGATCACGGGGAAACGCCCCGTTCAATGATGTCCGTCGTAGTTGGTGGAAGTCGTCCACCGCGCCATGCTAGTGAACGCTCGACCGAAGCCGGTCCCTAGCCCGGTACACTGCTCTCGTCGCCTTGTGCTACAGGAGTTCTGATGCCGACCTACGAATACGAATGCCAATCGTGCCACCAACGTATAGAGAACGTGCAAAAATTCGCCGACCCTGATTTGACCGTGTGTCCGGCCTGCGGCGGGGAGCTTCGAAAGGTCTTTTCAGCGGTGGGCATCGTCTTTAAGGGCAGCGGGTTCTACAAGACCGATAGTCGCGGATCATCCTCCAGCGTGACACCACCGGCGACGACGCCTACCCCGGCGGCGACGCCGTCCGTTGAGAAACCCGCGTCGACGAAAGCGCCTGAGAAGACCGCCGCCACGACCACGGACTAACTACCAGAGACCGCGATTCCCTCAATCGCGAGCGATTGGCCTGCGGCGCTTCCCGGGAGCCATTCGACGTCGTTTCCGACAAACGCAATATCGAGCAACATCCGCTGCAGCGTTGAGGCGACGGTGATCTCTCGAACCGGCTCGGCGAGTTCGCCGTTGCGAATCATGAGTCCGGTCACGCCAACGGAGAAGTCTCCCGAGATCGGATTGACACCGGAGTGCACTCCCGTTAACGATTCGACGTAAATGCCGTTGGCGACGCTCCGAAAGATTTCCGATTGGTCCAAGTCGCCAGGTTGGAGTTGCAGCGCTCGACAACCCGGCGACGGAGAACCGGCGATCCCGCCGCGTACCGCACAACCATTGGAGATGGTTCCCGCTCGCTTGGCCGACACCGTGTCATAGACGAAGGATCGCAGCTGCCCGGCGTTGATCAACTCATTGGGCCGACACGCAAGGCCCTCACCATCGAACACGCTCGCCGAGAAGTGACGCGGATCGGTCGGGTCGTCACGCAGCGTGAAGAGCGAAGAGGCGACGTCTTCGCCAATTCGATTGGCGAAGAACGAGCGACCATAGTTCACTGCTTCACCGCTTAAGGCACCGCCAATTATTGTGAGCAACGTCGCGGTACTTCGAGGATCGAAGACCGCCGTGCAGCGCATCGACTTAGGCTTCACCGCTCCGAGCATCCTTGTCGCTCGATCAATCGCGTCCTTCGCCGCGACCGTGATGTCGACGTCGCGTGGTGCCCTTCCCGCGCTCAGTCCCCAACCTGTCTGGTCATTGCCTCCGTCATTGGCAATCGCTTCGACCGACACGTACGTCCCGGACCTGGCGTACGCGGCACGTATTCCCGTCGTGGACGCGATGACCGCTTCAGCGACGTAGTCCGCATAGTTGGACGAATCGACTTGGCGGATCCGTGGATCACCCGTGCGTACCAGTCGCTCGAGGGTGATTGCCATCTCGATCTTTTCGTCTAAGGGCGTCTTGAGCACGGAGTCGTCCGAAAGGCTCAAGGACGCCGGGAGGACGCCATCGGGCCGTGCGAAGGTGAGGAACTCGTCTTCGGTCGCGAATCGCGCGTTGTCACGAGCTTCACGAAGTGCGTCACGGATTGCTCCGTCATCAAGGGACCCCGCCCAGGCGGTGCCCACTTGCGCGCCTCGAACACCGTCACGCAGGATGCGGATACCGATGCCCGACGACGTCGCGGTCGAAAGATTCTCGATGGCGCCCTGGTAGGCCTGGATATCAGTATCGACACCGGTGGAAAGATAGACCTCAACGTCTTCGCCACTCTCTCGGTAGTCAAGGATTCGCTCCGCCTGAGCGAGCAACTCACTCATGACGCCGTGCCGCCAATGGTCACCGCACTCAGACGCATCGTCGCTTGACCGGTGCCCACGGGAACAGACTGCCCGTCTTTGCCGCACGTGCCTGGCGTCATCGAGAAGTCGTTCGCGACGGCGTCGACGCGCTGAAGAATTGCTGGACCATTGCCAATGAGGTTGCAATCACGCAGTGGCGCGGTGATCTTGCCGTCTTCAATCATGAATGCGGCGGTCATGCCAAAGACGAAGTCGCCCGTCGCAGTGTTCACTTGACCGCCGCCAAGTTGCGCGACGTACACACCTCGAGGCGTCTGCGCGACGATCTCGTCGGGGTCGGAATCGCCCTCGAGCAAATAGGTATTGGTCATTCGAACCATCGGAAGGTGTTGATAACTCTGACGCCGACCATTGCCCGATGACACGCGGCCTTCTTTGCGAGATCGTAAGTAGTCCCACATGTAGTCCGTGAGGACGCCGTTCTCGATAAGCACATTGCGCGAGCCCGGTCGGCCTTCGTCGTCGAGCGCGAGATAACCCCACTCCCCATTCACCGTGCCGTCGTCAACGAGCGTGACGAGGGGGCTCGCGACTTGCTGACCCATTTTCCCTGCGTACACCGACGCCTGCTTCAAGATCGCATCCGCCTCAAGCCCGTGTCCGCAAGCTTCGTGAAACAAGATGCCGCCTGATCCCCCCGCGAGAACGACAGGAAGGTCGCCCGACGGTGCGGGTCGTGCGCCAAGCTTGGTGATCGCTTGCTGGGCGGCACCCCTCGCCGCTTCCTCGACCGCTTCATCACTGAGGATCTCGAATCCACGAGTGCCCGCGATTGGCCGATATCCCGTTTGCATGCCGGTGTCGCCAGTGGCGACGCACGAAATATTGAAGCGGGTCCGAATTTGATGGTCAGACGCGTAGACGCCTTCGGAGTTCGCCACGAGGAATCGTCGACTCGAATCCCCGAGCGCGACCTGCACTTGTGTGATGGAGGAACCCTGCGATCGCGCCACGTCATCGGCGTAACGAAGTAACTCAATTTTTCTCGACTTCTCAACATCGCTCGGCAGCGTCAGCGCGCTCGTGGGATGTTCGAATAGGTTTCCGAGGGCGACTTCCTTTGTTCCTCCACCACCTTCGCGCGCCACCGCCGCCGCCGCGCGAGCTGCCGCGAGAAGTCCCTTTTGCGAAAGATCCGCCGTATGAGCAAAGCCAGTAGTCTCGCCAACGACGACGCGAATGCCCGCGCCGCGATCGCGACCTGAACTCAACTCTTCAACACGACGCTGATCAAGAATCGCCGACGACGTACTCCGGTCCTCGACGAACACTTCAGCAAAATCGCCCCCGCGACTTAAGGCTTCGTTAATGGTGTGTTGTATGACGTCATGTTCGACCAAAGGGATAGACATAGAGAGAAGCGTATCGTCCTTCAAAAAAATATTTGCCCAATTAATTGGGGCTCCGGTGCGCAATTGTCAAGAGTTCGTAACGCATTTGACATAAGAAACTGGTAAGCCGCGTCGATTTCTGTGGTGTAGTCGAGGGAGAGACAGGGTCGCTGCGCATCCGCGACAGCGATCCACACCTACACACTCGTAGGAAATGACACATGGAGGAAACGATGAGCGACGCAAAGAACACCGAACAGCACACCGAGGGTCACGAGCACGGCGCCGAAGGACACGCGTCGTGGGCCATGCAGCGAGGGTTTCGCGGCCGCCGGCGTCTGGTGTTTGGCGTGATTCTGATCATCGCCGTTCTTGTCCTCGTAGGCGACATCTTGAGTGCCGTCGCACTTGGACGCACATCGTCGTCGAACTCTGGCGCGGGTACTGTCTCGGTGACGGGTTCAGGGACCGCCACGGGTACCCCCAACACCGTCAGCTTCCAAATTGGCGTGAGCAGCATCGCCAAGAACGCTTCGAGTGCGCTCGCAGCGAATAATGCCCGCGTCGCCTCGGTCGAGGCGGCTTTGATCAAGAGCGGCGTCACGAAGAAAAATTTGCAGACATCTGGTCTCAACATTTACCAGAACACCAATAACAGCGGTGTCGTGACGGGCTTCACTGCTGAAGACGACTTGAATGTCACACTGCACGAGATCAGCAAGGCCGGCGCAGCCCTTGATGCCGCGACGAACGCCGCCGGAAACGACGTGCAGTTGAGTGGACTGACGTACTCAATCTCCAATCAATCGGCGCTCTATCAAAAGGCGCGCACTTCGGCGATGAAGGCCGCCTACAGCCAGGCCGCCGACATCGCCAAAGCTGCACACGAGAGCGTCGGCTCGATCAAGAGCGTCACCGACAACGAGAACACGAGCGGTGGCATATCGCCACTGCCATTGCAGTACAACGCGACAGGAGCGAAGGGAATCGCCAAAGTACCCCTCGAACCGGGTTCACAGACCGTTACCGACCAAGTATCTGTCGTCTACACATTGAAGGGTTAGCGCGCTGCGGCGAGGGAAGCAGCGACCATGTCGCACCAAATGGTCGGTGCTTCACTCGAACGCGCGCTGCTAACTCAGAAGTAGGCTGTCATGGTGATTCTGCCGTCGATTGAAACGCCCGCCGATCTCCAGGACCTTTCCTATCGCGAACTCAACAAACTCAGCGCGGAAATTCGTGAGTTCATCATCGCTACGGTCAAGGCGACGGGCGGACATCTCGGATCGAACTTAGGAGTTGTTGAATTAACGCTCGCCCTTCACCGAGTCTTCGAGTCACCGCGCGATATCCTCCTCTGGGACACGGGCCACCAGGCCTACGTGCACAAACTCCTCACTGGACGTCGATACGGCTTCAAGGGCCTTCGTCAGCGCGGCGGACTCTCGGGATATCCCAATCGCTCTGAAAGTCAACACGACTGGATTGAGTCGTCGCACGCTTCGACCGCCCTCTCCTACGCCCACGGCCTCTCGGTCGCCCTTGAGAAGCGAAAAGAACTTGTGGGACACGGTGGACAACGTCACGTGGTGGCGATTGTCGGTGACGGTTCGCTGACGGGTGGCATGGCGTACGAAGCGCTCAATAATCTCGGCGTCACGAACCAACGGGTCGTGATCGTGCTCAACGACAATGGTCGAAGTTACGCGCCCACCATCTCGAAGTTGTCCACCTCGCTCACGACGCTACGACTCAACAAGACCTATCTCACCTTACGCGAGCGCTTCCGTCGCCTGATCCCTCGACTGCCGGGGGGCAAGGCCGCCTACATCGGCATCGACGGCTTTACCTCGGTGGTACGCGAAATGGTGACGCCCCACACCTTCTTTGAGAATCTCGGTGTGCGCTACATCGGACCAATCGATGGACACAATATCCGCCAACTCGAGACCGTGATCAAGAACGCAGCTGAATGGGACGGGCCAATCGTCGTCCACGTGCTCACCGAAAAGGGACGCGGCTACGAACCCGCCACCAACGACACGTTGAAAATGCACGACTATAAATTGCCCGCACGTCTCAACGACGAAGACGTCGCGCCCCAATCGTTCACGCAGGCCTTCACGGACTCGCTCATCGCGCTCGCGAGTGCGGACGACC
>Ga0302319_10007967_pt1 | contig 20708 bp, 17 predicted proteins | sample Bog_T0_2_FD_203319 | JGI IMG/M metagenome (GOLD analysis project Ga0302319, IMG submission 203319) | Peat permafrost microbial communities from Stordalen Mire near Abisko, Sweden - Bog_T0_2 | ecosystem: Environmental > Terrestrial > Soil > Wetlands > Peat | place: Sweden: Abisko, Stordalen Mire... | reverse complement strand
CGGCTCCCGGAGGCAAACAGCTCCGCCGCGCCGGTGCCGCACTCGCCCGCCGGCACTTCCGCCGGCAGCCGGCCCAGAAAAGTCTCGGCCTTGACGCCTTTGTTCCGGCAGAACCAGGAGTTGACAAAGACATACCGTCCCGCCTGGTCCTTCCGAAAGATGCCGGCCGGCATTTGATCCACCAGCGAATAAAAATTGGCCTCCGATTCCCGCAGGGCGGCCTCGCCGCGTTTGCTCTCGGTGATGTCCACGAGCGTCGTCAACTCCTCGCAACTGCCGTCCGAATATTTTTGCCGCTGGAAGGAAAACGCCACCCACACGGTCGAGCCATCCAGCCGCACCAGGCGCTTTTCCATGGCATACTGCTGAATCTTGCCTTCGTTGACCTGCTGCAACAGCGCCAGCTGCCGGGCGTAGTCCTCCGGATGCGTGATGCGGGCGTAAATACCCGGCTGTTCGTGCTGCTCCCGGGTGAGGCCGCAGAGGCGCAGATAGGCACGATTGATCTCCCACACCAGCCGGCCATCCGCGTGCGTCAGATGGGAGGCAATGCCGACCGGAACCGATTCGAAAATGAACTTGAAGCGCGCCTGGGACTCCACCAAAGCCGCCTCATTTTTCCGGCTCTGCGTCACGTCGCGGAAGGTCCAGATCCGGCCATAATTCCGCCCGGCCTGATCCAGCACCGGCGCGGTCGCCACTTCGAGGATGGTCCCGGCGGTTAAAATCGTTTCCCATTGGGCGCTTTCATTCGGATGCGAATAGTAGTGCGCCACCGCGTTCAAGAACCTGGCCGGATCGGCCACCACACTGGCCAGATAGCGCACCTGCTCGCCATCATCATCGCCGGCGGCAATGTGCGGCGGCAGCTGCCACAACTCCTCGGCGCGGCGGTTTTGGAAGATCTTTTTCCCTTGCGAATTAACCACCAAAATGCCTTCCGCCGTGGAACTCAGCGTGGCGTTCAGCACGGACAGCGACTCCTCCAGTTCCTGCGTGCGGGAGGCCACCCGCTGCTCCAGATTGTGGTCGCGCTCCTGGATTTGCGCCAGCATGTCGTTGAATCCGTCAATCACATGCCCCAGTTCATCCTCCGACGGCTTCACCGCCCGCACGGAATAATTCCGGTTGGTGCGCACCGCCGCCATGATTTTAGCCAGATCCGAAAGCGGCACAGAAATAACCTTTTGCAAGCGGCTCGAAAGCACGAAGGCCAGACTCGCGGAGGCCAGCCACACCAGCACCCCGATCAGGATGCAGTTCCAGAGCCGCCGGCTCAACGGGCGCAAGTCTTGTTCCAGATAGATTGTGCCAATGGTCTCCCCCGCCAGATTAATCGGCTGAAACAGGCGCAGCCGCTCCTGGTCAAACCGGCTCCCGGCCACACCCACGGGCGGCGGCGGGGGACGCCTGACCAGCCCCGCCCGCAAATAACGGGCAAAGACCTTGCCTTCCCGGTCATACACACAGGCCTGCACGATATCCGGTTGTGCGCTCAACGATTTCAGGGCCTGGCCCACCGACGCGGATTCATCAAACGACAACCCAGCCGTGCTGTTGGCGGCCGTCATCGCCGCCGTGGTATCCAGGGCGTCCACCATCTGTTTGCGCGCCAGCGCCCCCTCAAATAACACAAAGGCCGTGCTGGCCATCAGCAAAGCGGACCCGCTCACCAGCATGGCAATCACCATGAGCTTGTGTTTGATGGATAAATGACGGAAAAAGCGCATGAGTCTAGGGCGGCCGGTGAACCGGGCGGGCCAGCTTGAGCAGTTGGGCGCTGAGTTTTAAGTGCTGGCCGGCGGCGGCCAGGGAGTTGATTTCAAACCGCACCTTGTTGTCCTCGCGGACCAGATTAATCACCCCGCCGGCGGCGGCAAAGGCCTCCGATTCCCCCACCGTCAACACCCCCGCGCCCTTCAACTCCGCCAGTTCCTCCGCCACCCGGGGGTCTTCCCGGCCGCTGAAAAAAAGCAAATGCACCCCGGCGGCCGCCGCCACCGTGGTCACCCGGCGGATGACAATGGGGCGGCCGTTTAGCTGGTGGTCGTTGGCGATTTTCTCCAGTTCCCCGCCAAAGGGATTCTCGCCCAAAACCCCGATGACCAGCGGGGCTTGGCCGTTGGTAAAGCTATTTTCCGGCCACTCCACGAATTTGGCAAAATTATACAGGTATGCCGCCTTGATTTGATATTCCTTGGCCACCAAATCCTCCGCCAATCCGGTCGCCAGGCTGGCCAGCAGCCACCCCGCGCACCACCACCACCGCCAGCGAATGATCGCGCCTGACCTTCGCGCCAACCTGGCGCGCCCCGGGCCGCATGGAAGCTGGTCGCGCATGGGGGTCTTAGAAATGCCACGTCAGCCGCGCCACCACGGAACGCGGCATCTCCGTGACCAGCAAGGTCTTGTAGCTGGGAAATTCCACATGCTGGTCGGCCGTCAGATTTTGCCCCCAGACGCCCAATTCCAGATTCGGCGTGGCATGCCAGACCACCCCCACATCCAGGCGCACATAACTGGGAATACTCATCTGGCTTACACTATAAGGCGCGGTGTCCTGATCCACAAACGAAACCACCCCGTTCAATTCGCAATGCCACGGCAGATCCAGCGCCGAACGCAGTTGCGCCTGCTGCGCCGGCCCTGACTCCAAATACGGCGAATCAAAGCCCAACTGCATCTCCAGCCAGGAGTAGTTCGCCATGAGATGCCAGTGGTCGGTCACATCCCAGCGCGCCGAAACCTCCACGCCGTAACTATCAGCGGAACCCGCATTTTCATAGGTGGCGGCCACCAAAAGATAGGATGGCGCACCGCCCACAAAACTGGTGTTCACGGAACTGGGGGCAATCAAATGATCATAGTCATTATAAAACCCCGCCACGTCCAGCGACAGGTGCTTGGTCAGTTCCATGCGATAACCGAGCTCGTAGGCTATCACATCCTCCGATTTCAAGTGGGGGTTGCCATAGGACACAAAATCCATCAGCCCCGGCGTTCCCGGGACGGGCGTGAGCAGCAAATTCGCATCGGCATGCAAGTCGTTCCAGGCCGGCGTCCGCACCGCTCGCGACACCGCCGCCCAGATGGTCTGGTGCTCACCCGGCGTCCACGCCAGCCGCCCGGTGGGTTCCACCTCAAAACCGGTGTAATCGTTGTGCTCCAATTTTGACCCCAGCGTCAGCTTGAGCCGCTCCGGCACCAGGAGGATTTCATCCTGCGCAAACGAGCTGTACAGGTGGTTATGCGCCGCCGTCACATCCCAGCCCGCGAACGCGCTGGAAGTAAAATCATCCTCCACCTCGCGATACCCCAATCCCCAGGTGAGGTCGTGGCGGGACCCCAGCGCGAAACGATGTTGTGCATCCAGGTCAAACGTGTTGGCCGCATCCGCAGCCCCGGCCTGCTCCTGCTTGAAATAATCGTAATACGCCTGCACGGTGACCGACGATTGCCCAGAAAAATCATGCGTCCACCGGCCCAGCACATTCGCCCCCGAATCGTTATCCACGAAATCTTCGCTGGTCTCGTACGGGGCCACCCAGCTGGACACCGCCTGATTTTCCACGTTCCGAATGTGATACAGATCCCCTTGCCACGTCAGCGTGTTCTCCTCGGACGGCACCCAATCCAGGCGAAAGCCACCCTGCCCCGACAACATGCGATCCGGAGCCTCCTGCCCCGCGCCCGTCACCAAGCCTTCCCGATTGTCAAACTTGCCATAGACCCGGCCATACAAATTCGTGGCCAGTTGGCCCCCAAAACGAACCTCCGTCATGGGTTGATCAATCGTCCCGCCCGCCACGGAAACCAGCCCCCCCATGGTATCCTTCGCGCTCTTGGTGATGATATTGATCACCCCATTAACCGCGTTGGCCCCCCACAGCGAGGCGCCCGGGCCGCGAATCACCTCAATGCGCTCCACGTCTTCCATCACCAAATCCTGCGCCCCCCAAACCACGCCGCCAAATCCCGTGCCGTACACCGAGCGTCCATCCACCAAGACCAGCAACTTGTTGGCAAATTCATTGTTGAACCCCCGCACACTGACCGCCCATTCATGGTCGTTGATTTGGGCCACATCCAATCCCGGAACCAACCGGAGCGCATCGGGAATGGTGGTGATGCCTTGCCGCCGGAGATCATCCTGCGTGATCACCGAGATCGCCGCCGGCGATTCGTCAAATTTCGTTTCCCGCCGCGCCACCGACGTGACCGGCTCATTCATCAACTGTTCCACGCTCAAGTCCGCCAGACTCGCCGTGTTCGTCGCGGGGTTGCTCTGGTCGGCGGCGGAACCATAAGGCACCGCCAGCATGGCCGGTAACAACAGGGATGACCGGGCCGAACGCCGCAGCGTTTCCAGCCCGGCCCGGACGCCACGTGCAATCCGAAGTGCGGTTGGCTTGGTTTTCATCAAATAATGCAATGTCCCCATCCACCCCCGATCATCGGGACCAAAGCCGGGTTGCGGCTTCAAGCTTGCTTATCGGCGGAACGTGAAAATACTAAACCCGTATTTTCCACCATTACTTTGCCTGGTGTTTCTCGCTTCGGCGCAGGGCAAAATTCCTCTGGCTTGTCCAAAGCTCGAATGGGCAACCCATCTGGCGGTCCGCGACGGTGTCGGAGACCAGCCGCAGCAGCGTGGCCAGTCAGAAAACCGGTCGAGCGGCTGGAGCCGGTTGAAGGTGTCTGGATGGCAATCCCAAACTCTGCGTTTCCTCTGCGTTCTTTGCGCCGCTGCGTTTATCGGCGGTTTTTTGCGGCATGGTTCCGGCTCAGAATATGGTCGTGCCCCGGCTTATGTCGTAAATCAAAGTAATCAATAATCGCAAAGTATTGAGCAAAGTTACTCACCTTGGTACCCTGCCCCGACATGAAGTCTGCGGTTCCCGAGTATTTTAATTTCGCCAGCGACATTTTTGACGGCTGGGCGCGTTCCACTCCGCATCGCCCCGCCCTCTGGTGCGTGGACGGCGTCACTGGCGCGGAACAGAAATTCACCTTTGCCGAACTCTCCCGGTTGAGCGCCCAGGCGGCCCAGGTTTTCCACGCGCAAGGCCTGCGGCGCGGCGACCGCGTCCTGGTCATGCTCCCCCGCGTCTGGCAATGGTGGGCCGCCTTGCTGGGGCTCACGCGCCTGGGGGCCGTGCCCATCCCGGCCACCCTGCAATTGATGCCCCGCGACGTCACCTACCGCCTCCAAACCGCCCGCATCCGGGCTGTCCTCACCAACGCCGACGGCCTGGCCAAAGTCGAGGGCTTTGATGGCCTCCGCCTCGTCACCGGCCCGGGGCCGACCGGTTGGGTGGATTTCGATGCCGCCTTGAAAACGGCCCCCACCCGCTTTGCGGGCCCGCCCACCCGCGCAATGGATCCGGGCATTCTCTATTTCACCAGCGCCACCACCGGCGAACCGAAAATGGTCCTCCACACCCAGGCCAGCTATGGGCTGGGCCACCGCATCACCGGCGAATTATGGCTGGATGGCCGGCCCGGCGATGTCCATTGGAACGTCTCCGACCTCGGCTGGGCCAAGGCCGCCTGGTCGAGTTTCTTTGGCCCCTGGCACCAGGGCGCCTGCGTCTTCGCGGTGGATATTCACGGCAAATTTGACCCGGCCCATACCCTCGACATCCTCGCAAATTTTCCCATCACCACCTGGTGCGCCCCGCCGACCGCCCTGCGCCTTATGGTCCGGCAGCAACTCTCCAAATGGAAATTTCCGCACCTGCGCCACTGCGTCACCGCCGGCGAGCCCCTCAACCCGGAAATCATGAAACTGTGGAAGGCCGGCACCGGCCTGGACTTGTACGAGGGTTATGGCCAGACCGAGACGGTCATCCTGATTGGAAACTATCGTTCCCGGGGCGATGTCATCCGTCCCGGTTACATGGGCCAGGCCTCGCCGGGCTTCAGCCTGGCCCTGCTGGACGAGGAGCTGCGCGCCGTGCCGGACGGCCAGGAAGGCCAGATTGCCGTGCGCGTCAACCCCGTGCGCCCCCTCGGCTTGTTCCGCGAATACTGGCTCAGCCCCGAAACCACCGCCGCGCAATTCCAGCAGGACTGGTATCTCACCGGCGACCGCGCCATCCGCGATCCCGCAGGCGGGTTCCAGTTCATCGGCCGCACCGATGACGTCATCAAAAGTTCCGGCTACCGCATTGGGCCGTTTGAAGTGGAAAGCGTCCTGCTCGAACATCCCGCCGTCCTGGAGGCCGCGATCGTGGGCCGGCCCGACCCGGTGCGCGGCCAGATCGTCAAAGCCTTTGTCATCCTGCGCCCCGAATTCACGGCCAGCGACGAACTGCGGCACGAGCTCCAGCAACATTGCAAACACACCGCCGCGCCCTACAAATACCCGCGCGAAATCGAATTTGTCCGCGAACTGCCCAAGACCATCAGCGGCAAAACCCGCCGCTTTGAACTCCGCCAGCAACCCGTGCCGCAAGGGTGACCGTGCTGCCACTCCAGTTGTAGATGTCGTCGGCGGTGTTAGCCCGGATATTTCATAGCCATTTTGGAAAGAGTCGCAAAAAAACCCCATGAAAAGAGGGGCGCAAACACGTTCGAATGCGTGGTTGAAAAGACGCGGCACGCAGGTTTGGAAACCTGCGATACGGCAGGCTGGGAAGCCTGCGCAACAAGGGTTTGCCATGGTTTTGCCGGTTTCACTATGAAATATCCGGGTTAACTGCACACCCGGCCGAGGAAAGAAGGAACAGAGGATCGATCGGGATGACACTTGTCCGGCGGCGGTGCGTCATTATAATCCACGGAAAATGAATGAAGGTTTCGAAGTCGATTTTGCCGCCGACCGGCCGCGGGGTTTCACCGGGCGCGGGGACAAATATCTGGGCGACATCATCCAGGAATTGCGCCGTGTTTTGCGGAAGGCCCAGAAGGAGTTTGTCTTTGATTCCTGCCGGTTGCCGGACGGCACTTGGATCGAGGTGGCGGCGTTGCTGGTGGAATGGGCGGAGGACATTCACAATAACATCGGGTTGTGGCGCACGGTCGAGACCCATCAGCAGAAGTGTTTCGGCACGCCCCTGCCGCTGATCGTGGGCGCGTCGCCGCCAGTGGAACTGCGCGGGTTTGATCCGCGCCGCATCCAGTTTCTTCTCGCGGGCGTCTGGCCCTGGTTGAATCCGGAACGGGTGATTTCGCCCGGGCATACCGATCTGAAACGGCTGGCGGAAACGGCCAGCCGGTTGCTGACGGAGCGATTTGCGCGTCTGCCACAGGACTCCGGCGTAAAGCGGTTTCTGGCCGGCGCGAACGAGCATGGCTGGGACGTCAAACGCAAACTGGTCTGGATGGGCAGCCACTCCTACCTGTTCCGTTGGCCATTCATCCAATATCTCAAAGCGCGCGAAGGGGACCCGGACATCCAGGTGCAGGATGATTTCATTTGCCAGCGCTGCACGGAATGGTCGGGGTTGGGCGTGATTGATGTGCTGGCGGGGACGCTGGATTTGCCGGCGGAGGACCGGGCCACACTGCTGACCTGGCACGAACGGCACATCTCCTATTTTCGGGCGCTGACGCGGAACGAAGATGAAACCGAGGTCAAATTCATCACGGTCCGCAACGTGGTGAACGGCCGGCCTTACACCATCCGCATGAACATGCCCGATTGTCCCTTCGTGCCCGGAATGGTGGTGTGGGGCGCGCTCACCCCCTGGCGGGGCGAATGGTATTGGTCGGGCGGACAGGCTCCGGTCGGGAAGGTGTCGGAAGCGGACGAGGCCGGCCTCCGCAAAGAGATGCTCGAACGTTTCAGCGCCACGGCCTACTGCTATTGCCCGGAGGAAGCCGCCCAAGCCTTGGCAATGACCCGGAAAATCCACGCCGAATTTGTGGCGCATTACGGGAGTGACTGCGTGATGTTTCCCGATGGTTTGACACTGGCAGCCGCAGAGCAAAAGCACATGGAGGCGCAATGGCGGGCGATGGACCAGGAAAAGGTTGCGCGCCTGATGCGGGAGCGCGGCCTGGAGCAGGCGGGCCCGAAAAGGAACTTCCCGCCGGAGTTTTTGCAGCATGAGCAGGGCATCGGCGTCTTCTCCAATCCGGACGAGGGCGTGGAGTATGTGATCCGGTTCAATGCGATCTTGTCCGGTTTGCGCAAGCGCGGCACGGGCTTGACGGATGAGGAGCGGGACGTCTTGTACGCCCTCGTGGCCGACCCGGCAATCAGTCCGGCATTTGTCCGGCGGTTGGTGGCCGAACATGGGGCGGAATCGCTGGCGGAGACGTTTCTGGCACGCGACCCGGATACCGGGTTGGTCATCGAATACCTGCTGCGCAAGTACAAGGGGCAGTTTTATCGGAGGCGGTATCCGAGCCTTTCGCTGGTGTGACTGGAGGGTTTCATGGTTGCATCCAAGTCGGTGGAGCGTCCGCTGAACCAGCGCGCCGGGACCTCCCCAATCGTTTGGTCGGCGACAAGTCCGATGACAATGAACAAGGAACAGAACAGTTGCGCGCCACGGTTGGACATCTGGGCCATGAACCGGAGTCTAATCCCGCGCGCCAGATTCGGGCCATTATAATTTGCGCCAATTTTTGGAAGCGGATGGCCGGGCGTCCGCCGCCATCCCCTTCCGTTTTATCAGCGTCCATCCGCGTCCATCCGGGGTTGAACGGAATCGTTCCGGTTCCGTTCCTCGTCCACTTCGTATCGCATTACCATCGGCGGAATGGAATAAAACGGCGGGGTGGCGCGAACTTCGATTCCATTGGTGGCCAGCCGGGCCGAGAGCGTGGCGCATCTGGCAAGATAATCCGCCACCAGTTCATTGGCGGCAACGGTTTGACCGTTGGCGACCTCGGCCCGGTTGTTGGCGTTTTCCACCCGGTCCACGGCGACGCGATACGTCGCTCTGGCTTGCTGCACTTCCCGCCCCGCCCGGGCATCGCCGGCAGCGTCGGCCTGCTCGGATTGTTCCACATGAGCGGCGGCCGTGACGACGAGGCCGGCGCGGTTGGTCAGCCGGTCGTTGTATGAAACGGCGTTGAGCGCATACTGGTCGGCCGCCACCTCGCTCCCCGGCAGCAGGGCAACCTCGTTATTGTAGTCGCGCATGTCCTCGATGATTTCCAGCCGCGTTTGCATCTTGTCCGCCAGGGAGGTCCCGTGACGCCAGATTTGTTGCAGCTTGTTTTCGATGGCCGCACCTTGCCCGTTGGTGCCCCGGAGCGACGAGAAGGTGGTCACGGCGGCATAACCCGTTTTGGTTTCCAGCAAGGCCTGGAGTTCCGGCGTGGATAAATCCGCCAGCCGGATTGGCGGCTGATAGGCGAGCCGGGCCTCCAGCACCACACCCTGGGCGTTCAGCAATCGCACGGTGCCGGTGCGATTGGACAGCACGAGCAGGTCGTTGGCGGGCATTTCCAACGGAGGTCTGGGCTGCACCGTCACGCCGGACAATTGCCCTTGGACACTGGTCGCCAGGGTCAGCGCCATCATACTCCCAACCAACCAATGAATGTTTGTCATATATTTAAAAGATTAATGTTTGCCAATCGAACTTTCCGCCCGGCCACAATGCCACTTCCTGATTGGCCGGGTTCACCGGCACGCTTCACTATAGGGTGGGCAAACGTTTTGGCGCCATGGGGTGAAAACCCCATGACGGTGAATGGAGTCGCCCGGGAGTCGCCGGGGAGTCTGCTTACTGGGCTGATTGGGCCGACAAATGAACGGTGAACTCCGCTCCGCCGCATTCGTGGCTGGTCACGGTGACCCGGCCGGAGTGCGCCTCCACCACCGCCTTGACCAAGCTCAGCCCCAGGCCCAAGCCGTGTTGGGAACGGCTCTTGTCGCCCCGGTAAAGCCGGGCCCAAATCTTGGGCTGTTCCGCCTCCGGGATGCCAATCCCCGTGTCGCGGAAACGGACGATCGCCTCCGCCGTTGCCTTGCTGTTCCCTGGATCCAAGCCCCCAAGTCCCGGCCTCTGGACGGAAATGGTGACGCGGCCCTGCGCTGGGGTGTATTTGATGGCATTGTCCAGCAGGTTGGCGAACACCTGACGCATGCGGGTGCGGTCCACGGTCCATTCGCAGGCCGTGGGCAATTCGGTTTGCACGGCGACGTTTTTTTCTTCCGCCACATATTCGTAGAGTTCGACCACCTCGCGGACGAGCTGGCACAGGTCCACGGATTCGGGCTGCAATTTCATCATGCCAGCCTCAGCCGCGCTGATGTCCATGAGGGTGTTGAGCATGTTCAGGACGCGCTCGGATTCCTCGACGCAATCGGCCAGCGCCTCGCGCGCCGCCGCCGGCTCCGCGCCCGGTTGCAGGGCGAGTTCGGCCGTGCCGCGCAGGCGGGTCAGGGGCGTGCGCAAGTCATGCGCCACGTTGTCGAGCGATTCCCGCATGGCGCGGATCAGGGCTTCGTTCCGCTCCAGCAGGGTGTTGAACAGGCGCACCAATTCATCCAGCTCATCCCGCGATGGCCGGGTGGGCACGCGGGCGTTCAACTGGCCGGTGCGGAGAATCTCCCGGGCGGTGGTCACGATTTGCCGCACCGGGCGCAGCGTCCGGTGCGCCACGAACAGGCCGGCGGCAAAGGCCGCCAGAATCGTCACGCCGCCCACCACGATAAAGCTGCGCCGCACCGGCTCCAGCACCGCTTCGCTGCGGTTGCTGCTGCGGCCGACCTGCAAGAGGGAATCATCCGGGAGCACGGTGGAGGCCAGGACAAAATCCCGTTCCGCAGTGTTGGGGAGGCGAATGACGCCAATGCGTTGCCGGTAACCCGCCAGCCCGCTGGGAAGGTCATGGAACGTCACCCACTCCGCCGGCACGCTGACAAATGCGACATGGTTCCACGGGCTGACCACCCTCACAAACAGGGTCTTTTGCCCGCCTTCCTCGGTGTCAATGGCGCGGCGCAGGTCGGCCAGCCCGCCGTTGTCATAGACGGCGGCAAACTCCCGCAACCGCGCCTGCAACACCTCGCGATCCTTGCTGTCGGCGGCGGAGGCCAGCCGGTAATACGCGAGCCCCAGCAATCCGAGGACGCCCAGGGCAAAAATGAGGGCGGACCACAGCCCCAGCCGCACACCAATGCTGCGTCTGGCCTGCCAGCCCCAACGCGAAAGCCGGCGTCCGAGCGTTGCGGCCGCCGCTGGCGGGCCGGGCGGCGCATCGGGCTTGGGGGGCGCAGGATTCATCGGGAGACGGCGGGCGTGCGCAGGACGTAACCCACCCCGCGCATCGTGTGAATCATGGTTTTATCCCGATCGACCTTGTTGCGGAGCCGGTGCACCAGCACGTCCACCACATTGGTTTGGGGATCGAAACTGTAATCGAATATGTGTTCGAGGATCATCGTCTTGGTCACCGCCCGGTTGGCCGAGCGCATTAAATATTCCAGCAGGGCAAACTCACGCGGTTGCAGTTCGATGGATTCGTTGCCGCGCCGCACCTCCCGCGTGAGCAGATCCAGGGTGAGGTCGCCGGCGGTCAGGCGCATGGGCTCCACGCCCTGGCTGGCCCGGCGGATCAGCGCCTGGATGCGCGCCAGCAATTCGGAAAAGGCGAAGGGCTTGGTCAGGTAGTCATCCCCGCCGGCCTGGAGCCCGCGCACCCGGTCATCCACGGTGGCCTTCGCGCTGAGGATCAGGACGGGGAGCCGGATTTTTTCCGTGCGGATGTGCTGGATCAGGCTCAAGCCGTCGAGCTTGGGCAGCATGAGGTCCATGATCGCCGCGTCATAGGCCACGGTGCGCGCCAGGGCCAGCGCCTGTTCGCCATCGGCGCGATGATCCACGGCGTAACTGTTTTGTTGCAGCCCTTTCACAACAAAGGAGGCAATCTTCTCGTCATCTTCCACCACCAGTATGCGCATGGGGTTATGATGCGGGACAAATATCGCCGCGCAAGCCGAATGGCGGCGAGGGCTGGAATCCGTTGAATCCGGGGTTAAGTCTGGTGTGATTTCGCCGATGAACCACCAGGATGACCCTTATGAATGACACCCGCACGCCCGTTTCGTTGCTCGCCGCTTTCAGCGCCCCGGAACTGTTGAATTTGCTGGCGGATGGAGCCTACATCACCGACAAGGATCGCCGCATTCTGTTTTGGAACCGGGCCGCGCAAAGTATCATGGGCTGGGAAAGCGACGAGGTGGTGGGCCGGACCTGCTACGACAACATCCTGGTGCATGTGGACAAGGATGGGCATCGGTTATGCGGTCGGGAGTATTGTCCCTTGCACCGCAGCATGGTGACCGGCGAGGTCAGCAATGGGGCGATGTTGATTTATGCCCTGCACAAATCCGGCAAGCGCGTGCCGGTGGAGGTCACCGTGGCCCCGATTCGCAACCCGGCCGGGGAAATCATTGGGGGCATTGAGTTGTTTCGCGACGTGACCCAATCCATCCAGGACCAAATGCGGGCGAAGAAGATTCAGGAACTGGCGGTGACGAGCGAACTGCCGCAGGATGACCGGCTGGCGTTTGAGACCTGCTATCAGCCCAGTGACTTGGTGGGCGGGGATTTTTACCGCATCGACCGCTTTGGGTCCGCGCGGTATGCCATTTTGGTGGCGGATGTGATGGGTCATGGGGTGTCGGCGGCGCTGGGCACGATGCTGTTGCGTTCGTTGTGGGACGATCATCGCGGGGAGATGGCCACGCCGGCCCGGCTGTTGCAGTCGTTTGACGAGCGCCTGCGGAAGTTGTCACGCGAAGCGGGTTATTTCGGCACAGCGGTCGGTTTGAATTATGATGCCGCCACTGGATCCTTGCATTGCGTCCGGGCCGGTCATCCTGCGCCGCTGCTGTTTCGCGCTCACGGGGGCGTGGAGGAGATCGGGGAGGCATGTCCGGCCCTGGGCATGTTTGAAAACGCCCATTTTGTGGAGACCGAGGTGCAATTGGAGCCCGGCGACAGCCTGCTGTTGTTCACCGACGGGGCCACGGAATTGTTTGATGCCGCAGAGCGGGATTTGGGCAGCGAAGGTCTGGTTCGGCTGGTGCGCGAACAGGCCAATGGCAACGGCTTTTCCCTGAAAAAGCTGGCAGAACAACTGCTCAAATTCACCAATGCCATCCATCTTCCCGATGATTTGACCCTCGTCAAACTGACCCGGCGGAAGTGATTATTGGGCATCGCGCGAAGGATCGAAATCTGGAAGCTGCCGGTCTTTGGGGGACATGACGGTCGGTTCGTGCGGCCAGCGGACTTGGAAGAACGGGTCATTCCAGCGGATGCCCCGGGCCAGTTCCGGCACGAAGAATTCTGACATCTGATAGGCCACGCCGCAATGGTCTTCCAGGCATTGAAACCCGTGGGCTAAACCGGCGGGCACATAGAGCTGGCGGGGGCGGTCGGCGGAGAGTTCAAAGCCCTCCCACTGGCCGAAGGTGGGGGAATCCCGGCGGACATCCAGCAGGACGTCAAATATTCTTCCCGTGACACACCTTACGAGTTTGATTTCGGGCCGGGGAGCTGCCTGGAAATGCATGCCCCGGAGGGCCCCGAGTTTTTGGGTGACGGTGTAATTGCCTTGCGGCCAGCGGGTGTGCAAGCCGTGGCGGGCGAATTCCTGCTCGCAGAATGTCCGCGTGAAGAAGCCGCGTTCATCTTCGCGCAGATCGAGTTCGATCAACCACAAGCCGGGTAACGATGTGGTTTGGAACTGCATGTCACACCACTTTCACGCCGGGGATGGGAATGATGAACTTGCCGCCCGCCTCGCGGTAGGCCGTTTGCTGGGCGAGGATTTCCTCGGCGAAATTCCAGGTGAGCAGCAGGGTGTAATCAGGGCGCTGTTCGAGCAGCGTTTCGGGGGGCACGATGGGAATATGCTGTCCGGGCATGAGCCGGCCCTGTTTGTAGGTGCTCCGGTCGGTGACGAACGACAGCATGTCGCGGCCCAGGCCAATATAATTGATCAGCGTGCTGCCCTTGGCGGACGCACCATAGGCGGCGACCGTCCGGTTTTCCTTCCGCAATTGGGCCAGCAATTCCCATAACCCGGTTTTCAATTGCTGCACATGTGCGCTGAAATTTTCATAGTAAGCTGGCGCGGCGACGCCTTTGGCCCGCTCGGATGCCAGAAATTCCCCGACCGAGGCGGCCACGGGATGGGCTCCCGCACGGGCGGCATAAAGGCGCAACGAGCCGCCATGGATGGGCAAAGGGTCAACGCGGATGAGTTCCAGGCCATGTCTTTCGAAGAGTGGTTTCACGGCGGTGACCGTGAAATAAAAGACGTGTTCGTGGTAGATGGTGTCGAATTCGGAATGCTCGATCAAATCCACGCCATAAGGGAATTCCAGAGCAATCCGGCCGCGGGGCTTGAGCAGTCTGGCCAGGCCGGCAACAAAGTCATTGGGGTCGGGAGCGTGGGCGAAGACATTGTTGCCGATGATCAAGTCGGCCTCCCGATGTTCGGCGACCAGTTGTTCGGCCAGTTGGAGACCAAAAAAGTCCACGCGGGATTCGATGCCCTTTTCGCGGGCGACTTTGGCAATGTTGGCAGCGGGTTCGATACCGAGGCAGGGGATTTTGGCGGCGACGAAGTTTTGCAGCAGATAACCGTCGTTGCTGGCAATTTCGACGACATGGCTCTGCGGGTGGAGTTGGAATTCGCGGATGTGCTGTTCCACGGAAGCGCGCGCGTGGCGGAGCAGGGCGTCGGAAAACGAGGAGAAATACAGGTATTCCGAGAACAATTGCGTTGGGGGGACGAGGTCGGTGATTTGCAGGAGCCAGCATTGGTGGCAGACGGCCACCCGCAACGGGAATTTGGGTTCGGGCTGGCCCAAGTCCTCGGGCCGGGGGAGGTTGTTGGCGAGCGGTTGCACTCCCAAATCGAGCACTAAATCTCCGTGCAAACCGCCGCAGGAACGACACTTGAAGGAAAGCTTGGAATTGCTCATGCTTTGACAGGGTTCAATTTCTTTTTTAAGGAACGCAAGCGCACAAACTGGTCGCCTTCAAAATCCTTGAGACTGAAGTTGTGCTCGCGATATTTTTGCAATAGCTCCGCCAAGCCGGTTTGCAGGTTGTATTTCAGCCGGAATTCTGGGAACAAAGTGTACAATTTATCAAATTTGACCCGATAATTGCGCGGGTCGGGACCGACTTCGCCAGTATAAACAATTTTGGCTGCGGGCAGGAGTTGGGCAACGGCGTTGCCAACGTCACGCACCTGGTAATTTTGTTCGTTTGCACCAATGTTTATTGCCTGCCCATGGATTTTTTCGCGTGGGGCGGTGGCAAACAATACGAAAGCGCGGGCAATATCATGGCAATGAATCAGTGGACGCCAGGGCGAGCCATCGCTCATGATCCGAATATCCCCGCGGGCCATGGCGCAGGCGAGGAGGTTGTTGGCCACGAGATCAATGCGCAGATTGGGGGAATATCCATAGGCGGTGGAATTGCGCAGGAACGCCGGGGAAAAATGCTGGTCGGCCAAGGGGGCGACTTGACGCTCGGTCTCCACTTTGGAAACGGCATAGGCCGAAACCGGATTGAAAGCTGCGGATTCGTCCAAGTCGAGTTTTTCGCCCTTGCCATAAACTGAGCAACTGCCTGAGAAAAGATATCGGGGGACGCCAGCGCGCTTGGCGCGCTGGGCAAGCTCAATGGATCCGTCGCGGTTGGTGTCGTAAGTCAGTTTTTCATCCAAGTCCCCCATCGGGTCGTTTGAAATGGCAGCCAGATGGCAAATGCAGTCATATCCTTCCAAGTCCCCTTCGGTCAACGACCTGAAATCAGCTTTGATTTCACGGTCGGCCAGCGGGAGGGTCTCCCATTGACAGGCATCAAAATAACCAATATCCACGCCAGTGACATGGTGGCCCGCTTCCTGCAACAATTTGACGAGGTGCGGCCCGATGTATCCGCGGTGTCCGGTAACAAGGATTTTCATTTGGTCATTTTGGCAGGACTAATTCAAGCGGGTCAAAACTTTTTCCAAAATCTTTTGACCGATTGCCAGTGAAGCGGTGGCAGCGGGCGAGGGTGCGTTGATGACATGCAATCGGCCTGGGGCCTCTTCGAAGTGGAAATCCTCGATTAATTTTCCGTCCGGCAGCATGGCTTGTGCGCGCACGCCAGCGCCGCCTGGTTCCAGATCATCAGCGCGGATTTCCGGCACCAGCTTTTGCAGAGAGTGCGTGAATTGCGCCTTGGAAAAGGAGCGCCGGATTTCATAGCCACACATGCTGGGATATTTGGCCATGAATTTCCACAAGCCTGGGAAACAAAGGGACTCAGCCAAGTCGCGGACATTGATGTTGGTCCATTTATAACCTTCGCGAGCAAAGGCCAGCACGGCATTGGGACCCGCTTCGATGCCGCCATGAATGAGCCGGGTAAAATGAACGCCCAAAAAAGGGAATTTGGGATCGGGCACGGGATAGATCAAGTGCCGCACCAAGAATTGCCGGTCTGGCTTGAGTTGAAAATATTCGCCACGGAAAGGGATGATTTTAGCCGACGTTTTTTGTCCGGTTGCCCGAACGAGACGGTCCGCTTGCAGCCCGCCGCAAGCGACGATGAACTTGGTTTGAAATGTGCCTGCGGAGGTGGTCAGATTCCAGTCCGGGCTAAGAAAATGGGCTTTTTTCAGCCGGGTGGTCAGCCTGATTTCCCCGCCCGCCTGCCGGATTAGCTCACCGAGCTTCTCGCAAACGGCTGGATAATCCACGATGCCTTCCTGAGGGACATGGATCGCGGCGAGGCCAGTGGCATGGGGTTCGATTTCTTTGATTTCTTGCGGGTTTAGTTTGCGGAGGCCGAGCAAACCATTGGCGTTGCCGCGTTCCCAAAGGCTTTCCAAGCGAGGCAATTCATCCGTGGAGGTGGCAAGGACGATTTTACCGCATTGTTCATGGGCAATGCCATGGGTGCGGCAAAAGGCCAGCATGTGCTGCAATCCTTGCACGGCGCACTGCGCCTTGGCGGATCCCGGCTTGTAGTAAAGTCCTGAATGCAGAACGCCGCTGTTGTTGCCGGTCTGATGTGCGGCCAGACGGGGTTCTTTCTCCAAAAGCAGTAGTTTCAGTTTTGGCCTGGCTTCCAGCAATCGGTAAGCCGTGGCCAACCCAACCACGCCGCCGCCCACAATCGTTATGTCGTAGGTCATACGATTTCAGCCTCACCGCTTCCGCCCGGAACAAAGCAAAGCGGATGCTCGCCAATGGGCACCATGGGCTTGGGGCGGAATTCAGTTTCCTCCTTGAGGAGCGTGCCCAAGCCGCCGCCCGAGATGAAAACAGGGACATTAGCCAGTTTGTTCATGTCGTTCGGGAAGATAAAAGTGCGGGAACGGCAAGTCCAGTCTGGATGATGACTTCGCTCCAAAATGATTGCGCCGCCTCATTTGCGCTCAAGGCCCGGTCATAAATGCTGACTTCATCCAGCAATCCCACCTAGGGGCAGTAGGTGTTGAACGGATATTCCATGGATGGGCCATAGGAGTTACAAGGCGGTTCCAGGACGAAAACACCCCGCTCAGTTCGCTCCGCCGGCAGAGGGTTTGACCACGGGGCGGCTCACGTTCTTGAGGCGGTCGCGCACCATGTCCGCGCGGATGAGGTCGCGCTCCTCGGCGGTGAGCTTGTCGGAAATCTGCTTCTGCAAGTGGGCGGGCTGGGTGATCAGGAAAAGTTCGTCCACCAGCGAGCGCTCGGTGCCGGGGAACAATTCCATGTCCACCCCCAACCGCAGGAAGGAAAGCAGGTTCATGGTTTCCTTGGAGGAAATGCTGTGGGCGTTGGCGAGGATGCCGTAGGCGCGGCCGATGTGGTTGAAGACGACCTTGGGCTTTTTCTCCAGGAGGGTCTGGCGCGCGTTTTCCTCGTGTTCAATGATCTGGGACAACACTTTTTCGAGGCGCTCGACGATGACGGTTTCGCTTTCGCCGAGGGTCATCTGGTTGGAAACCTGGAAGACGTTGCCGAGGGCTTCGGTGCCTTCGCCGTAGAGGCCGCGGACGGCGAGGCCGAGTTTGTTGACGGACTGGATGATGGGGTTGATCTGCTCGGAGAGGACCAGGCCGGGCAGGTGGAGCATGGCGCTGACGCGAATGCCGGTGCCGAGGTTGGTGGGGCAGGCGGTCAAATAGCCGAGTTCGTTGTCGAAGGCGAAATTCAATTTCCGCTCCAGGGAGGAATCCAGCTTGTCAATGGCCTGCCAGGCTTCGCGGGTCTGGAAGCCGGGGCGCAGGGCTTGCATGCGCAGGTGATCCTCCTCGTTGATCATGACGGAGAAGGTTTCGGCCCGGTTGACCACGAGGCCGCTGCCGATGTTCTTGGCGGCGTGCTCGCGGCTGATGAGGTGGCGCTCCACCAACAGTTGCTTGTCGAGGGCGGAGAGGTTGTCCATGGCCTCGGCAAACGAGTCGGCCATTTCGGGCAGCGCGCTGACGGCGGGGAGGATGGTGTCCAGCACGCGCACGCGCTCGGGCTTTTTGGCCCAGCCGGGAAAGGAGAAATCGCGGAGGTTGCGGGCCAGGCGCACGCGGCTGGACATGACAATGCGGTCATGCGGTCCGTGCCGGTGGGTGGAATCGGCGGGGGAGCAGAGGAAGGAATGGATGTCTTTCATCGCGATTTGGCCGGGGTGCCTCCGAGCATTTTGATTTCATCGCGCAGGGCGGCGGCCCCTTCATAATTTTCGTCGTCAATGGCCTTGGCCAGTTTTTTCTGGAGGGCCTTGAGGCGGTCCACGTTGTCGCGCGACTGGCGGAGGGCTTCGGGGGCCTTGCCGACGTGCCGGGTGCCTTTGTGCATGGATTTGAGCAGGCCGGAGAGGCCTTCGGCAAAGGTGCGATAGCATTCCGGGCAGCCGAGCCGGCCGGATTTCTTGAAATCCGCCTGGGAGAAACCGCACCGGACGCATTTCAATTCCACGCCGGCGGCGGCGGCATCAAGTTCCTGGGCGGCACCCAGGCCGAGCATCAGGTCGGCCATGGCAAAGCTGGTGGGGTCGTTGACCCCCTTGGCTTTGGCACATTCTTCACAGAGATCGAGCTTCTGCATCTTGTCGCCCACGATCTGGGTCAGATGAACCGTTGCCGGCTTTTCTTTGCACACGCAGCATTGCATATATATTGTCGTTTAAATCGAGCCCAGTCGCGCCGGATTGGGGCATGCGCCGGAGTTTCCCGGCGCCGCCATCACCCCATTAGGATTCCACACATTTCATCAATTGTAAATCGGTTCGCCCGCCACCTGGGTGAGCGCATGGTATTCTTTGACGAGTTGCTGGGTGATGGGGCCGGGCTTGCCCGAACCGATTACCCGGCCGTCAATCTTGACGACGGGCATGATTTCGGCGCCGGTGCCGGTCACGAAACATTCGTCGGCGTTGAACAGGTCGTAGCGGGTCAGATTGGGCTCGGAAACCTTCAAGCCGGTTTGTTCCGCGAGTTCAATGACGGTGGCGCGGGTGATGCCATAAAGCGCGCCGGCGGACAACGGGGGGGTCAGCAGTTTGCCCTGTTTGACAATAAACAGGTTGTCGGCGGTGCCTTCGGCCACGTAACCCTCGGAGTTGAGCATGACGGCTTCCTCGACGCCGGCGTTGTTGGCCTCGATCTTGGCGAGGATGTTGTTCAAATAATTGAGCGATTTGATGGCCGGGTTGACGGCGCTGTGCAGATTGCGGGTGGTGGGCACGGTGACCATGTCCATGCCCCGGGCATACATTTCCGCCGGGTACACCTGGATTTTGCCGGCGATGATGATGACGGACGGCTGTTTGCAACTGCGCGGATTGAGGCCGAGCGTGCCGACGCCGCGGGTGACAATGAGGCGGATATAGGCGTCCTTGAGCTCGTTGGCGCGGATGGTTTCCACCGTGGCGCGGCACAGGTCCGCCCGGCTGAGGGGAATGTCCAGCAGCAGGGCGTGGGCGGAACAGAAGAGGCGGTCAATGTGTTCCTTGAGTTTGAACACCCGGCCGTTGTACGCCCGGATGCCCTCGAACACGCCGTCGCCATAAAGCAGGCCGTGGTCGAACACGGAGATCTTGGCCTCGCTTTCGCCATACAATTTGCCATCAATGTAAATCTTCATACAAGGACCCGTAAAATACGGCAAAAAAAAACTCGAAGCAAACTTGAATTTCCGCGTGACAAGCCGGGCTTCCTTGTTATAGTACACGTCCCTTTGACGACCCTATGGTCTAGCGGTTAGGACACCTCCCTTTCACGGAGGTAGCTCGGGTTCGATTCCCGATAGGGTCGCCACTTTGCGACTTTCGTCAATAGAATCAAAACTCATGGTGTTTCCTGCTGGTGCGATTTGTTATTTCAGGGAATTTTGTGTGTTTTGGCCGGTCGGGGAAGGTCGCGAGCCGTCATTGACGGCAGGACCGGGTTGGGGTTGGCGTTGCGATGGGTCTGGCACGAGCCGGTGCCAGGTGCCAGCAGTCGCAGGCGGGACGCACGGCATCCAAGGATGAAGGATGAAGGATGACGGTCATTAGTCTTCGCATTAGTCTTCGAAGAGGTGGAGGTCTTTTTCGATTTTGGCGAGGCCTTCGGGGGTGAGGGGTTTCCGATTCGTCTTGCGTTCGAGGGCGATGACGCGGCGTTCTTGCAGATCCAAGCGGCGTTGGGTGATGAGGTTGCGTTCAAGGCGTAGATCGAGGTTGATGGCCCGGGCGGCGAGTTTGAAGTCGCCGGTGACGAGGGCGCGGGTTTGGAGGCGATTTAACAGGGCG
>Ga0302319_10007966_pt1 | contig 20710 bp, 13 predicted proteins | sample Bog_T0_2_FD_203319 | JGI IMG/M metagenome (GOLD analysis project Ga0302319, IMG submission 203319) | Peat permafrost microbial communities from Stordalen Mire near Abisko, Sweden - Bog_T0_2 | ecosystem: Environmental > Terrestrial > Soil > Wetlands > Peat | place: Sweden: Abisko, Stordalen Mire... | reverse complement strand
CGAGCAATGGCCCCGTATCTGCCAGGGTCTTGCCGAAGCCCCGCGCAAACGCCGGCCAAGAGGCTTCATCTCTGCCTTGTGCCCTACCAAAACAAATTAGCGCTTATGATGCTCGCCCCCGAAAGCGCGCAGCAGATCCTCGATACCTGGGCCAAAAAACCTCTCGACTTCGAGCCGGGAACCCAATGGCAATACTCCAACACCAACTTCGTCGTCGCCGGCCGCATCGTCGAGACCATCACGGGCCAACCCCTCATGGATTTCCTCACGCGTCGCATCTTCCGTCCACTGGGAATGACCTCCGTTTGGAACTCCGACGAAGCCAAGCTCACCCAGGCCGACGCCACTGCCTACTATCGCCACGCCCTGGGCCCCCTCCGCACTGCCCCCAAAGAAGGCCGCGGCTGGATGTTTGCCGCCGGCGAGCTGGCCATGACCGCGCACGACCTTGCTCTGTGGGATGAGAGCCTGATCGCCCAATCCATTCTCAAGCCTGAGAGCTATAAGCAGATGTTCACCGAGGTCAAGCTCAAGGATGGCAAAGGTACACATTACGGTCTCGGCGTCGAGGTTCTCAGCCGCCAGGGCCACCGCTCCATCGAGCATAGCGGCGAGGTCTCCGGCTTTGTCTCCGACAACGAAGTCCTTATCGACGACGGAGTCGCGGTAGCCGTGCTCACTAATCAGGATGCCGTCGGCGCAGCCTCCACCATTGCCCGGCTCGCCGCTCCCGCGCTTCTCTCCGCCTCCGGCACTCCCGCCGAAACCCAGGCTCTGGCCATCTACCGCGACCTGCAAGCCGGCCGCATCGACCGCACCTTGCTCGCGCCCAACCTCAGCGACTACTTCACGCCTGAAGCCCTGGCCGACTTCCAGAGCAGCCTGGCGCCCTTGGGCGAACCGCTCACCTTCCGCCAGATGAGCGAGCAACTGCGCGGCGGCATGACCTTCCACGCCTTTGAGATCGTCTACCCCGGCAAGAAGCTCGGACTTACCACCTACACCTATCCCGACGGCAAGCTGGAACAGTACCTGATCGCTCCGGCGGAATAGACCCTGAATGCGGTGCAAAAAGGTGTGAAAGCTCGCAGGCAATCCTTGACGCATAAGATCCGGGGGGCGGTTCCGATCCTGCTATCCTTACTGCTGTCGAGCCTTCTTATACGCAGTCGCACCCTCAATCCCGACTCTGAATGACGAAAGCCTCCGAACCATGAAATCTCCCAAAAAACTCGCCGCCGCCATCGCACGGCGCATCTTTTCCCCGCTGGTTCCTGCGCGGAAAATGCTGCCCTTCATGTGCTGGCTCAATGGAATCGCCGCGGACTACGATCCCTACCTTGGGCATATAAACCTCTTCTACGGGTCGGCGCGCACAGCCGTCGATATTGGGGCCAACATCGGCCTCTATACCTATCTCTTCTCAAAGCGCTTCCGGCACGTCTATGCGTTTGAGATGAATAGCGAGATCACCGGCTGGATCAAGCAATACAACCCAGGAAACATCGAGCTGAGTCAATGCGGCCTCTCATCCCAGGCCGGCACAGCCAAGTACTATATCCCCGTCGCGCATGGACTCAACCTGGCAGGCTACGCCACTCTGCATCGCGACATTTTGCCTGAAGCGGATGGCTGCGTCGAGAAAGAGTCCCGCGTTGCCCCTCTGGATGAATTTGCGATTACCTCCATCGACTTCATGAAAATCGACGTGGAAGGCCATGAGCTTGAAGTGCTCAAGGGAGCGGCCAAAACCATCGAACAGTCGCGGCCCGTCATTCTGATTGAAGTCCAGACCATGAACGAGCGAACCGTAGAAGCCTGGTTCCAGGCTCTCAACTACCGCCAATGCCGTTACCTTCCGAAAAACCGGCTCGTTGTCCTGACCGAGTTTCTTCCGTCCACCGGAGACTGCCTCTACATTCCAAGCGAGCGGCTAGCCGCGTTCGGTTTGGCTTTGTCCTAATCGGGTACCCATGGTGGGATACCGCGAACTCCGCCATCCGCAGATACCCGTGGCGCGCAAGCGCCGTCTGCCCCACCGCAGGTGGCCGGGTGCCCCACCGCAGGTGGCGCGATACACTTGAATTGACCTATGTTTGAAAACCTCACAGACAAACTCCAGCGCGCCTTCAAGTCCCTCCGCGGCCAGGGCACCCTCACTGAAGAGAACATCGCCGAAGCGCTGCGCGAAATCCGCGTAGCCCTGCTCGAAGCCGACGTCAACCTCAATGTTGCCCAGGACCTGATCGAGCAGATCCGCGTCAAGGCTATCGGCACTGAAGTCCTCACAGCGCTCTCGCCCTCCGAACAGGTCATCAAGATCGTGCGCGACGAGCTGATCACCCTGCTCGGCAAAGACACGGCCCGCTTCAAGTTCGCCTCGCAGCCGCCGTCGGTGATTCTCATGGCCGGGTTGCAAGGCTCCGGCAAAACGACCACATCTGGAAAACTAGCCGCATGGCTCAAAAAAGGCGGCCATCGCCCATTGCTGGTCTCGGTTGACGTGTACCGCCCCGCCGCTCGCGAACAGCTCAAGGTCGTCGCAAAATCCATCGAGGCCAAGCTCTATGAAGGCGACCAGAAGGGTGAGCCCGCCGGACCCGATCTCGTCGTCCGCCTCGCCAAGGAAGCCCTTCGCGAAGCCAAAATCATGGGCTGCGACACCCTCATCGTCGACACTGCCGGCCGCCTGCACATCGACGAAGCGTTGATGGATGAAATGGCTCGGCTCAAAAAGCTCCTCAACCCCAGCGAAATTCTCTTCATCGCCGACGCTATGACCGGCCAGGACGCCGTCAACTCCGCGCAGGATTTTCATTCCCGCCTCGGCCTCACCGGCGTCATCCTCACCAAGATGGACGGCGACGCCCGCGGCGGCGCGGCTCTCTCCATCCGCCACGTCACCGGCCAGCCGATTAAGTTCCTCGGCGTGGGCGAAAAGCCGGACGCCTTCGAGCCTTTCCATCCCGACCGCATCGTCGGCCGCATCCTGGGCATGGGCGACATGATGTCCCTCATCGAGAAGGCCGAATCCACCCTCGACCGCAAAAAATCCGAGGAATTCGCCAAAAAAGCTCTCCTCGGCGACGGCTTCACTCTCGAAGATTTCCGCGACCAGTTGCGCCAGATCAAGAAGCTCGGGTCGATGGAGTCGATTTTAAAAATGCTCCCCTCCGTCGGCCCCTTCGCCGGCCTCCAGCAAGCCGCCGGCAGTGTCGATGAAAAGCAATTCGTGCGCCTCGAAGCCATCATCAACTCCATGACCCCCATCGAGCGCCGCAACCACGAAATCATCTCCGGTTCCCGCCGCAAGCGCATCGCCAAGGGCAGCGGCACAGAAGTGCAGGATGTCAACAATCTCCTCCGCCAATACGCCCAGATGTCCAAAATGTTCAAGCAGATGGGCAAAGGCGGCCTGGGCGCCAAAATGATGCGCGGCGGCCTGGGCGCCATGGGCATGGGCAGCAAGCAGCGCTTCGGGCGATAGAATTTCTTTGTATTTGATTTGTCATCCTGAGCGGAGCGTTTTTCAGCGGAGTCGAAGGACCTGCGGTTGCTTTTAGGAACGAAAGGAGGACATGATGCGCAAGCTAACGGTCAAGAACTTCTCGGTCATCAAAGAAGCCGAGCTAGAGTTCGGCAAAATCACCGTCCTCATCGGCCCCCAATCCAGCGGCAAAAGCCTGCTTTGCAAACTGGCGTATTTTCTCGGCCCAATACTCAGCGAGATAGCAGCCACCGCTGCCGCGTCTGATCAACCCTGGGAGCAATTTATCGAGTATGCGAGAAATCAATTTGAATTACGGTTCCCTCCGTACGCATGGAGAAACTCCACATACTCGATTCGATATGAGGAAGGACTCTACGGGGTCTCCGTCGACGCATCTGAAGCCCGCGGCAAAAATATCATAGATCTGAGCCTGACCGAAAACTTCAGGGAGCTCTACGAGAAAAGGAGCTCATCAATCCCTGCCTCAACGCAGCGACAAGGGGATACGAGCGTTGGACCGCTGGGGATGGCCGTCCGTAGGTGGAACTTTATGGATGCACTCAACATCTTGCAGGGTCGCGCAAAAGTAGAGGACAGTGTATATGTTCCCGCGGGCAGATCCTTCTTTTCGAACCTGAATAGTGTTTTCGAAATCTTCAGGAATGAGAACCTTGACCCCATTCTGAAGGAATTTGCCACGAACCTCGATTGGGCCAGTACACCAGCAGGGATACCGCTGTCCGCGCTAAAACAGGACATTCTGAGTGCCATTGATGTCATCCAGGGCGGAAGATTCTTAATCAAGGATGGCAAACCAATGTTTGAAGATGAGAAAGGCGTTCAGCTGCCAATGGGGATGGTTTCTTCGGGAACTCAAGAACTTGTTCCCCTGTTCAGAATTTTTTCGAAACTCATTCGAGATTCCGTTGCAGCCTCCGGGAGCAATGGTCCTGAACGTCTTAGAGAACACTTTCTGATCGTTGAAGAACCAGAGGCTCACATATTCCCAAACACGCAGAATGAGCTGGTAAAAGTCTTCTCGCAGTTATCCAACGAACCATATTTCTCTTTCTCCTGGGTCATCACCACCCACAGCCCCTACATCCTCTCAGCGTTCAACAACCTAATTTATGCTGGCCAGTTGGGAGAGAACAAGGCAAATCGCAAAAAAATCTCTGTCGACAAGAAATACTGGATCGAACCTGGCACGTTTGCCGCATATTCCATCCACGACGGGATTTGCGAGTCCATCCTTTCAAAATCCGGTCTGATTGACGGCGAGTACCTTGACAGTGTTTCAGAAAAGATTGGAAACGAATTCGACTCGCTTTTGAGGCTTGAGTATGACAAGACGAAGGCCTCGTAGCGAGTCCGAAACCACCCGCGCAGAGGAGTGCATCGAATTCAGCAATGAGACATCGCTGCACATTAGCGAGCACGGGGTTGGCGCAACCTTCCTAAATCCGCGCCGGAAGCAACTCCGAAAAATTCGCTACGATGGGTGCTACAACAGAACTCCGAAAAGCAAACAAGCCGACTACATCGTCGGAATGGCACAAGTCGTAGATGTAATCGTCGAACTCAAGGGGTCAGATCTGAAGCGGGCCGTTACACAGGTCGAAGACACACTTGAGGCTTGGGAAGCAGATCTGATTCGATTCCCAAGGATCGTTTGCCTGATCGTTTATGGGCACACCTTCCCACGGATGAACTCAAGACTCGGCGTCATTGAGCGTGAGTTTTTACTTGCACACAAAACCTTACTGTGGGTCCGCGAGAGTGGCTCGGAAAAATTCAAGTTCAACAAGCTGCTGGGGAAGAGCGAATGACGACCACGACCCTTCAAGACCAACTCGACGAGATCACGGCCAACACCCGTCAGTTGGTGCAGGCCAGCCGTCTTGCTGTGGGCGAAAGAGCGGTGGCCGAGCTATTTGCGTCTGGGATCGAGGAAAAAATCCTGCCAGTCGGCGCGCTGGCGCCTGAGTTTGCCCTCAAAGACGCCAATGGCCGCCTAGTCCGCAGCGCGGACCTGCTCGCCCTCGGCCCGCTGGTCATCAAGTTCTTCCGCGGCCGCTGGTGCTCTTATTGCGTCACCGAGCTTGAAGCCTGGCGCGACCTTTACGGCACACTCCGCGAGCGCGAAGGCCTGTTGGTTGCCATCGGCCCGCAGACAGAGCGTCAGAGCGACTTCATGGCTGGCCAGCACGGCCTGCCCTTTCCCGTGCTCAGCGACCCCGGCTGCGCGCTGGCCGAGCAGTTCGGCCTGGTCTACACCGTACCCGAGTATCTGCGCGAATACTACCTCTCCATCCTGGTCAACATCCCCTTCGTCAACGGCGAATCAAGCTGGCGTCTTCCGCTCCCTGCCACATACGTCCTAAGCCGCGAAGGGCGAGTAGCCTTCGCCGAAGCCCATGCTGACTTCCGCGTCCGCCCCGAGCCCGAAGAGGCGCTGGCCGCGGCGTTCGCTCATCCCAGCCGTTAGCGGGCTATGGCCAGGCCTTCGCTTGCCGCCCATATTTCCCTCCGGTCACTCCATGCTGACTAGGCTGGGACCTCTGGAGTGGCTGTAGTTATTGCTGCTGTTGCATCTGCTGCAAGTCGATGAAGGGTATGGCGACCTCAGGCGGCTGCTGGGCGCGCTCCACCAGCACGCTCCAGTCTTCGGGGATGGGCATCTGGCGGTCGAGCGCCGGGGGCTGTTCGCCGGCCTCGACATGCACGGCCACATAGAGCTCGCTATCGGTTTTTCCGCGGAAGATGCCGTGCGTGGGCGGCACATCGGCGTAGTCCCGGCCCACGGCGGTGCGAATATGCCTGTGGTGGGCGATGAGGTTGTTGGTGGGGTCGAAACCGACCCAGCCCAGATGCGGCAGGAGCACATCGACCCAGGCGTGTGTGGCGTCGGGGGTTGAGCGGTCGTGGTCCTCGCGGCTGCGATAGAGATAGCCTGAGACGTAGCGGGCCGGAATTCCTACGTGGCGCAGCAGGGCGATCATGGTGTGGGCAAAATCCTGGCAAACGCCCTCTCCGCTGACGATGGCCTCGTCGATCGGCGAGTCCACGCGCGTTGAGCGAGGCACATACTTGAAGTAGTCGAAGAGACGCTGGTTCAGTTCCTGCACTAGCATCAGGGGATCGTCGCGGCGGGTAACGCCCATCTGCTTGGCCAGCAGCTTGACCGCCGGAGTCTCCACGGCAAAGGTCGAGGGCAGCAGCATTTCCCAGTAGTCGCCGGCGTCGACCAAGTCGTCGAGAGCGCCCCAGGCATCGGGCGACAAAAACGCGGGTACGTCGGGCAGCACCTGCTGCTCGACGACCGACTCGGCGACGATGACCAATTGATTGTGCTCGCCGGGAATGTCGAAGTGCTGCACGTTGTTTCCCAGGTGGTCGCGATAGCTGAAGACGCGGCAGCGCGGGCTCACCGAAAGCGAGAACGTGAGGCAATGCTGGTTCGCGTCCGAGCGAGGGTTCATGCGCGTTTCCATGATGCTCTCGCTGATGGGCTTCGAGTAGCGGAAGCGCGTAAGGTGCCGGATGGAATAGAAATTCATGCTCGCTCCCGGTAGAGATTAGCTGGCCAGCGCGGACTGGATGGAGTACTGCACGTAGTAACGGTAGATGAGCTCGTGGATGCGCATGCATTGCTCACGGATGGTGTGAAGGAACGCCGCGGTATCCCCGGCCAGGATCTCTTCGATGGTGGTGTAGCCCAGCATGGCGTGCAGCCTTCCGATGACAGAAAGCAGTTCGTCTGGGGACCGGCGGCCGCCGGTCTTCTGCACGGATTCGATGGCGTGCCGGATGCCGTCCGCGCAGTAGCGGATGGCGTGCGGAAAGTCGCGATTGAGCAGCAGAAACTCGAGGATGCGGTCCGGCGAGAGTTCGGCGGTGTAGACCTGGCAGTAGGCCTCGAAGGAGGTGCAGCAACGCAGCAGACCCACCAGTTCAAGGTACTGGTAGCCGGAGTGTTCGCGCTCTTGCGGGTGGAAGAGATCGGCCTGGCAGACCTCCAGCAGCGTCGCGGTGGCGTAGGCGCGCTCCAAATAGCGGCCGAGGCGAATGAACTGCCAGCCCTGGCCATGGATCATGGTCGTATCGCTGACGCCCTTGAACAGGTGAATGCCATCCAGCACCGAGGCCAGAGCATCGTTGATGCTGGAGCGGAACTGGGCCTGGGTGTGCGGCGAGTGCATGTGATGGAAGAGCCGGTTGAGCCGCTGCCACTGCTCGCTGGAGATTTCTTCCCGAACCTGGCGCGCGTTCTCCCGCGCTCCGTTCATGCAATAGGTAACCGACACAGGGTTAAGGCCATCGAAGACCAGAGTGTTCGCCATCGCATCCAGATCGCCGTTCCACTCCACGGCGGTTACTTTTCCGAGCGAGGCCATCAGCCTCTGCCAGCGTGTCTCGGCGCTGGCTCCGCCGGTGTCGAGCATCAGGCTCATGGTCACGTCGAGCTGGCGCACGGTATTCTCTGCCCGCTCCAGGTAGCGGCTCATCCAATACATGCTGTCGGCAACGCGCGATAACATCGTCTAGCTCTCCCCAACACAGCGTTTGATTACTTATCCAGGACCCAGGTGTCTTTGCTGCCGCCTCCCTGCGAGGAGTTGACCACCAGCGATCCCTTTTCGAGAGCTACGCGGGTCAGGCCCCCGGGCACAATGCTCACCTTGTCGCCAAAAAGAATGTAGGGCCGCAGGTCCACATGGCGCGGCTCGAGGCGATTGCCCACCAGGCACGGCGCGCGCGAAAAATCCAGCGTGGGCTGCGCAATGTAGTTGCGCGGATTGGCTTCGATCTGGCGGGCAAACTGCTCTCGCTGGCTGGCCGTCGATTGCGGGCCAATCAGCATTCCGTAGCCGCCGCTCTCGCCCACCGCCTTCACCACCAGCTTATCCAGATTGGCCAGCACGTGCTGGCGCTGCTTGTCATCGGACAGCAGGTAGGTTTTCACGTTGGGCAGGATGGCATCCTCGTCCAGGTAGTAGCGAATCATGTCTGGCACATAGGCGTAAACCGCCTTGTCGTCGGCCAGGCCGGTGCCGAATGCGTTGGTTACGGTGACGTTGCCGGCGCGATAGGCATTGAACAGCCCCCCGCAGCCCAGCGACGAGTCCGCGCGGAAGATCAGCGGATCGCTAAAGTCGTCGTCTACGCGGCGATAGATCACGTCCACGCGCTTGAGGCCGTCTGTGGTGCGCATATAGACGACGTTGTCGTGGGTTACCAGGTCGCGTCCCTCGACCAGATCGATGCCCATCTGCCGCGCCAAGTAGGTGTGCTCGAAGTAGGCGGAGTTGAAGACGCCCGGCGTAAGCAGCACAATGTTCGGCTCGGGCCGGCCCTCCGGGGCCAGCGAACGCAGCGTAGCCAGCAGCACTTGCGCGTAGTGCTCAATGGGCCGCACGCCGTAACTATGGAAGAGCTGCGGAAAGGTGCGCTTCATGACCCGGCGATTGGTGAGCATGTAGCTTACGCCCGAGGGCACGCGCAGGTTGTCTTCCAGCACCACAAACTCGCCCGTGTTCAGCCGCAGCAGGTCGGAGCCCACCACGGAGATGTACACGTTGCGCGGCACCTGCAAGCCCCGCATTTGCCGCCGGTAGTGCTTGCAACTGTAGACGAGCTCGCGGGGAATCACGCGATCGTTGAGTATCTTGGCTTCGGAATAGACGTCGCGCAGGAAGAGATTGAGGGCGGTGATGCGCTGCGTGAGGCCTCGCTCAATCCGGTCCCATTCCAGAGCTGTGATGATGCGCGGCAGCAGGTCGTAGGGAAAGATGCGCTCCGTACCCTCGTCGCGGCCATAAACGGTAAACGTAATGCCCTGAGTCAGAAACGACAGGTCGGCCGACTGCTTTCGCCGCTGTAGCTCGTCCGGAGGCAGCCCGGCCAGGGTTTCTGCCAGCGCCCGGTAGTGCGGGCGCACTTCGCCGCCCGGCTCGCGCATCTCGTCGAAGGCCCGATCAAGCGGATAGTCGCCATACAACGTCTCCAATTCCACAGGTTGACCAGCGCTCATGAGGATCTGGAGCTTTCTTTACCGAGAATTCAGGGCGCCGACCGCCAATGGGCTTCGGTCTCACGGCGTATGCTCCCCATCCGCCCAGCTCCGGTTTCCGAGCCCACACCGTTTGTACCCTGTATCTTCGCTTGTAACACACGGCGCATAAGGGAGCCGTGAGGAAACAGCGCGGAGGAGACTGTGTGGACGATTCCCCAGACACTTCTGTGCGGACGAAGCAAGGGCGGCAGCCGAAGCTGCCGCCCTTGGCTTACGCCGTTTTGGCTTGCGGTTAGAAGAACAGCTTGGCGGAGACTTGCAGTTGGCGCGGGCCGTAGAGCTGGTTGTTTGTGCCGCTCATGGCGCCAAACGCGCTAATACCCGTTGCGGAGTTGGGCGCTATGCACCCCTGTAGCGTGGAACCGGTGGGGGCGGGAGTTGTGGCGGCGCACGAAGCATTGGATGCCGCGGTGAATGTGGAGTAGGTGCTGTTCACGCTGGTGATGATGGTATGGTTTACCGCGTTGAAGGCCTCACCCACGAACTGGACATATATCTTGTCGTGGATGGGGACATTACGCGAGACGCGGAAGTCGAGGTCGTTGAATCCAGGCCCATTGATGCTGTTGCGGCCGATCTGCGGCGGGCGGCCGGTGGTAGCGGAGCCGGAGCCGGAACTGATAGCGCCGCCATAGAAACCGCCGTCTGCCAGGCCGGAGACTGTTCCGCTCATGCCAAGGAAGATGGGCTGGCCGCCGCTGGCGATCTCGCTGCCCGAGAAGATGAAGTCGTCCAGCAGGTTTTTCGCCAGCTTGTTCCCCAGCATGATCTGCGGCTGGTAACGGAAGCTGAGGGTGAAGCGATTGCGGATGCTTGTGTCGGAAGGGCCGTTTTCAAGGCGGATGTTGTTCGGATCGAGTGGCGTGTCTCCGCCGTAAAAGGTGCCATTGCTGCCCTGCACCTGGCCGGTGTCGCTTGCATGCGCCCACGTGTAGTTGGCCAAGACTTCCAGACCATGGGAGAAGGGACGCCGTACCGTAGCCGTCATGGCGTTGTACCAGGTGTTGGCCACGCTGAAGCCAGTGTTGAAGGAAGAGAGCGCGCTGTTGGCGCGATCAGTGGTGAGATACACGGGCACGGTCAACTGCCGAACGACGGTTCCAGTGTTGTTCGGCCCGCTCAAGACGTTGTAGGTGCGCGTGCCGTGCGGCGTCTGGCCGATGAGGTTTGAGTCTACGAAGACGGGAAGCCTCATGCCACGCGTGCCAACATAGCCGATGCTGAGCGACATCCTGCCCGGCAACGCCTGTTCGACCGAGAGTTCCATCTCATGCGTGTACGGAGGAACGAAATTGGGATCCAGGCCGTGGAAGCTCTGCGGTCCGATTTTTGTCGGGCCGTTCACCGTTGGCGCAGCGCCGCCTGTAGGGAAGAGAGCCGTCGAGAGGGCTGGCCCGGTGGGCAGGAAGGGAACATTGGGATACAGCAGGCTGGTGGTGGTGCTGGGCACCGTGGGGCACTTGGCATTGGCGACTGCTCCTACCGAGGAGAGGCAGCCGTTGTAGTTGTAGTTGATCTGTACCACGCCGTTTTCAACGCGCATGGCATAGTAGGTGCTGCCCTGGTTGAGCGCCGAGAAGAGGCCGTAGCCCCCGCGGATGACGGTTCCAGGACGCAAGCTATAGGAAAACCCTACGCGCGGCTGAAAGCGGTTGAGCACGTTTTTGATGGTTTGGGTATAGGTCGTGGAAAGCGGGGCGTAGTTGTTGTTGATCAGCCCAGGCGCCGGGGTCAACTGCACGTCGTAGCGCGCGCCTGCCGTCACCGTCAGCTTCTGGTTCACCTTCCAGGTATCTTCCGCGAAGCCGTCATACATATTCATCCAGAAGTCGTCCTTGCCTTGCGTACCGGTCTTTGTGTTAACTACGTCCACGGTTTGGACAAAGGTGTTGTAGTGGAAACCCGCGTACGGATCGGTATCGCCCGCCTGGCCATGGAAGGCGTCCTGAATCCAATCCTGGAAGTTCAGAGCGGCGTTGGCGTCGCCGTAGCTGTAGATGCCGCCGCCCTGGAAAAGATTGATCATCACTTCATGCACAATGTTGGCATCACCGCCAAACTTCAGGCTGTGGCGGCCCAACTCGTGAGAGAAGACATCGGTGATCTGAATGCGATGCTCGTCTGGCTCGGCGATGCGCGGCAACGCGTTCGGCATTCCGAAGGTGACCACGCCGGTGGCCACGCTGGGGCCGGCGGCGTTGGCGCCCGCAGTCTCCAGATCGCGGCCCCACTGCGCGTGGACCTGGTTGACGGAGCGGCTGGAGATCACAGTCGTGAGACCGCCAATCAGGAAGCGCTCATGATAGGCGGTGGGGGCGTTGGTAGTCGGCGAGCTGTTGGTGAATGTCGGCGCAGGGCTGTACCCATAGGTGCTGCTGAAGTCGGCCCAGTTGAAGTCAACAAATGCGTCGTTCTTTTGGTTGATGTGGTAATCCAGACGCGGGAAGAAGAGATCCTGCTTGGCGAAGCGCGCGGGCGGCGCCTGCCCTGGAGCGACATTGGCTACGGTTTGAAGGAACGTAATGCCCGCAGAACACATCGTGGATGTAATGGTTGTGGGGCACTGTGTCGGTGAGATGATCGTGCCGGTCTTGTTGGGGTCTGGAGTCGGGGTCAGGGTGATGGTGTTGTTATCCGTGTAAAGCACACGGCCCACTTTACGGAAGCCGTCGTAGGTGAGGAAGTAGAAGAGCTTATCTTTAATGAATGGCCCGCCCACCGATCCGCCAAACTGATTTTGCTGGTGAATTGGAGGCGTCAGCAGAAAGGGCTTCGTGGTGGCAGGAGCCGTCTGCGCCTGGAGCTTGGTGAAGGGATCAAGCGCATTCAGGTCGGGGTAGCGAAGGTACCAGAAAAGGTCGCCGTGCAGGTTGTTCGTGCCGCTTTTGGTAATGGCGTTGACCTGACCGCCGGCCGCCTGGCCGAATTCGACCGAGTAGTTCGAGGTCTCGGCCTGGAACTCCTTGATCGAGTCGACCGAGTAAACATACGGCGCGCCGCTGGCGCGTCCGCGCGCTTCGCTGAAGAGCATCTGGTTGTTGTTGGCGCCGTCAACATAGTTCTGGTTATAAAGTCCGCTGATACCGTGGAAGCTGATCAAGCCGCTGCCGCCGTCTTGCGTGACGGCCGGTGTGAGCAAAACGAAGCTGCTCCAGTTGCGCGCGTTGACAGGCAGGCTCTCAATGAGCTGCTGATCGACCACCTGGGAGACTTCGGTCTTTTCCAGGTCCAGCAGTTGCGGCGTGGCCGATACTTCGACCGTTGTGGCAGAGGACTGGACCGCAAGGGTCAGATCGATGGTGAGCGTCTGGCCCACCTGCAAGGTCAGGTCCTTGGCTTCAACCGTGCCGAAGTTGCTAGCGGACGCCTCGACCTTATAGTGCCCCGGCTGGAGGAATGGGGCCGCATAAATGCCGTCGGAATTGGTTGTATAGGTGTGCGGAATGCCCGTATCGACGTTTGTCACGGTCACCGTGGCTCCAGGGATCACTGCCTGTTTGGCATCCATCACTGTGCCGTTGATTGCGCCCGCGCCCGATGTTTGCGCCACGGCCGAAGCGCTGGTAAACACAAAAGAGAGAGCTACCCCTAAGAGCAGCGCGATGAGACGGATCTGGGAACAACAATTTCTTAGCATCATTGCCTCCTTGAAAGTTTTGCATGCACTGGGTTGTTAGAATCATGTCACACTTTTGCGCGACAATTTACGGATTCACCGAAGCCCAACGGGGATTCATTTGTGTATTTCAGTCTGCTCATGGGCTGCTGCGAAGCCTGATCGTTGATTCGCAGCCATTGATTTTCATGGCGGATGGGGAGATTTTCGGTAAACTGCCGTCAAGAATCCATCCAAACACGGCTGTGTTACCGGCAGATTAAAGGCCACTTACGGGCGAATCGCTGGCATCCAAAGTGGAAATGACCCCAAAAAGCAGCAAAAGCGGCGCAGCCGTAAATGGCTGCGCCGCTCTTCTGTTTTTGGCCTGGATTTGCATCCAGAGCCGATTGGGGTTTATCCGCTTCTGTCTAGAACAAATTCCAGAGGGACTGGTTGTATACCGCGTGGTGGAACTGCACCTCGGAGCCCTTGACAATGCTGCCCAGTTCGCGCGGAGAGCGGTTGGCGACGGCCTGCTTCAGCTCGGCATAGCGGCCTTGCACATCGGAGCCAAGAATCTTGGCAATCCAGGCCGATGACTCGAAGTCATTGATGGCCTTCTGGATGTTGTCTGGCAGGTAGCGGCCACCGGCGCGCAGGTTTTCCACAGAAGAGATATCCCCATCGATACCTGTCTTGAAGATGCTGTAGAGCGACAGGTAGGGGTTGGCGTCTGGCGCGACGGCTCTGACTTCAGTGCGCATGGAGCGATGGTTGCCGATGGGCACGCGGACCATGGCGCCGCGGTCCGTGGCCGAAGCGCGAATCTGGTTGGGCGCTTCGAAGTGCGGGTCCAGACGCCGGTAGGCGTTCACGCTCGAGTTGAAGATCAGGCAAAGGTCGAGGGCATGGGTAAGAATGCGGTCCAGGAAGTTCCAGCCGAAGGTGGAGAGCTGTTCGATGCCCTTTTCTTCCCAGAACAGGTTGGTCTTGCCTTTGGAGACCGAGACGTTGGTGTGCATGCCGCTGCCGTTGACGCCCACCACGGGCTTGGGAAGGTAGCTGGCGGTATAGCCCATATTATTGGCGATCTGGCGGGTCAGCAGCTTGTAAAGCTGGATCTGGTCGGCAGCTCCCACAACTTCGGCGTAGCTGTAGTTGATCTCATACTGGCTGGGCGCAACCTCGGGGTGGTCCTTCTCATTCTGGAAGCCCATAGCGCGCTGCACTTCGGCGGATGTATCAATGAACTGGCGCAGCGGATCGAGCGGCAGAGAGTGGTAGTAGCCGCCGTTGGAGATGAACTCGAACTTGCCCGTTTCGTGATAGCGCTGCTCGGCGTCCTTGCCCGCAAAGAGAAAGCCCTCAATCTCGGTGGCCGCATTCAGGGTGTAGCCGTTGGTCTTGAATTGCTCGTCGGCGTAACCCTTGAGAACGCCGCGCAGATCGCCGGAGTAGGCGGTTCCGTCCTTGTCAATGACGTTGCCGAAGACCAGTACCTTGCCAGTGCCAAAGACGTCTGCCGGCACCCAGTAGAAGGCGCTCCAGTCGATGCCCAGGCGCAGGTCGCTCTCTTTTTGCGCCGTGAAGCCACGGATCGACGATCCGTCAAAGGTCAGGTTCTCATAAGCGCCGAGCAGAAACTTCTTGTCGTAGTCGAGCAGGTGCAAGCGGCCTTCGAGATCGCTGAACAGTACGGTCACGGCCTTGATCCGCTTCTCGTCGGTCAGATATTTCAGCCGCTTCTCGCGGACCTCATGGGCCGCCGTGCGGTTGGTGCGGTCAGCCTTGGCTGCCAGGTTGAGCTCTTCCAGCTCCTCGTACGAGAGGGCAAGGAAATTCCGGTACTCAGTAGACATGGTTCTCCTTCTTGGCGGAAAAAAGGTGCAGTCCCGGCGTCTTAGGACGCTGGCGGCTGTTCGTGAATTTGTGCTTATAGGGTAACGCGGCCAGGCCCGCAGCGCATAAGAAAATCGCATCTTCGTTCGGTTTATTGATCGGTTCAGGGCGCTTCCAGGGTACGGAGAAAATCGCCCCCAGCCCGGCACGGTGCGGTACTCTGAGATTCTTAGGAGACCCAACCGGCGATGAACAGACTGCTCCGCTTTACGAACCCCACTATCGCGTCCATCTTGCTTGCCGCTGCATCCGGCCCTGCCCTAGCGCAGAGTGTCCCTATCCAAATCACGGCCGACCTATCCGACGCGCCGCGCAAGCTTTTTCACGCCGAAATCGATCTGCCGGTCACCGCTGGGCCGCTCACCCTCACCACGCCTCAATGGATTCCTGGCCATCACCGTCCCATCGGTCCGGTCGATGCGATCACCGGCGTGGTCTTTACCGCCAATGGCCAGCCCATCCCGTGGCGGCGCGACGACGTGGACCTCTACCAGTTCCATCTTGCAGTGCCCAAGGACGTGACCGTCCTTCATGCCCATCTTGACTGCATCGTGACGGCGCGCGTCAGCCAGAAGCAGGCCGTGCTGGAGTGGGAAACACTGCTTCTCTACCCTGCCCACAAGCCCGTCCGCGACATCCCCATCCAGCCGTCGCTGATCGTTCCAGCCGGATGGGGTATCGGCACGGCGCTGACTCCCCTCGGCTCCGGTCCCTACCCGGTTCCGGCCGCGGGTTCCACCACCCACTATGCCGCTACCAATGTCGAACAGCTCGAGGACTCGCCGGTCATCGCCGGCCAATATTTCCATGAGTTTCCCCTGGCGCCCGAGATCACGCCCAAGCACTTCATCGACGTGGTTTCCGATCATCCGGACGACTCGAATCTGCGCCCTGTCCTGCTGTCTGAACTGAATAACCTGGTGCGCGAGGCCGACGCCCTCTACAGCTCGCATCACTACAACGTCTACCACTTCCTGCTCACACTTTCCGACGGGGCCGGCGAAGACGGTCTGGAACACGGCCAATCCTCGGACAACGGCGTGAGTGAAAAGGGCTATGCCGACGATGCGCATCAGTTAGCCATGGGCGACCTGCTGCCGCATGAGTTTACCCACTCATGGAACGGCAAGTACCGCCGTCCCGTTGGCCTCTATCAGCCTGACTTTGCCACCGCGCAGCAAGGCGCATTGCTCTGGGTCTACGAAGGGATGACCGAGTATCTCGGCGATGTGCTGGCCGCGCGCTCCGGAATCATTACACAAGCCCAGTATCGCGACAAGCTGGCCATCTCCGCAGCAAACCTCGACTATGGCCGCGGCCGGGAGTGGCGCACGACTTCAGACACGGCCATTTCCGCCAGCATCCTGCGCGGCGGCAACCTCGCATGGTTCAACTGGCGCCGCGGCCAGGACTACTACAACGAGGGTGAGTTGCTCTGGCTTGACGCCGACACGCTCATTCGCAAACTCTCACAGAACAAGAAGTCGCTCGACAACTTCCAGAAGATTTTTCTGGGCAAGGGCGGCAATACCGGCCCGCTTATTGTGACCTATAACTTCGATGAGCTCGTCCAGGATCTGAACGCTGTTGTCCCCTACGACTGGGCCACGTTCCTGCACGATCGCGTGGACAAGATCAACCCGCGCGCCGATCTGGCCGGAATCGAACAGGGTGGTTACAAACTGGTGTTCAAAGACAAGCCCAATGCCTCAGAGCGTACGATCGCGACCGTGGCAGGGCCGCGGGGCAGGGGCCTGGACTGCTGGTTCTCCATAGGCCTGCGCATGGGGAGCGACGGCACCATCGCCGACGTGCGCTGGAACTCGCCCGCCGATAAGGCGCGCCTGGCCCCCGGCGAAAAGATCATCGCCGTGAACGGACAGATCTTTTCCTCGGATGCGCTGCAGGCCGCCATCCGCGCGGCAAAAGGCAATACCGAGGCGATGCATCTCATCGTGCAAGCGGACTCCTTTGTCTCCACAGCCGAGCTCGACTACCACGATGGCGAGCGCTACCCGGCTCTCGAACGCGTGGATGCCGCGCCAGCCTACCTCGACGACATCACCAGGCCGCTGACGAAGCCGGAAAGTCCGCCAGCCATGCCGAAGAAGGATGAGGATTAGCACGAATACAGAGAGTAGGAGTGGATTGACCGTCTTGCTGGGATACTCTTAATTGCTCAGGAGGTTCTTGTAACCGATGCCTAAACCGCGCCGTCTACCTATCGCTATACTGGCAGCCTTTGCTCTTGGATTTATAGCCGCTTCGGCCCAGCAGCCGGCCCCCGCTGCACCCCAGTCGGACTACGTCCGCGCCCACTACACGAAGTACGAGTTCCGCATTCCCATGCGCGACGGCAAGCGGCTGTTCACCGCGGTCTATGTGCCCAAGGATGCCGCCGGAGGCCCGTACCCCTTCTTGATGGGCCGCACCCCCTATAGCGTTGCCCCCTACGGCGAGGATCAGTATCCAATGCGCCTTGGACCCTCCGACGAGTTCGAGAAAGCCGGCTACATCTTCGTCTATCAGGACGTGCGCGGACGCTGGATGAGCGAGGGCGATTTCGTCGAGATGCGTCCGCACATCGACGAGAAGAAATCTCCACAAGATGTGGACGACTCCTCCGATACCTACGACACCATCGAATTCCTGCTGAAGCACGTCGCCGGCAATAACGGAAAAGTGGGCATCTGGGGCATCTCCTACCCAGGCTTCTATACTTCGGCCTCGATCATCGACTCCCACCCCGCTCTCGCCGCCGCCAGCCCCCAGGCGCCCATGACCGACCTCTTTCTGGGCGACGACGGGTATCATGGCGGAGCGTTCATGCTCTCGGCCAACTTCGGCTTCTATGCGCCCTTCTTTCATCCCCAACAGAACCCGTTGACGCCCAAGCCCATGGCCGAATTTGACTTCGGCACCCCGGACAGCTACAAGTTCTATCTCCAGGCCGGCAATGTCGCCAACCTGGACAAGATCTACCTGAAAGGCTCCAACCCGCTTTTCAACGACCAGTACAAGCACGACACCTACGACGCTTATTGGCAGGCCCGAGACCTCTCCCGCCACATGAAGAACGTCCATTGCGCGGTGCTGGTGGTGGGCGGCTGGTTTGACGCCGAAGACCTCTCCGGCCCTAATCGGACCTTCAATGCCATCGGCAAGTTCAACCCGCAGACGCCCGCCACGCTGGTCGAAGGGCCCTGGGTCCACGGCGGTTGGGCGCGCAGCGACGGCGACCATCTGGGCGATGTGCCGTTCAACGCGAAGACCGGCGACTACTTCCGCGCCAACATCCAGTTCCCGTTCTTCGAGCACTACCTCAAAGGCAAAGGCGCGGCACAGCCCAAGGCTGTGGTCTTCGAGACCGGGACCAACGTCTGGCGGAACTTCGACACTTGGCCGCCCAAAGCCGCTCAGCCCAAAACGCTCTACTTCCACGCTGGCGGCAAGCTCAGCTTCGACCCGCCCGCCGAGGCCAGGGGAGTGGATGAGTACCTGAGCGATCCAGCTCATCCCGTTCCTTTTGTCGGTTACACCACGGACACCGTGCCGCAGCGCTATATGGTGGACGACCAGCGCTTTGCCAGCACCCGGCCCGACGTGCTCGTTTACCAGACCGATCCGCTTGAGGAGGACGTGACCATCGCCGGGCCCATCTCGCCCAAACTCAAGATCGCCAGCTCCGGCACGGACTCCGACTTCGACGTGAAACTGATCGACGTTTATCCCGACGACTATCCAGACCCGAATACTTCCCTGGCCGGCAACAAGCGCATCGTGGACGCGCCGCCGCTGCGCATGGGCGGCTACCAGCAGTTGCTGCGCGGAGAACCCTACCGCGCAAAATTCCGCAGCAGTTGGGAGAAGCCCGAGCCGCTGACGCCGGGCAAGGAAGCCGACATCGACTTCACGATGCCCGACCTCTTCCATACCTTCCGCCGCGGCCACCGCATCATGATTCAGGTGCAGAGTTCATGGTTCCCGCTCACTGACCGCAATCCGCAGACCTTCACAGACATTCCCAACGCCAAACCGGAAGATTTTCAGAAGGCGACCGAGCAGGTCTTCCGCCAGAAAGATGCGGCCAGCAGCGTGGAAGTGCTGGTGCTGCCGCAGCCGTAATTGAGATGGAGTTGGCCGGGCGAGCCACGCCAACTCCGCTAACTTCGCTCACCGCGCGAAATGATGTCAGCGCCGATGCTCACGTGCCATCTTCGCAGAGACGCGCCTTTGGCCTTACAATCGAAGACAGCCTTATGCCTGCGGAGAGCTGGCCGAGTGGTTGATGGCATCGGTCTTGAAAACCGACGTACCTGAAAGGGTATCGGGGGTTCGAATCCCTCGCTCTCCGCCAAGACCCTTCCAAGAACATTCCAAGACATCCAATAGAAAGACGTAAAGCATAGCAATTGCTAGGCCTTACGTCTTTCTGCGTCCAGATGCATCCAGGTGCAGCCGTGTTTTGGCGGGTGTACTTTTGGGTGTATTCTGTTTTTGAAGTGGGTGTACTTTTCATAAACGGGGAGGAATGGCATGGCCGGACTGACCGATACGGAGATCAAACGGTCCAAAGCGGCGGAAAAAGCATACAGCCTTGGCGATGGAGGCGGCCTTTACCTCTGGGTCAAGCCAACCGGCGGGAAGCTCTGGCGCTGGGCATACCGGTTTGACCGCAAGGAAAAGCTCATGTCCTTGGGCAAGTATCCAGACGTTTCGCTGGCGCAGGCCAGAGAACGCCACGCTGAGGCCCGTAAGCTACTGGCGAACGGCGTTGACCCGATGGCGCAGCGGAAAGCTGAGAAGACCGCTGAGAAAATAGCGGTCGAGAACTCCTTCCAGAGCATAACCACACAATGGCTGGAGCATTGGCAGGAGGGGAAAAGCCCACGGCACGTAGACACGGTCCGGCGGCGTATGGCGTCCGATATTCTGCCCTGCCTCGGTGCGCGGCCCATTGCGGAGATCGAGGCACCGGAATTGGTGGCGATGGCCAACGCGATTCAGGATCGCGGCGCACGGGATATTGCCAAACGTGCTCTGGAGACCGTGGGCCAGGTTTTTCGCTACGGCATCGCCCACGGTTATGCAAAGCGCAACCCGGCCACCGAGATTCGCCCCAGCGACATTCTGAAATCCTCGCCGAAAATCAACTATGCCCGCGTTGATGCCAAGGAACTGCCAGCCCTGCTCAGACGCATCGAGGTCTATCAGGGAAAGCAGGTCACACGGTTGGCAATGAAACTGATGTCCATGACCTTTGTACGCACCACCGAATTGATCGAAGCCAAGTGGGGGGAATTTGACCTGGAGAATGCCCGCTGGGACATACCCGCCGAGCGGATGAAGATGCGCACTCCGCACATTGTGCCGCTGGCCAGGCAGGCATTGGAAGTGCTGGAGATGTTGCGCGATTTCACCGGGAGTAACGAATGGCTTTTCCCAGGCGATCTCAATCCTGCCCATCCCATGAGCAACAACACCATTCTGGCAGCATTAAAGCGCATGGGCTACAAAGGGCGCATGACCGGCCACGGCTTCCGTGGTCTGGCGTCTACCATCCTGCACGAGCAAGGCTATGCGCATGACCATATCGAATTGCAGCTTGCTCACGCTCCCCGGAATGCGGTGAGCGCTGCATACAACC
>Ga0302319_10007965_pt1 | contig 20713 bp, 20 predicted proteins | sample Bog_T0_2_FD_203319 | JGI IMG/M metagenome (GOLD analysis project Ga0302319, IMG submission 203319) | Peat permafrost microbial communities from Stordalen Mire near Abisko, Sweden - Bog_T0_2 | ecosystem: Environmental > Terrestrial > Soil > Wetlands > Peat | place: Sweden: Abisko, Stordalen Mire... | reverse complement strand
CAACTGTGTATTTTACAGGGTTTTGGCAGGAAGCAAGACGTTTCTCATTTGTAGCAAGACAAAACCCCAGAAAAGGCCAATATATTGAGGTTTTAACGAAGCGTTGGGGAAGTTAGGCTAGCGGCGGATTTGGGCCGCACTGAAGGGAAATTTTATTTATATTTATTGCTTTAGGGATGACAAAATAAGACCAGTCGAGACGCAGTGTTTGCCCAGGCGCTGCTAAATACCTGGGCGGAGTGACCGCTTGAGCCCCTGAAAACGGAGGAATGCGGACAAGGAAGACCTCCTCCCGGGGGACTCGCCCGCTGCAAGGCAGGCCAGCGTGGAAGACCAACTCCGCCTATTTGGGGCCGGGATCGCCTGCGGGGGGCTTGGGGCGGCTTTCGGCGATCTTGGGCGCGCCCGGGCGGTTCAATTCTTCGATCTCGAGCATCATCTTTTTGGCCGCCTCCTGGGACAGGCTGTGGGAAACCGCAATGCCAAACTGGCGCTCAAGATATTGATCCAGCCGGAGCCACTGCCCCTGGAACTTGACCTGCCCGGTCCAGGCGCAGACCGTCACGAATTGCTGGAGTTTTTCCAGGCGCAGCAAAATCAGCACCACCAGCACCAGTGCCACCGCCACGGCCGCAATGAGGACCAGCGACATGACCTGGCTGGAAACCACCTCGGCCGCGGCCTCCTGCTGGTGCTTGGTCAGGTCTTGCGACTGCTCTTCGCGCGCCTGAAACAGCACGTGCCGCAGGTCTTCCATCTTTTGCTTGCCAAGGGCGGTGAGCGCCACCACGGAGGCATTGGTCTGGTATTGGTTGGTGGCAAAGGCCGTGTCGGGATCGAAGCGCAAATCCATATCCACCAACCGCTCCAGCATGGCCAGATTGTCCTGCTGCAACTGGTCATTCGCGGTGAGCACGCGCAAGTCCGCCAGGTCGTCGTTGACGGCCACCATGGCGGCCTGGTACGGCTCGAGGTATTCGCGATGACCGGTCAGCAAATAGCCCCGCTGGTTGGCCTCGGCATCCACAATGTGCGCCTGCGTCTGCTCAAACTTGTCGAGCACCTTGTAGTTTTGCAGCACCCAGTTGAAGGAGCTGTTGAATTGGCCGCCCGCCTGATGCACCAGCCAGGTCATGGCAATCAAAGCCAGCATGGGGAGGGCCAATCCAATCCAGAACAGGTTGCGCTTGATTTTCTGCGTGGGCTTCATGGTTTGAATGGAAACAAGTTAGCCCAAATACCGGTCAAAGCGGAGCTTTTTCTTTGTGCCAGGGCGTGCCTTGTTCGTACGCGTGGGCCAGCCGCAACAGGGTGGCCTCGCCAAAGGGCGGCCCCAGCAGTTGCAGCCCCAGGGGCAATTTCGGGCTGCGGGTGAAACCGCAGGGCACGCTCAGGCCGCAAATGCCCGCCAGATTGCAGGAGATCGTGAAGATGTCCGACAAATACATCTGGAGCGGATCATCGGATTTTTCCCCGACCTTGAAGGCCGCCGTCGGCGTGGTGGGCGTCACGATGGCATCCACGGTTTGGAACGCCGCCAGAAAGTCGTTGCGGATGAGGGTGCGGACTTTTTGCGCGCGCAGATAATAGGCGTCGTAATAGCCGCTGCTCAACACATAGGTGCCGAGAATGATGCGCCGCTTCACTTCCGGGCCAAACCCCGCGCCGCGCGTGCGGGCGTAAAGCTCGATGGGATTGTCGCCCTCCACGCGCGCGCCGTAACGAATGCCATCGAACCGCGCGAGGTTGGCGGAGGCTTCCGCGGTGGCAATGATGTAATAGGTGGCCACGGCATAATCCGTGTGCGGGAGGGAAATCTCCACGATTTCGGCGCCGAGTTCGGTGAATTTCTTCACGGCGGCATCCACGGCCGCCTTCACTTCGGGGTCCAGCCCGCCGATCAGGTATTCCTTGGGCAGGCCGAGTTTCAGCCCCTGGATGTTCCCGGTCAGCGCCGCGGCATAATCCGGCACGGGCTGGGGAAGGCTGGTGGCATCGCGCGGGTCGTGGCCGCTCAGCACGCCCAGCAGGGTGGCGGCATCGTACACGTCCTTGGTGAACGGCCCGATCTGATCCAGCGAACTGGCAAACGCCACCAGGCCGTAGCGGGAAATGCGCCCGTAAGTCGGCTTCAACCCCACGCAACCGCACAAGGCCGCCGGCTGGCGGATGGAGCCGCCGGTATCCGAGCCGAGCGCGGCCAGGCACTCATCGGCGGCGACCGCCGCCGCCGAACCGCCCGAGGAACCGCCCGGAATGCGCGTGGGGTCCCAGGGATTGCGGGTGACGCCAAACGCGGAGTTTTCCGTGGAGCTGCCCATGGCGAATTCATCCATGTTGAGGCGGCCAAAGACGATGGCCCCGGCCGCCTTGAGTTTTTCCACGGCGGTGGCGTCATAGGGCGAAACATATTTGCCCAGGATTTTGGAGCCGCAGTTGAGCGGCTGGTTTTTGACGGCCAGCACGTCCTTGACGGCCACCGGCACGCCCAGGAGCGGGCGGCCGGCCGCGCCGCCACCGGCCCGGAGTTGATCGGCCGCATCGGCCTGGGCCAGGGCATCGGCGGGATCGTGGCTGATGAAGGCATGGAGCTGCCCGTCCACGCGGGCAATCTGGTCGAGGCAGGCCTGGGTGGCTTCGCGGGCGGAGACTTCACGCCGGGCCAGTCTGGCGGCCAGTTCGGAAATGGTGAGTTGGTTTAACATTTTATTCAACGATCTGGGGGACGATGAACAGGCCGCCGGCCTGTTTGGGGGCATTGCGCAGGGCGTCCTCGTGGGGCAGCGAAGGCCGGATTTCATCGGCGCGGGTGATGTTGACCAGGGGAACGGCATGGGCGGTGGGCTCCACTTGGGAGACGTCGAGTTCCCGCAGTTTCTCAATGTAGCCCAATACCTGGCCGAGCTGCGCGCCCAGCTTGGCTTCCTCGTCGGGCGTGAGGGCAATGCGCGCCAGTAGCGCGACGTCTTTGACACGAATTTCAACAGATGCCATGCCGGAAAGTTAAAGTCCGCCACAGAACGAGGAAAGCCCAAAGTCACGGGAATTGGGGTGCCGGGGTGCCAGGCTGAAGCGTAAAAAGTGTTATTTCGGGGTTTTTCGATGTTTTTGCTTCGGGCAGGCATGGTCGCAAGCACTGCGCGGGGGGAAATCATGCGCGATCCATCGGCGAGGCCACGCCTCAAAGTGCCTGCTCCGCAGGCAGACAGAGTCGCAGCGCGACTCTGTCCACCACCGTAACATGTTGTAAAATCAGGCACTTGCATAATGTGTTTCTTAAGATTGAAGCATTGGGATGGCAGCGGTTGGGGAAAGCTTGTCTGCTGGGATGTCAATAGCGGCGCGCACGGAGTGACGCGCCCTACCGCCCGTGGGTGGGCGAGGCGTTGGATGATTGTGGGTGTGTTCATGGATGTTTCAAGTTGTAAAAAGTGTTATTTCGGGGGTTTTCGATGTTTTTGCTTCGGGCAGGCATGGTCGCAAGCACTGCGCGGGGGGAAATCATGCGCGATCCATCGGCGAGGCCACGCCTCAAAGTGCCTGCTCCGCAGGCAGACGGAGTCGCAGCGCGACTCTGTCCACCACTGGAGGCGCGCGCGGGCAGGGTGGTTTTTGGGTGGGGTTGGGGGAGCATGATTGCAGGTTTCAGATTGGATATTTCAAAATGATAAAAGTGTTATTTCGGGGGAAGTGTTCAGCCGGGACCCCGGATGGGGCTGATACCGGAAGAAACGGACGGGAGGCGGCTCTGGATATGACCACCCCTCACCCTCAATCCCTCTCCCCGTTGAGGGGAGAGGGAAGCCAGTGGCGACGCGACCCGCATCTTGGGTGCTTTGGCTACGAACGTAACAGGTTGTAAAAGCAGGCACTTGCATAATGTGTTTCTTAAGATTGAAGCATTGGGATGGCAGCGGTTGGGGAAAGCTTGTCCGCTGGGATGTCAATAGCGGCGCGCACGGAGTGACGCGCCCTACCGCCTGTGGGTGGGCGAGGCGTTGGATGATTGTGGGTGCGTTCATGATGTTTCAAGTTGTAAAATGTGTTATTTCGGGGGTTTTCGATGTTTTTGCTTCGGGCAGGCATGGTCGCAAGCACTGCGCGGGGGGAAATCATGCGCGATCCATCGGCGAGGCCACGCCTCAAAGTGCTTGCTCCGCAGGCAGACGGAGTCGCAGCGCGACTTCGTCCACCACCGTAACATGTTGTAAAATCAGGCACTTGCATAATGTGTTTCTTAAGATTGAAGCATTGGGATGGCAGCGGTTGGGGAAAGCTTGTCCGCTGGGATGTCAATAGCGGCGCGCACGGAGTGACGCGCCCTACCGCCCGTGGGTGGGCGAGGCGTTGGATGATTGTGGGTGCGTTCATGGATGTTTCAAGTTGTAAAAAGTGTTATTTCGGGGTTTTTCGATGGTTTTGCCTCGGGCAGGCATGGTCGCAAGCATTGCGCGGGGGGAAATCATGCGCGATCCATCGGCGAGGCCACGCCTCAAAGTGCCTGCTCCGCAGGCAGACGGAGTCGCAGCGCGACTCTGTCCACCACGGGAGATGACGATGATGTTTAAGCGCGCGGGGACGCTCGCGGGTGGCGCGGGGCCGGGCCGGCGTTGCGCGGGCGGAGGATTGGGTCCGGCCCGGACTTTGCTATGATGGGGGCAAGCCATGGCAATCCGGGACGAGTATGGCAGGTTTCCGGGAAACCGGGTTGTAAGCGGCTAACGGATCCGTCACTTTTTTGGCATTTATTTTCAAAAATGCGTTAGCGGCTTACAATGGGAATCGGGGGGGTGCCGAGGTTCGATTGCCGATTGCCGAGGCAAGAGATTTGCCTTTATTCAACCCGGAATCCGAAGTGGGGATGGGAAACGGAAGAAAGGTTTTGATCGGCAGCGGGTTGGGAAGGCGACGTCGGGGAAACTTTGCACCGGCTGGTGGCAGGTGCGGCGCGCACGGAGTGACGCGCGCAACCGCAGTGGGCGCGCGGCAGGTCCGTTCGATTTCATTGCCTCCTCCGGAGTCCGGGTTCAATTGGTTGCGTTTTGCCAAAAGCGGAAAACCGGGAACTTTAAAGAAAAGCAAAGCGGCTCAGGTTTTTCTGACCATCGGTCCATCGGCACTCATGGCCCCGTCAGTCCACGGCCACGTAATGCTTCTTGTTGAACTTCAGGCCGAAGGTTTGTTCCAGCCATAACATGCGGCGGTGCTTCTTTTCCCGCGCGGTCAGGCGGTGATGGGGGTCGGGCTGGAAAATGCCGCTGGCCGCCGGCAGCCAGTCCCGCATGACTTGCGGGTGCCGGCCGGTGAACAACTTCAGCGCCGCCGCGTCCATCTGCGAATAATCCACCTGGGCCGCCGGGGCGTTTTCCCAGTATTTGTGCGTGGCCCCGGACTTCAGGTTCATCTGCGCCTCGCTGCGCACCCAGCCATAGTGATAAATCGTGGCCCCGGTTTGCGCCGCGCGCGGGTAGCGGGATTTTTTGTGGCTGGTGACCACGTTGAAAAACAGCGACTCGCTGGACCAGGCCGGAATCGTGTTGCGGATGATGCGCACCTCATTGCGATACCAGCCCGGCGACCAGGCGACCGTGTTTTGGTTGCCGTAGAAATGCAGGTAATCAAACGCCAGCGCCTCCACCCGCTCATTGTCCAGGTGCTTTTCCATGGCCGCGCGGATTTTGGGCAAATCGTCCTCGTGCAAGACCTCGTCGGCCTCGAGATAAAAAGCCCAGTCGCCGGTGCAATTGTAGAGCGCGATGGTTTTTTGCTGGCCGAAGACAAATCCCTTCACGGAATAGTCGCTGCGGAGGCGTTCGTTCCACTGGGTGGGGATGAGGCGGAGCTTGGTGCTGCCGATGGCCTGAAGCATGGCTTCCGTGGCGTCGTCGCAGGGGCCGAGGGCAATGACAAATTCATCCACCAGTGGCAGGATGGACCGGATGGACTCCACGAAAGGGTAGCCCAGTTTCTGGCCGTTGCGCAAAAAAGTAAAGCCGCTGATTTTCACGGTGGTTCAGGGGTGAAGGATGAAGGGGCCGTGCGGGCCTCAATCACCCAGCAGCTTTTTCAGGTGCGCGCGGGCGGCCTCTTCGCGGGAGAGCTTCACCCCGGTGGGCACCCAGTTGCGGCGGATGAATTCAAAGTACTCGCAGAAATTGCCCACGTGCTTTTCCAGGACGGGCTCGGCGCGCCGCTCGCGACATTGCTGGGCCACGCGCGGGTCGTACGAGTTGCAATTCAGGCAGACGCGCAGGTCCGCGCGGCATTGCATGCAGACTTCCCCGCGGCCCGGATTGCCGTTCAACGTCCACGGCTCCCCGCATTGATGACAGTGGCGATTCATGGTTTGATTCTACCGCTGCCCCGGGCGTTTGTGGAGCAAAACCCGACGGGAAATGACGGATGGGGTGGAGCTTGACGCGGTCGTTGCGGAGTCATTTCAGGGGTTTTTGAGGAGGACGATCTGAATCAAGAGAAATCTCGTGCTGTTGTCATTGGCACAAAAGCAAAAATATTCACAGTTGGGATAACCATCAGGACTCACCTTTTGGTGGTTATCCGGTCAAAATGATTTATACCCGCATGGAGACGCCAGAGACCCGAGACGGAGCCGGTTGTAGTTTCGTTCCGCCGCCCCTCCGGGGCTGGTTGGCATCGTCGTTGCTGTCCGGTGGCTGCGCTCCGCTTGCCACCGGCTAATATCCGTCGTCCCTCCGGGACACCCCGGGGACACCCCGTGACAGCGGTCACACGCCATAAAAGTGGACTTTAGCTCAGCCCTGCCCATCCTGCCCATCCTGGCATGTCTAGCCCGGATATTTCATAGCCATTGGGGAAAGAGTCGCGAAAAACCCTATGAAAAGAGGGGCGCAAACACGTGCGAATGCGTGATTGAAACGACACGGCACGCAGGTTTGGAAGCCTGCGCTACGGCAGGCTGGGAAGCCTGCGCTACGACGTTGGAATGCCGTCGTGTCAGCAGAAGAATTGTTGCGCGCTTTCAGCGCTTGATGGCAGCGGTGGCGGCAAACCCAGGGCGTTGCCCTGGGCTGTCATGTTGCGGCCTTTCAGGCCTGCTCTTTGCGGCGTCATTCTGGATGAAGAAAGCCATGGGTTTTCCGTTGACGGAACGGCTCAGGGGTTGCGATACGGCAGGCTGGGAAGCCTGCGCTACAATGGTTTGCCATGGTTTTGCCGGTTTCACTATGAAATGTCCGGGTTAAATCCCTCTTTCCGAGCATCGGGCCGGCGCTTGGGAGAAGAGGGGCTGATTTATGAAATAAAAAGATCTTGCGCAGCGAATTTTTTGGACTATATTTAACCAAATGGTTAACCATTCACCGAGGATGTTGGACCGGACGTTTGGGGCGCTAGCCGATCCCACCCGCCGCCGCATTTTGGAACACCTGGCCCAGGGGGACCAGTGCGTGACCGATCTGGCGCGTCCGTATTCGATGTCGTTGCCGGCCGTGTCAAAACATTTGCGCGTGCTGGAGAAGGCGGGGTTGGTGCGCCGCCAGCGCAACGGGCGGGTGCATTCGCTAAAATTGGAAGCCGAGCCGATGCGGGAGGCATTGCAATGGATTGAGGAATATCGTCGCTTTTGGGAGGCCAGCTTTGATCGACTGGACCAGTACTTGAAACAACTGCAAACCAAGGAGACACCATGAACACCATGAACATAACCGGAGAAAATATCAAACTGCAACTGACCCGAGTCTTCGATGCGCCGCGCGAAGTGGTCTATCGAGCCTGGACGGACCCGAACCAATTCAAGCAATGGTTTGGGGCGGCGGCGTGTGACGGGGCGACGCTGGAATCGGTGAAAGTGGATGCGCGTGTGGGCGGGAAATACCGTCTGCAGATGCGCATGCCGGATGGCGAGTATTTTACCAGCGTTGGAGTTTATCGGGAGGTGGCAGCGCCGGAGCGCCTGGTCTTCACGTGGCAGTTTGAGAAGGACGGCAGCGGGACAGAGTATGGCGAAGTGGAGCCACCGGAAATGGTGGTGACGGTGGACTTCAAGGCGCGCGGGCAGCAAACGCAATTGACCCTGACGCATGAGAAATTCGCGTCCGTCGAAAGCCGGGACCGTCACGAGGAAGGATGGAATCGCTGCCTGGGTTCCCTGGGGAAATTCTGCGGAGACCCGAGCCTGGCGGCAAAGGTGTGAGGGAATATCATTGGGCACGGAGCCGGTTGTAGTTTCGTTCCGCCGCCCCTCCGGGGCGGTTGGCATCGTCGTTGCTGTCCGGTGGCTGCGCTCCGCTTGCCACCGGCTAATATCCGTCGTCCCTCCGGGACACCCCGGCGACACCCCGTGACAGCGGCCACACGCCATAAAAGTGGACTTTAGCCCGGATATTTCATAGCCATTTTGGAAAGAGTCGCGAAAAACCCTGTGAAAAAAGGGGCGCAAACACGTTCGAATGTGTGGTTGAAAAGACACGGCACGCAGGTTTGGAAACCTGCGCTACGACGTTGGAATGCCGTCGTGTCAGCAGAAGAATTGTTGCGCGCTTTCAGCGCTTGATGGCAGCGGTGGCGGCAAACCCAGGGCGTTGCCCTGGGCTGTCATGTTGCGGCCTTTCAGGCCTGCTCTTTGCGGCGTCATTCTGGATGAAGAAAGCCATGGGTTTTCCGTTGACGGAACGGCTCAGGGTTGCGATACGGCAGGCTGGGAAGCCTGCGCTACAAGGGTTTGCCATGGTTTTGCCGGTTTCACTATGAAATATCCGGGCTAGTCATATCCGGTCATATCCGGTCATATCCGGTCATATCAAGTCATTCGTCATTCGTCATTCGTCATTCGTCATTCGTCATTCGTCATTCGTCATTCGTCATTCGTCATTCGTCATTCGTCATTCGTCATTCGTCATTCGTCATTCGTCATTGATTGGCACCGGGTTGCCCGGTATCGTTTCGCCATGCGCGCACTGTTAATACTTCTGCTTTCACTGGGCATGACCGCCGCCAGCCAGGGCGCGGAGGTTTCCGGACGGATTGTGAAGGTGCTGCCGTTCCTGCTGGATCAACAGGGGCAGAATGCCAAGTCCCCGAGCTTGTTTGATCGCGACGCCTATCAGGTCCATTTGCGCGACCACACCAATGAGGTTTCCGGGCTGCGCTTTGATGTCCAGTGGAAGGCGACGAAGGCCCCCGAGGAAAAGCTGGCCCTGCTGCTCCAGTTGCGCAGCCTGGGCACGAACAATCTGCCCCAGATCAAAACCATTGAAGTCGTGCTGCCGCCGGAACGCCACCATCAATGGACGGAAATCCCGCTGACGGGGCCGGAATACCAGAGCCTGGGTCATTTGGTGGCCTGGCGGGTCACACTGTGGAACGACGAGCAGGAGCTGGACGGGCAATCGTCGTTCCTGTGGTAGGGTCGCCATTGCGACCGCAGCAAACCAATCTGGATAGGGTGCGCCGAAGGCAACCCGTTTTTCCCCGTGCCCTCCTGACCCGGTTTCGCCCGGCAACAACCGCCCATGCCCCGCCCTGCCCATGCCATCAGCGCACCCCAAAATCTTCTGTCTGACTGCGAACCGCCGCCCAAGACTGCGTTCATCGCGAGGGCGTGGTTCAAGCAGGGATGATTATGACATGGGGGCGGCTTTCTGGCTTTGATAATAATGGACGATTTTTGGAATCGCCTTGGTCACGACGTGGCCTTCTGATTCCACTCTTCGGCAGTGATGGCATGGCGCTCGTGATCCCGCCACGTTCCGTCAATTTTTAGATAACGTGGCGAGTATCCCTCCAGGCGAAAGCCCAAGGCTTTCACCAGGCCAATGGACCGGGCATTGGCCGGCTGAATGTTCGCTTCCAGCCGGTGCAGCTTCAGCTCGCCAAAGGCGCGCGCGATCACCGCTGCCAGGGCGGCTTTCATCAATCCCTTGCCGTGGTTGGGGGCAAAGGCGTAGTACCCGAGATATGCCGACTGGAACGGCCCGCGCACAATCGCGTTGAGGTTGATGCAGCCGATCAGACTGCCATCGGATGCTTTGGCGAGGAAGCTATAGCCGGCATCCGTGGAATACTTGTGCAGTTGGCTGGCGAACCGCTCGGGAGAATCGGGTGGATCCAGCCACCCCTCAAAGAGTGCGCGGCTGTGCCGAACGGCAGCGAGAAAGGCCGCTTCGTCGCCGGGCGCGACGGGAAAAATGCTGACGCTCATTTCAGTGGTAACTCAAAGGTTCCGGGCTACATGACCAGAGCCAGATGAAATTTGGCCGACCGGTGGCTGGTCAGTTGGCGTCCGTCCAAGGTGTGAACCCATTTTGTTTTTGTGCTTTTGGGTTTTGGGACTCACGGGCGGGACGCCTGTGCCGCCAGGGTCACGGGTCCGAGCAGGCCGCAGTCGGTCAGCGGCCAGCTGGCGGCGTCGAAGGGGTGGTAGTTGACATCCACCAGGTTGATGTCCTTGAAATACTTCCAGTTCACGCCCCGGCGGTCCAGGTCGCGGATGCGATTGGCGGCGACGCTGGTGACTTCCACTTCGAGGAGGTTGTCCGCCGGTTTGAGGTTATCCACCAGCACGCGGTACGGCGGGGTGATGAGGGTGCCGTAGTCCTTGCCGTTCAAGCGGACGCGGGCGCTTTGGCGCACGTCGCCGAGGTCCAGGGCACAGGTGGCGGCCGGGACCCCAGGCAGGGCAAAGGTGAGGGCGTATTGCGCGGTGCCGGCAAAGGCCTGGGCGTTCGGGTCCGGCAAGGTGGTCCAGGACGCAAGGTGGGGCGTCTGCGAATCCGCCGGCAAGACCGGGCCGCCGGTGAGGAAGTGGATTTTCCAGTTGCCAGTCAGGGGTTGGGGTTGGGCCGGGATCAGGGGCTGCCAGTAAGTCCAAGCGGGGCCGGACGCCTGCTGGCTGGCCAGGGCGCGCAGGATGATGGAGCCGCCGGGGGCAAGTTGCAGGTGAATCCGGCCTTGGGCATCCTGGGCGGCGATCCCGGTTTGGCCGGTCATCGGGTCCAGCAGGGCCGCTGTTTTGGCGGGGCGCGCGAGCTGAATCCAGCCATCGAAATTGGTGGCTGCGGGGTTGGCGATGAAATAGTTCCAGCCGCCATCGAAGGAGCGGCGGATGAAAGCCAGGCCGCTTTCGCTCATGGTTTCTGGGGCGGCGTTTTCCAGCGCGAAGGCCGTCAAATCCGTACACAGCAAGCGGCCTTTGCCAAGGGTGGCGACGTCCGATTTGCCCGGCAGAATTTCGCGGGTTCCGCGGGTTTGAAACCGGCATTTGGCGGTTAGCGATTTGAACTCGGCCCGTTGCTTTTCCAGGTTGCCCGCCCCGGCGACATCGGCGGGCAGTTGCTTTTCAAACACAACGGTGGCTCCGGCCCGGGCCAGGGTGAGCAGTTGCTGGAAGGTTGCCAGGGGAATGTATCGGCATTCCGGCACGACGATGAGCTGGTATTGGCCGCCCGGCATTTGGATTTTGCCGCCCACGATACTGGCCTGCTGCAATTGCGCGTCGGAGACGTAGTCAAAGGCCTGGCCTTGATTCCACAAGGCATGCGCCGTTTTGCCGATGGGCTGGCCCTCGAACCATTCCGTCTTGCTGACGCTCATGGGCAGCACGCGGCCGGCGGGGTCGGTCCAGAAATCCGCCACGGGCCAGTAGAGCAGGACGTCGTTGTCGGGCTGGCCGGATTGCAGCACGGACTGGCAGCGGGCGATGTATTCGTTCAGCGTGCCGACGTCGTGCCAGATGGGGTTGCGCGGGTTCATTTCGGTGGAGGCGTAGAACAGCCAGCCCGGCCACGGGGCGTCATCGGGGGAATAGCAGGCACCGTGATAATAAATGTGATTCACGCCGGACAGGAGCATGTCGTCGGCGAGGTGTTTCAGGTCGGCCAGGGTTTCGGTGAAATGTTCGCGGAGCCAGGTGCCGGTTTCGGCGCCGGTGAGCGGATGTCCCTGGGTGTGCGCGGCGGAGGACGCGAATTTGGAAATCAGAATGCTGCGGTCGTTGTGAAACATCTCGGTTTCGGGGAGGTCGGCATCGCCATAGAGGTCGAGCCAGTTGCCGGGCGTGCCGTGGGCCTGGTAAATGGCGGCGAAGCCGTGGCGGTGCGCCCAGTCGATCCAGGCCGGCTCGGATTCGCCGGCCATGATCTCGGAGAGGGTGCGGCGGTAATCGAATTTCACCCGGGCGACATGATCGGGATCGGCCAGGCGGGTGCCGACCTGGCTGGCGGCGGCGTCCCCGGCAAAGAGCGCGGGGAGTTCGGCTTGGAGGGGATAGCCGCGGCGGCGGGCAAATTGGGCGAGGAAATCCGGAGCCCAATCGGTGCGATATTCGTAGGAATCTTGAAAGACGGCTTCGGGCTTGGAGCCGGTATAGTTGGTGAACGCGCCGTCGAACCATTTCAACCAATCCTGCATGGCCTGCGGATAGGCGGGATTCAGCATCCAGCCCTCGCCGCCGAGGGCGGGGCGCTTGACCTTCTGGCCGGACGGCTTTTGCGAGATGGCGTAGACGGTCCAGCCATGGGTCGCACTGGCGGGGGCGGTCCAGTCCACGGCGCCGGTGGCGGCGATTTTGCCGGTGAGGGTGAGGCTTTCGCCATCGGGGGCAAAGGCGATGAGGGCCTGGGTGGAGGCGGGCGGGAATTTGCCTTCGAGTTTGCCGCCGGGGGGGACGCTGATGGTTTTCACCACCACGCTGGCGTTGGCGTTGTGGTCGCTGACGGTTGGGCCGCCAAAGCACCAACCGGAGCCGAGGGACATATCCACGCCCAGGCCGAGCTGGCGGGCGGCATCCACGGTATGGCCCAGGGTGGCGAGCCAGCGGGGGGAGAGGTAGGGGATTTCACGGGCTTCCGCGCCTTGGATGCCGTAGATGGAGGTGATTTGCACGCCGCCGAGGCCGGCTGCGTGGAAGCGCTGGAGTTCGCGGTTGAGATTGGTTTCATCCACGGCGCTGCCGTGCCACCACCACCAGGCCCAGGGGCGGGTTTGCGCGGTGAGGGGCGGCCACGCGAGGGGATCGGCCGCCAGGGCTGGAGCGGAGGCCAGGGGAAGCAGGGCCAGACCCAAGGCGCAGGTCGCGCTGATTTTGCCAGGGAAGATCATGGGGCGATTAGACACCAGTCGCGTTTTGCCGGGCAAGCGCGGAGTGTAACAATTTTTGGCGATGGCGGGCGTTTCCAGGGTTCAGTAACGCCTTGGAAAATGGCGGCTGGGGAGAGCTTGAGGGCTTGAGAGCTTGAGGGCTTGAGGGCTTGGCCCCCATTGCGCCCGGCCCCGGGCTCTGCTATCTTCGGCCACGTTGAGGAGTGGCTCGGTTTTGAATGAAATGAGCCCTGCCCGGTCTAACCACTAAATTGGTAACGCGTATGATGTTTTGGGATACGAAATATGTTCTGTTGGTGATGCTGCCCGGCCTGCTGATCGGCTTGTGGGCGCAACTCAAGCTGCACCTGGCCTTCAGCCAATACAGTGAGGTGCCGGTGGCCTCCGGCCTGACCGGCGCGGAAGCCGCCCGGCGGATTCTGGACCAGGCCGGCCTGACGGACATGCCCGTGGAGGAGGTCGAGGGCCACTTGAGCGACCATTACGATCCCACCCAGCGGGCACTGTTCCTGTCGTCGGATAATTTCCATGGCAACAGCGTGGCCGCCGTCGGCGTGGCCGCCCATGAAGCCGGCCACGCCTTGCAACACCTGCATCACGATGCCCTGTTCAACCTGCGCCTGTCCCTGGCCCCCATCACCCAAATTGCCAGTTATGCCTGGATGGGAATCATGCTGCTGGGGTTTGTCCTCCATATCATCCCGCATTTCATGCTGGTCGCGGTGGCCATTTTCTCGGTGCTGACCCTGTTCCAACTCGTGACCCTGCCGGTGGAATACGACGCCAGCGCGCGCGCCAAGGATCAGTTGTTCCGCCTCGGCCTGGTGCGCGAAGACGAACGCGCCGGCATCAGCACCGTGCTCCACGCCGCCGCCTTGACCTACGTGGCGGCGCTGGTCGGCTCGCTGCTGCAACTGTTTTACCTGATCTCGTCCGCGCGCGATGAACGCGATTAACCGCGTCCAGGTCAGGCACCGGCCGGGCACCTTTACCAGCGTTTATGATTAAATTTGCTTGCCGCCGCGCCGCCAAGCCTTAACTATTGCCATATCAATGGCGGCTATTAAGCAAAAAACCAAGTCCGCAACGGGTTCACGGAAAAAGCAATCTTCCGAACCCGCTGAAATCAAGTTCATTCCCCCCGCACCCGTGCCTCCAGTGCCCATCGTGGTGCCCACGGACGTCCCCCCGGCAGCGAAAGGCGAGGGCGATACCACGCTGTTCCTCCGCCGGGAATCCGAGCGCCATGACGGCGACACCTCCATCCGGCTGTACCTCCGCGAAATCGGCCTGGTGAAGTTGCTGACGCCGGAGGAGGAAATCGAACTGGCCGCAAAGATCAAAAAGGGCGACAAAAAGGCGCGCGAACACATGATCAAGGCCAACTTGCGCCTGGTCGTCAAAATCGCCCGCGATTACGAAGGCATCGGCCTGCCCCTGCTTGATCTCATCAGCGAGGGCAACATTGGCCTGATGAAAGCCGTTGAGCGCTTCGATCCCAAAAAAGGCGGCAAACTCTCCACCTACGGCTCCTGGTGGATCAAGCAATCCATCAAACGGGCGCTGGCCAACCAATCCAAAACCATCCGGCTGCCAGTCCACTTGGTGGACAAAATCTCGCGGATGCGCCGCACCGCCATGAAGCTGCAGGAGGACTTTGGCCGCGAACCGACCGATGAAGAACTGGCGGCCGAGCTGGGCACCACCGTGGCCCGCGTTTCCCAGATGCGCACGGCCTCCATCCGCCCGGCCTCCTTGGACGCCCCGGTGGGGGATGACGACTCCAACAATTATTCCGAGATCGTGGAAGACGAGCGGGCCATCAACCCCTACGACGAACTGGAAGACAAGACCGTGGTCAACATGCTCCAAGACATGGTCAAACACCTGGATGAACGCGAGGCGACCATCCTGCGCTACCGCTTTGGTCTCGATGGGGGCACGGAGAAGACACTGGAGGAGGTGGGCGAGAAATTCGGCGTCACGCGCGAACGGGTGCGCCAGATCCAAAACCTGGCCCTGCGCAAGTTGCGGAAGATGATTGAACGGCTGGAGAAGACCAAGCCGAAGGAATATTAATTATCGCAACCATGAGCCCTGTAACGACTGCCGAAATCAAGGCCGCCATCCGCAACGTGCCGGATTTTCCCCAGCCCGGCATCCAGTTCAAAGACATCACCCCGCTCCTCGCCGATGCCCGGCTGTTCGCGGGCACCATCGACCTGCTCACCGGGCGGTTCGCGCCCGGCAGCATTGATGCCATCGTGGGCATTGACGCCCGAGGATTCATTTTTGCCGCCGCCGCCGCGAAGAAGTTGCACGCTGGATTCGTGCCGGTGCGCAAGAAAGGCAAGCTGCCGTTCACCACCATCGAGCAGGAATACGCCCTGGAATATGGCACCGCCACCGTGGCCATCCACACCGACGCCATCAAGCCCGGCGCCCGCGTGCTGCTGCTGGACGACCTCCTGGCCACCGGGGGCACGGCCGCCGCCGCCGTGGCCCTGGTTCAAAAGCTGGGCGGCGAAATCGTGGAGGCCGGCTTTCTCATTGAGCTGACCTTTCTGCGGGGCCGCACCCGGCTGCCGGGCGTGCCCGTGCGTTCCCTGGTGGAATACTAATCAGCGGGTGGACGAAGTCGCGCTGCGACTCCGTTTGCCTGCGGAGCAGGCACTTTGAGGCGTGGCCACGCCCAAGGCTCGCGCATGATTTCCCGCCTGATGCGGGGTTCGACGTTGGTTTGCGCTGGCGGCGGGAGTGGTCGCAGCGCGCCCGCCACCATCGGCAACGGGTTGGGAACACGCCGCCGGGGTAAATTTGAGCACGCCGATTACAGGCGCGGCGCGCACGGAGTGACGCGCCCTACCACCTTGGGCTCGCGGCAAGACCTTTCGATCTCACGGCCCACTTCGGACTTTGGATTTATTCCACTCCGATGAGCACACTGGACGCCTTGATGATGGCGCTGGCGGGCTGGCCCTTCTTGAGTTTGAGGGCCGCGAACGATTCGCTGGTGATGGTGGAAACCACCTCCACGCCGGGCGCGATCTCGAGCGTGACCACGGTGGTGACCGGGCCTTTTTTAATGGTTTTCACGGTTCCAGGAAGAATATTGCGGGCGCTGATTTTCATCGTTGTTAATTTTGGTTGTTGATGGTTTCGGTGACGGGGGCCAGGGCCAGAACCTTTGGCGATTCGCCCAGCCGCATGGTTCCGAATGCTGAAAATTCTAGCATAGGCTAACAATTAAGGCGAGGGAAAGTCCGCCCGCTCAAACCGGGCGTCCGCCACGACCGGTTTGTCCGGCACGGTATCGAGCCAGCCGCACCGGCGCACGGGATAATTATCGTACGGCGGCACATAAGGCTTGATGTCCAGCAACGGGGTGCCATCCAGGATATCCACTTCGGCGAGCCGGAGAATATTTCCACTCACCGCCAGCAACCGCACGCAGGACATGCCGATGGGATTGGGGCGGGCGGGAACGCGCGTGGCAAACAAGCCGCGTTCCACCGTATCCCGATAGGGCACCACCCTCATTTTGGCCGCCGCCGCCCGGTGAAACCAATAAATGAGCCACACCCGGTCAAAGCCGGCGAGATCCGCCAGCCCGGCGCGAAACTCCTCATGAATGACCACCTGGCCCATGGAATCCACCGCGCGATAAGGCTGGATGGGCGTGCCGGTCGCCTGCTTGAACTGCGAATGAACCCGGCCAATTTCCCGCAGCTGGAAATCCGGGGGGCCAAAATTATTGGGGTGCATGATCTCGTTATGTTTGTATCGCCTGACGATATCTTCCTGCTCGCGACCTGCTTGCATTTGTGGTGCCAACTGGGTTCCGAACCCACATTTTATCGGAAATGGGGGTTTTCCTGAAAAAACGGCGGGGGAAGGAACTTGATCGCCAAGGGAGACCCTACCTTCAGGTAGCTTGCGCCAGGAAAAGCCACTTTAAGGTAGTGCCATGGGAGTGGCCGTGAATCATTCGTCCCGCACGAGGTCGCCAACCTGCGGCTCGCCGGAAAGCAGGTCGGCCACGATATTGTAGTCGTACTGCGGTCCCACGACTTTGACCTCGGCTTCGCGCAAGCCCCCCCGATAGAGAAACAAATGCTGATCCAACCGGGGCATCCGGCCCGAGGGAAAATTCAACACCACGAACCGGCCCACAGGATTGACCCGCAGCACCGTGGCCGCCAGGGAATTATCCGGCGTGATAATCGTCCGGTTTGCAGCCGAGCCGCCTGATTTCGTGGCGGCAGAAGTCGGTGCCGCCGTCCTGGCCTTGGCGGAGGACCCATGATGACAACCGCACAAGGCTGCGGCCAGAACCAGCGTGGAAATGGACAATGTTTTTTTCATGCAAAAATGCGGATTAAAAAGCCGGCCCCAATTGTAGAATGTCCCCCCAACGGCTCAACCCATTTCTTGCCTGGGCGCTCCACTGGAAATGACGAATGACGAATGACGAATGACGAATGAATGACCAAGCCCGAATGACCGAAAACAAAAGCCGTTCGTGGCGGGTCGGGATTTTTCGCAAAGGCCAACGCCGCCGGCTGCCACTGCCCGTCGGCGCCACCATTTCAAGGCCAGGCCGGCTTCGGTTCATGGCGCAACCCCACCAATCCATCAATCCGCCAACCCGAGTTTGTGCCGCTGTGCCCACAGATCCTTGGGCTTGAAAATGCCAGCGGGCGTGATGAGGCCGGTGATGAGTTCCGCCGGCGTCACATCAAAACCCGGGTTGCGCGCCGGGCTGGTGGGGTTGGCCACGCGGACATAAGCGCGTTTCCCGGCTTTCCCGGTGCTTCCCCACGCCCCCAGCACTTCCTCCTCATGCCGCTCTTCAATGGGAATGTCAAAACCACGCTTGAGGTTCCAATCAATTGTGGAGAGCGGAATGGCCACGTAAAACGGGACCTTGTGCCGCGCGGCCAGCACCGCCTTCGTGTACGTGCCGATCTTGTTGGCCACCTCCCCCGTGCGGCCCAGCACGCGGTCGCTGCCGACGATCACGAGGTCAATCTCTCCGCGCTGCATGAAATGCCCGGCGGCATTATCCGCAATAATATGATGCGGCACCTTTTGCTGCGCGAGTTCCCACGCGGTCAGCGTGGCCCCTTGGGACCGGGGCCGCGTCTCGTCGCAGAACACCTCGAACTGCCGGCCCTCCGCCTGCGCGGCATAAATCGGCGCCGTCGCGGACCCGATATCCACAAACGCCAGCCAACCGGCGTTGCAGTGGGTCAAAATCCGCATGCCATCGCGGATCAAAGGCGCGCCGTGGCGGCCGATCCCGGCGCAATGCTCGACATCCTCATTCGCAAATTCCTCGGCCGCCGCCAGCGCGAGCGATTGTCTTTCCGCGACCGTTTCGCCCTGGGCCATGGCCCGCAGCACCTGTTGCATGGCGTTCACCGGATCCACCGCCGTGGGCCGGGCCGCCTTCAAGGTTTCATACACCACCCCGGCGTGGGCGGTGAATTTCTCCAGGTCGCGGCCGCGAAAAGCCCGCACCCCCTGCGCCAGTCCGTAAGCCGCCGTGGCCCCGATGGCCCCGGCCCCGCGCACCACCATGTCCGTGATGGCCCGCGCAGTGGCGCGAAAATCCTTCGTGCCCACAATCTTGAACTCATGCGGCAGCAACCGCTGCTCAATCAGCCGCACGACGTTGTGGGCCACCTCAAAGGTGACGGTGCGGACAGCTTCGGAACGACCGCGAACGGTGACATTCATTGGATTAGTGGCTCAACGCGGCTTGGACTTGGACTTGAGCTGGCGGATTTTCGCCTTCAGCTCATCAAAGGCCGCATGCTTCCGCAAGGCTTTCAGGTCCGGATCCCGGGCCAGCCAGTCAAAATCGCGATAGCCCAGCGACAACGCCTTTTCCAAAGCGCCCACCGCCGGCTCCATTTCACCCGCCAGGGAATAGCTGCAGGCCAGATTGTAAAACACCAGCGGATTTCCCGGCTCCAACTGGGCGAGCCGCTCATCCACCTTCAACCCCTCCGTGATGCGTCCGCGCTGGGTATAATGGTCGCCCAGGATCTGGAGGGCATCCACGTAGTTCGGATCCCGCCGCACCAAACCTTCGATAAAGCCAATTTTCGTATCCAGCTCGCGCTGTTCGGCGCGAGTCAGCTTTTTTTGCACTGTGTTTTTTGCCGGCATACTAACGGGGGGATTTTTTCCCACCGGACGCCCCAAGTCAAGCGGGCGGGCGCAAATTATTAATTGGCGTTTTTGAGTGACTTCGCCTATTTGTAAGCCGTCGAGGCACCATGAACTGTTTTGTCACCGGCGCAACCGGCTTTATCGGTTCCAATCTCATCCGGGAATTGCAGGCGCGCGGACACCGCGTCAAAGCGTTGTTGCGCCCGGGCACGGATGCGCGGGGGCTGAAAAACCTGAGGTTTGACCGCGTGACCGGGGACCTGCAAGACCGCGAGCTGCTGGAGCGCGAACTGGCCGGCTGCGATTGGTGCTTCCATCTGGCGGCCAGCTACCATCTCTGGATGCGCGATTACGCCCCCATGTATGCCGTCAATGTCCAGGGCACGCGCCACATCCTGGAGGCGGCGGGCCAGGCCGGCTGCCGGAAAATTGTCTATACCAGCACCGTCGGGTGCATCGGCCTGCCCCAGGAGAACGGCCAAATCATCCCGGCCACCGAGGCGAATCGGGCCACCGAAGCGGAAATGACGGGGCATTACAAGCGCTCGAAATTCCAGGCGGAAGCCGTGGCCATGGAATTAGCCCACCAGCGCGGACTGCCGATTGTCACCGTCAACCCCTCGGCCCCGGTGGGTCCCAACGACCTCAAGCCCACGCCCACCGGCCAGATCATCGTCGATTTCCTCAACCGCCGGCTCCCGGCGTATATTGACACGGGATTGAACTGGGTCCACGTGCGCGACGTGGCGGTGGGGCACATTTTGGCTGCGGAAAAAGGGATGCCCGGACAGCGTTATATTTTGGGCCATGAACAGGGCAACTGGACCATGCAGCAAACGCTCGAGACGCTGGAACAAATCACCGGCCTGCCCGCCCCCAAAGTGAAGCTGCCTTACTGGGTTGCCTTGCGCGTGGCCCAGGTGAGCGAAGGCATCGCTTACTTCACCGGCAAGCCACCGCAGGCCACGCTGGCCGGGGTCCGCATGGCGCGGCACAAGATGTGGTTCAACCCCGGCAAAGCCGTGCGCGAACTCGGCCTGCCCCAAACCCCGCCCGAACTGGCCTTCCGTGAAGCCGTCCAGTGGTTCCGGACCAACCACTACGCGCGGTAAGCGGCGAAACGCGTGCAAGCCAAAATCCGGGGAAATGATCGGACCGGGCCGTTTTTGGCAAGGCGTCGCCACGTTACGGCTAATCCGCTTCCGGTAGATTTTTTAACCACAGATGGACACAGATGGACACGGATAAAGAACGTGGTATTCAAGCACCACGTTCTGACATTTCTTCATCTGTGTTTATCTGTGTCCATCTGTGGTTGAAATTCTTTTTTACTGAATCGTTACGGCTAAGGTCTCTCTAATGGCAAAAGCATGGACCAGGCAGGGGTGGCACGGGCCACTGGCCCGTCCTGCCGGGCTACCAGCCCGGCTGAGCGGAGCGGGGCGCACGGTGGGAA
>Ga0302319_10007964_pt1 | contig 20714 bp, 17 predicted proteins | sample Bog_T0_2_FD_203319 | JGI IMG/M metagenome (GOLD analysis project Ga0302319, IMG submission 203319) | Peat permafrost microbial communities from Stordalen Mire near Abisko, Sweden - Bog_T0_2 | ecosystem: Environmental > Terrestrial > Soil > Wetlands > Peat | place: Sweden: Abisko, Stordalen Mire... | reverse complement strand
CGGGGGCTGACGGTCGTCACGCGGTCGGCAAAAAGGATGCCGCCCTTCAGGAAGTTGACCTGCCCGTAGTATTCCAGGCCGTCCATGCCGAACATCTCGTCCGGCAGGTTGGTGTGCGGGAAGAAGCTCGCGGGGAAAAGGCCCTGGTAGGCGATGTTGTGGATCGTGAAGATGGTCTTCATCGCGAGCGTGACGCCGAAGCGACGCTCGGCCTCCCGCAGGAGGATCGGAAGGAGGCCCGCCTGCCAGTCGTGCGCGTGGACGATGTCCGCCCCCAGGTCCGCCAGGCGCATCGTCTCGACGACGGCCTTGCAGAAGAAGGTGAAGCGGTCGCCGTTGTCCTCGTAGTCGCGCTCGCCGTTGCCGTAGGGATTCCTGCGGTCGAAGAACTCATCACGGCAAACGAGGTACACGGTCAGGTTCTTCTTTGGCGTGAACGAGAGGATGTCGCCGGAAAGAAACTGGTCACCCATCTCCACCTTAAGGCGGAACCTGCGCTGCGCCTGCTCCGCGTCCGGGTGGGCCAGCGCACCGCGGTAGCCGGGAATGAAAACCGAGACCTCATGGCCAAGGTCGGCGAATGTGCCCGTCAGGGCTCCCACCGCGTCGGCAAGGCCCCCGGTCTTCATGTAGGGGTAGAGTTCGCTTGCGGCGTGGACGATCTTCAAGAGGCCCGCCTTTCGCAGGTATCATGGCTGCCTTGATTCCTGAAAATTCCGCTTTTCAAAGGAAGCTCGGCGGGGCTGGTCGAAAACCGGGAGATGGGGCTTTGGGTCGTGGACACCGGACGGCGAACTTACGCCAGGCGGGGCCAAATTGTCCAGACCAGCGACGCCCCTTCAGCTTTCGCCATGCAATCGTCAAAACGGGACGCAGAAAACTACCCGTCGGACTGGGACCCCGACACCCTTCGAGTTCCCGAATGCGGTCAGGCCCTGACCCTACGACGCGCCCCAAGGCCCAAGACGCACGCGCCCACCGCGACGAGCGCCCAGGTTGCCGGCTCCGGAACGGGCGTGAAGTCCAGATCAATGTTGTTGCCCGCCTGGACGAGGCTGAATGCGCCGCCACCGGTCGAATTCAGGAAGGCGCTCGTGTTGATCGTGAAGTCCGAGGCACTAAATCCAGTGATGGATCCAGCGGAAAGGATCGTCCACGTGTAGGGCAGCAGGCTGCTGAAGTTCGCCTGCCCAGAAACAAGGGTTCCTGGATCGAGGCTTGCCACGTTGAGTATGAAGGAACCCGACGTGGCGGTCACGGTGAGTGCCCCCGCTGCGCTGATCGTGCTGTATCCGATCCCTGCGGCACCCGAGGCCGTCTCCACCGCGAAGTCATAGATGCCGCCGGCCCCTAAGGTGAGCGTCGAGCCAAACGACAATGTGCCAACATCCGACTGGGTATCCCCGTTGAAGGGCCTGACGGCGATGCCGCCGGCGATGACCACGCCGCCGGTAGGATCGAATGTTCCGCTTCCGCCAATCGTGGATCCGGAGGCGAGCGTAAGGGCGCTCGTAATCGTCACATCAGGGCCGGTCGCGACCGTGGCGCCGCTGACGACGGACACCCCGCCAGGACCAAAGGCTTGGCTTCCGTTCGCGGTCAGTGTGCCGCCATTCACGGTTGTCCCGCCGGCATAGGTGTTGGGCCCGTCAAGGATCTGCGTGCCGCTGCCTGTCTTGATGAGGGAGTTCGTGGCGTCGCCAACGATCGTGCCGCTGAACTCGTCAATATTGCTGCTTTGGCTGTCGAGCGTCAGGACCTGGCTAGGCGCCAGAGTGATGTTGCTCGCCGAGTCACCGTTCAGGTCCTCGATCGTGGGATTCGTGTAGCCATACTGGAGGCTCGAATTTGAAAGGTTGACCGTGCTGGACCCGAGCGCGCTTGAGCTGCCTAATACGAGTAAGGCGTCGTTCACGTAGAGCTGGCCTCCGAAGCTGTTGGAGCCGCTGAGCGTCACGTCGCTATCGATTTGGAGCGATGAGCTCCCGGAGGCCGTGATGGCACCCGAAAGGGTCAGCATGTTCGTATTTCCGCTTTCGCCGAGAGTCAGAGTGGACTGCAGATAGATCGGGTTAGAGATAGTCACATTCGTGCCCAGGGGAACAATTGAGCCCTGGGAAGCGACGTCGATCATGCCCGTGCCGAACGCCGCGTTGTTGCCGACGTAGGCGACACCTCTGCCCGAGTTGTTTCCGACGCTCGTGAAGTAGGTGCCCCCGGTGTAGGTGTTGGCGTTCATCAGGGCGACATGGCCCTGGATTCCTATGGTTCCCGTCGAGCTTCCGTCGCCGATCACTCCCGTGAGTGTGAGCAGGTCGTTCGTTGTCGGGTTGCCCAGGATGAGTCCGGGCTGGGCGTTCGACTGGTATGGGGACACAAAAATTGCGTTTCCGATGGAGACATCAGCGCCTGAGGCGGCAAGGACGGGAGCCACGACGGGGGTGCCTAGATTCGGCACCGTGACGGCGCCCGCGCCCAAGGCGTTGGGGATCGTCACATAGAGGGCACCCGAGTTCAGAACCGTTCCACCGCCGTAGGAACTGTCCCCGGACAACGTCACGCTCGACACGCTCCCGTTGGACTCGATCGGGTTCAAGAGGCCGATGACCACGGAATCCGAAAAGTTGGACAGGGCGGTAGAGACCGTGAGCGCGCCACCTTTCACGCCCGTGAATTGGTAGTGGCCGTGGGTCGGCGTGATTGTCGGCGCATTGATGTCCACCACGGTGGCTGTCCCGATGAACGGGTCGGACGTGAAGGTTGAAAGGTCTATGGCGTCCGTGATCATCCGGGGAGACGTGGGGACCGCGGAATCGAAGCCGATGATGCCGTTGCTGTTGCCCGTGTTGAAGAGACCTATGAACTGTCCGGCGTTCGCCATGTTTGTCGCGTTCTCGGTGTAACCAACATATCCGTATGCATTCTGGATGCCGCCGACCGTGGTCGGGGCCACAGAGTCGAAGATCAACACGCCTCCGTCGGCGTACGTCCCACCGGTGTAGGTGGCGCCTCCCTGCAGCAGCACAGTGACTGGCGACGGCGCATCCGACATGTACACGCCCCTAGGCGAGCCGCCGTCCGCCAGGGGGCTCTCGACCGTGAGCGTCCCGCCGCCGCCACCGAATGCATAAGTATTCCCCCTCGGCGTGATCAGGGCCGTGCTCGAAAGGATCGCCGAGGTCGAGGAGCCCAGCCCGAGGAAGTTCGTGGAGGTGACGCCGCTATAGTTTATCGGGTCGGTGAAGACGTTCGTCGTGCCGCCCGCGAACGTGTCAAAACCGATCGATCCGTTAAACGACGCGGAGTTGATGCTGCTCGCGTACGTCGTGAAGAAACCAGCGACGGCACCCGGGGCCGTGAATGTCCCGTCGAGACCCAGGTAGCTGCCACCTTGAATGTTCAGGGATCCTCCCTGGATGCTCGCGAACGATGTCGTGGCGCTCGCCGAGGGATCGAGTATCACCTGGGCAGTCTGCACCGTAAGTGCTGTTATAGATGTGGCGGTCGAGCCCGAGAGCACCAGGAGAGATCCGCCGTCGCTCGGCTTTGCCGCTGTGTTCCCGGCAATGGTGAGGGCGGTTCCGGCGGGTCCTGAGAGCACCCCCGACAACACGACCTCGCCGGCCGACCCACTCTGGCCAATGTTTAAGGTGGGCGCCGTCGTGGAAAACGTGACAGGGCCATCCACCTCGAGGTAGTCGCCGTACTGCTGGGTGCCGGCGGAGCCGAGGGTCGCGTTCCCGGCAAGTGTCAGGGCGTTCGGCAGCACCGAGGTGCCGTAATACGAATTGAGCGTGGCGTCGTTGGAAAGCGTGATGAGCCCCGTGCCCGTCGCCGAGCCCTCGACGTTCAGGTAGCCGGCGTTCGTGACATTGACGCCTCCCGTGAATGTACCGGGGCCAAGCAGGTAGACGGTTCCAATCGTCGTCAGCGTCTTCGGAGCGCCCGAGGTCTCCGAGACCCCATTGTAGGCGACGACGAAACCCTCCGTGCCGTCCCACGTCTGGTTCGCGGAGAGGACAACGGGGATGCCAAATGACTCATAAGCGCTCAGGCCCGCCACCGGCACGACTCCGCCCGCTCCGATCGTCAAGGTCGCTCCGGTCGAGTAGTTCTGGTCGAAGCTGTAACTCGAGTAGCCCGTCCCGGTGAAAGCCAGGCCCGCGACATTGACGTTCGCGCTGATGTAAAGGGTCGTGACCGCGTTCGGCGAAGGAAGGTTGAGCGTCGAGGTACCGTTGTTCGGCGGCAGCACGTCGCCCGACCAGTTCGACGCCTGGAAGTAGGTCGTGGTGTTTCCCACCCAGACGGCCTGGGCCATTACAGCCGGCACAACCAGAAGGCTGGCTACCCCCGCGGCGACCGCCATCAGACAAAGTTTTCGCACGGCCATTGCGTTTGATGCCCAAAAGGAGCCGCCTTCTCAAGGGCAATAGAGCGAATATCGATGGGGAAAACACCCATCGGCGTAATGCTCTCGCAAATTGCCCGAAACTGGAGGATGATGGGTTCGGTTGACTCGCCGAGCGCGGGTCCCGTTAAGAAATGTCAAATACCAAGCCGGGCCCAAAGGGTCCCAAGGCCGATGACTCAGTCAAAGGCGTAATACAATTCAGGGCAGGCGGATCCGCCTTCGTGATCGTCGGTGGAAAGCGCGACGAGCCCTCCATACAGATTGCTCCGGACGATACCGGCGTCGCCCTTCCGGGCGACACCGTGATGGTCCGCATCTACAGGGGCGTCGAGGGCAAGCGGCCCGGCGAGAGGGTCGGCCGCGTGAGCGAGATCCTCGAGCGGGCCCGAAGCTCCATTGTCGGCGACCTGCGCCGCGAAGGACGCAATTTTTTCGTTGTCCCCGACGACCCGCGTTTCGTCTACGAGATCGCGGTCTCCGATCCCTCGCGCTCCACGCTCACTCCCCCGCCCCACCCGGGCGACAAGGTGCTCGTGAAGCTCGGCGAGTGGCGCCGGCGCGAGCAGCCCTTGATGGGCGAGATCGTCGAGCGTCTCGGCCGCACCCACGAGCCCAGGGCCGAGCTCCTCGGCATCTTCATCAAGCACGGGCTTGAGCCCAACTTCCCGGCAGACGTCGAGCGCGAGGCTGCGGCGATCCCGAGCCACGTCGGCGCGAAGGAGATCGAGGGCCGCCTCGACTACCGCAAGCTGCCGGTCTTCACGATCGACCCGGACGACGCGAAGGACTTCGACGACGCCCTCTCTATAGAGGACGTGGGAGGCGGCAACACGAGGGTCGGCATCCACATCGCCGACGTCTCCACCTATGTGAAGACGGGCACCGCCATCGACCGCGAGGCCCGCACCCGCGGCAACTCGACTTATCTGGTAGGCACCGTGATCCCGATGCTGCCCGAGAAGCTCTCGAACGGCCTCTGCTCGCTCGTCGAGGCGCAGGACCGCCTCTGCAAGGCGGTCTTCCTCACCTTCGGTCCGGACAACCGCATCAAGGAGACCCAGTATGCCAACACCGTCATCCGCAGCCGAAAGCGCCTGACCTACAAGCAGGCCTACGCGCTCCTCTTCGAGGACAACCTTGAGAAGATCCGCGCCATGCCGGTGCCCCCGAAGCACCAGACCGGCTCCACCGGCCGAGCGCTGCGCGAGCTCGAGGACTGGGAGCTCGAGGACCTCCAGTCGTGGATCCGCGCCCTCTGGCGTATCGCGAGCTCCATGCGCAAGGAGCGCATGGCACATGGCAGCCTCGACCTGGACATGCCGGAGACGAAGATCTTCGTCGACCCGCTGGGCTATGCCGACCGCCTGGAGCGGATTGAGCAGGACGAGAGCCACCAGCTGATCGAGGAGTTCATGCTCGCGGCCAACGAGGCCGTCGCGCGCCTGACCCGCACGCAGAAGCTTCCCTCCCTCTACCGTGTCCACGACGAGCCCGACGCCGAGAAGCTCAATGACTACCGCCAGTTCGTGGCGACGTTTGGCATCAAGGTGGGCGACCTGACCCGGCGCGAGGAGGTCGTGAAGCTGCTCAAGATCCTGAAGACGCACCCGCAGGGCTACACGCTGAGGACGCAGTTCCTGAGGAGCCTCAAGAAGGCATGCTACCTGGCGAGCCCGGACGGCCACTACGGCCTCCACAAGAAGGACTACACCCACTTCACTTCCCCCATCCGCCGGTACTCCGACCTCGTGGTACACCGGGTACTGCAGTCCTACCTTGTCAGGGGGCCGGTCCCCCACGACATCCGCGGCGTCAACCAGCTGGCCGAGCACCTGAGCCTCACGGAGGTCAATTCCTCCGACGCCGAGCGCGAGAGCGTGAAGATCAAGCTGCTCGAGTTCTTCGAGCGGGAACTCGCGAAGAAGAAGAAGACGGCCTTCGCCGCCATCATCACCGACGTGCGCCGGCACGGGTTCTTCATCGAGCTCGTCGAGTCCATGACCTTCGGCTTCGTCTCGATGGACGCCCTGGGCGGCGACTACTTCCAGCTGAACCAGGAGGGCAACGCCCTCGTCGGCAGGCGAAAGCACCAGAGATACGAATTGAACGGCCGACTTGACGTCGTGGTCGACAAGGTCGACCGGTTCAAGCGGATCATCGACTTCAGGCCCGCACCGCTAAACCCAACGACGCATGATTAACTACAACTTCCCCGCCAAGCTTAAGGAACTCTACGACAAGGCCGTCAAGGCGTACGCCTCGGGCACGAGGAGCGCCTCCGGCCTTTACGACAAGGCAGAGGTGGAGTGGCTGGCCACGAACGGCATCACACCCCAGCACATGTACGACTACGCCGAGGACGAGAACTCTGGCGGCGAGCCCGGATTCGGACACGCCGTCACTATCGAGTCGGCGCGCCACAACTACTTCCTCAACGTGCAGCACGGCGTGGCCTCCAAGGTCGTCCTCGACGAGTCGAAGATGCCGCCCAAGGACGCCGAGGCCAAGGGCATCGCTTGGCTGCCGCGGATCATCCCGAAGGCCAAGGCGAAGCTGAAGGGCGAACTGCCCCCGAGCCTCATGTACTGCTGCGGCGGCGACCGGCGCTTCTTCAAGGCCCACGACATCCTGCCGTCCGAGTTCCTTGGCGTCGTCTGGCGCAACGGCGACAACGACGCCGCGACGATCGACTGGGTGGTGGCCCGGAGCGCCGCCGCCAAGTCGGCCTGAGTCAGACGGCGCTGACGCCGCCGAGCTTCACGCCCTGCTTCACGAGCGCCATCGCGGCGGCCAGGTTCAGGTCCTCGAGCTTCTTGAAGTTGATGCAGGTGCGGCCGACCTTCACCTTGCCGAGCTCCTTGGCGTGCTGCTCGACGAGGTAGCCCTCCTTGCCGCCGACGCAGATGTGGAGGCTGTAGGCGGTCTTGCCCGGGACGAGGCCGACCAGGAACCATTCGCCCTCCTTGCCGCTGCCCGACCGGTAGCGGTAGCTCCCGTAGGCGATGAGGGGCGAGGGCCCCATGCCCGTCCGGATGAACGGCGCCAGCTTCGGAGCGGCCTTGCGGATGGCCTTGTGCACGGCCGTCACCGTCGCCTGGCGGTCGGCGGGCAGGGCGGCGAGGAACTCGGGGACGGTGGGGAGCGCCTTGGGAATAGAGACGAAGCTGTCCCCCCAGAGCCCGACGATCAAACCTGAAACCGGGTGTGCCGCGAGGCAGCCTGGTAGAGTCGGCAACTCGGTTTGACGCTTCCCTTCTGCGACCGAACCGGAGTCCGGACGAAAATATTTGACTGACTAGACACTCCTTTATACGAATTGCACATGGCGAGACCCAAGAATGAGGACCGGCGCAATGCGATCATGGCGGCGGCCACCCGTGTCATTGCGGCCCAAGGGCTGAGTGCGCCGACCGCCTTGATCGCGAAGGAGGCCGGCATCTCCAACGGGTCCTTGTTCACCTACTTCGACACCAAAGCGGACCTCTTGAATCAGCTCTACGTCGAACTCAAGACGGAGACGGCGCTGGCGGCATTGGCCGGTATTCCGACCGAGAAGGATATCCGTGATCAGATGGCCAGCATGTGGTCCGGCTCGCTGCGCTGGGCGGTGGCTGCTCCGGACAAGCGCCGAACGCTGGCGCAGCTCACCGTTTCCGACGAGATCACGGAAACCAGCCGTGCGACCGGCCAGCGGGCGATGGCCGGCGTCTCCGAGGTTCTGGCGCGGTGTCGTAAGAACGGCCCCATGCGCGCCGCCCCGTTTGGCCTCGTCGTGGGCCTGCTGAATGCCGCCATGGACGCGACGGTCAATTTCGTCCTCCAGGATCCGGCGAATGCCAAATCGCATAGTCGCGCCGGCTTCGAGGCGGTGTGGCGAATGATCGCTTAGTTTCGCGCAGGAGAAACGCCGGCCGCCGCCGCAATGATCGCCCGAACAATAACCATTAACTGACTGACTACTCAGACATTCAAACACCATGATTATCCCAAAACCCGACACGTACGTCGTCACTGGGCCTACTTCCGGAATCGGCCGCTGTGCCGCGATCGAGCTTTCCGCGCACGGAACCGTGATCCTGGTGGGCCGCGATCGCCGCAAGCTCGAGGACGTCCGAAAGCAAATTGAGCACTTGGGCCGGCAGGCCTTCGCGGTCGTCTGCGATCTTAGCGATCCCGCAAACGTCCGGCGCGCCGCCGAGGAGATCATCGCCCTCGACCTACCGATTACCGGCATCCTCAACAACGCCGGCGTTATGCTCACCAAGGCGCGTCAGAACGCATTGGGATGGGACATGACGTTCGCGACCAACCACCTTGGTCCGTTCGCCCTGACGGAGGCGCTCGTGCCGCATCTTCCGGATGGCGCAAACGTCGTCTTCGTGGCTTCCGGCATTGAGGACCCTGAGCGGCCGACGGTCAAAGTCATGCGATTGCGCGGCGGCCGCTATATTTCGGCGGCGGCCAGCGCGCGCGGCGAATGGGAGTCGCCCGGATCCAAGATCTCGGGGATGGATGCCTACGCGACGTCCAAGCAATGCAACCTGGCCGCGGCCTTGGCTCTGGCCCGGGCACTGCCGCGGCTGCGCGTCAATGCGATTGAGCCGGGCATTAATCCGGCGACCGGCCTGGGGGGCGCAAACGGCTTCATGCGTTTCCTGTTTGGCCACATCATCACACGGTTGCCGCCTTTCCGCCGCTACCGCAGCACGCCCGACCGCGCGGCGCGCGTCATCACGAGCGTTGTAACAAATCAGAATGGCGGGACCGGCATTTACTACGATCAAGCAGGCCGGCCGATGCAGGGATCGGAGCAAGCTCGCGACCCCGCCTTCCAGGATCGGGTGCTCGCGGAGACGCGCGCGTTTCTCTCCACCGCCGCCGCGTGAGGCCGGGATACGAGATGCGGTAGCACCCGAAAGCCCGGCTAGAGCAGCTCGCCCTGGTTTGGGTCGAAACCCTCCGGGGTCGGTTTGACGCCAAGGAAGCGCCCGTAGCGCTCCAACCAGTCGTCGAGCTTGTCCGTGTAGTGCTTGGGATCGTAGGGCGCCTCCAGCGGGTGGTGGGCCTCGACGGGCTTGGCCCGCTGCCAGTCGCTCGTCTTCCCCTTCTGCTTCGGCGTTATGAAGTAGGTCACCCGCTCGCCCATCTTGGGTCGCGGCGACATCTGCAGCGCCGCCTCGGCCGACGCCCGCCTCGGCTTGCCGCCCCCGGCAATGAAGCGCTCGTAGGCGTCGGGGTTCATGCTCAGGACCTCGCCCTTCGCGATCTCCGCCACGACGAGCGAGCGCTCCCCCAGCTTCTTGCGGTATTCCTCGACGATCCCGACCGGGGACTTGTCCGAGACGCCAAGGAGATAGTCGATCAGGGTGTCCGTCAGGCGCTTCAGGTAGGGCTCGATCCCGCGGGAGCGGAGCGCGCTGCCGCGCAGCGTGACCTTTCCGTCCTCCAGGAGCGCGTAGTTCTTCGCCTTGTAGCAGAACATCCCGTCGTAGCGGCCGTCGAACTCCAGCTCGATGCCCGCCGGCAGGATCGGGACCACCTTGGCCAGCAGCTCCTCGGGCTTGTCGAAGTATTCCGCGGACGAGAGGTAGATGCCGTCCGTGTCGGCCTCGAGGATCGCGCAGCCGTGCCTCGCGAACTCGTCGATCAGGCTCTGCAGGAGCTCCCTGCCCCGGCGGGTCACCTCGGCAGCGAGTTCTCCGTCGCCGAAGCGGGCGCCCGAGAATCCGAGATAGCCGTAGAAGGAGTTGATGAGGATCTTGTAGGACGACTGCCTCGCCTGGGCCTCCGCCCTCTCCTCGTCCGACTTGGAGGTGCGGGCGATCTGCTTGTACTTCAGGCGATATTCCAGGAGCCGGCGAAGGAGCGGCACGAAGACTCCCAGCGTGTCGTTGCCGGGGTTCCTGCCGATGTTGAGCAGCAGGCTCGGGTACAGCGACGCCACGTCGAAGTGGAGCACATGCTTGAAGACACCCTCGTTGAAGCTGCGCGTGTAGCCGCCGTCGAAAGGCCGGATCTCAGGGGGCTGCGGGCAGGACTGCCTCGCGTGGTAGTACTCCTCCAGGAAGAGGAGGTCTATCTTGACCGTCGTGCCGCGAAGCGTCGCCTCCTGGAGCGGGATCGGGAAGGCCCTCGACTGCTCGAAGTAGGTCGGCAGCAGCAGATCGCCGAGGCCCTGCGTCTCCCTCAGGTCGTCCTCAAGGTAGGCGCAGAACCTGGCGCGGTCGTTCACGAACGCCTCCCCTATCTTGCTCCCCACGATGTAGGTTCGCTCCGAGCTCTCATCCTCGGTGATGCCGAAGTGGATCGCCACCTCTTTCAGCCCATAGGAATTGAGCTCGCGGGAGGAGATGTCGTTCAGGAGCGCCAGGAGGTAGGTGTCGATGACGGCCCTTCCCGGCAGGTCGCAGCGCGGGAAGTCGATCCAGCGCTCGGCGACCTTGAGCTTGCTGCTGCGGAACGTCGCCTTCTGGCCGAAGCGGGCCCAGGCGCACGGCACCTTCATGCGGCGCGAGCGCAGCCTGAGGTAGTCCAAGTCGAACTTGAAGATGTTGTGGCCCTCGATGACATCGGGATCGGTCGCAGCCAGCTCTGCGTTGAATGCGAGGAGCAGCTTGCGCTCCGCCTCGTCACTCATGGCCTCGAGGAGGAGGAGCTTGCTCTTGCCTCCCGTCCTCATGCCGATCGCGAGAACGCGGTCCTCGGGCTTCTCGGCGTCGCTGAAGCCGCCGTCGGCCGACGCCGTCTCGATGTCCACCTGGCAGCGCCTCAGCTTCGCAAAGCTCATGTCGCCGAAGAGCCTCGCCCTGTGCTGGAGGAGGAACTGGCTCTCAAGGGGCCGCAGGGCGTCGACCGCGACTGACTCCTTGGCCGTGCGGACGAACCCGTCAAAGGCGTCGAGGGTCTTGGCGCGGGCGAGGACCCCCAAGGCCGCGGTCCCGGCCAGTGTCTCGATCTCAATCCCGGCTACGGATCCCTCGATCGGGTTCGAGGCCAGCCAGGCGAAGGGCTCGAAGGGCATTGTCGTCTCCTTGCGGCCGCCTTCAGGCGTCCCAAGGCAGACATGCGCCACGCCGTCCGCGTCGATCCAGACGCCACAGATCGTGCCGTCCATTTCGGCCTGGGCCCTCAGAAGGGACGGACGTAGACCATCACGACCGCAGTGATGGCGAGGGCGAAGGTCAGGAGCATGTAGACGTCCGCCTGGGCGCGGCGCCTGTAGGCGAAGCTCCCCATGGCTCCCAGGCCGATCAGGCATACGAGCTTGACGGTCGCCCAGCCCGGGAAGCCCAAGTGCAGTTTGCCGAGCATCGCGCCGCCCGTCAGCAGGACGACCAGGATCGCGGTGCCCGTGATCATCATGACCCGGCGCTTGGTTTCGGCGGGCGCCCCGAAGGCGTAGAACGTGTAGCCCAGAAGCACGAAGATGGCGCTCAGGTGGGTGATCAGGAGGGCGGTCTGGGACATCGTGTGGGGTTTAGGAAAAAAAGATAGACACCCCGCTTGTGCCGTATGCCCAAAGGCTCAGGACCTTTTTAAGTCAAGGTGGGCGCCTCCGCCGCGCTTTTTGCTTTCCGGTTTACGGCCTAGCATCTCTCGCGACGGGTTTGGCTCCCGTAATGTTTCCAAGGCAAAGAGCAGTTATTGAAAGCACCTCGAACACTGCAGGGTGTCTGGTATTGAGTCTGTGGGGAGTGGCCCCACCGTCAAGTATGCCCTTGCGAATCCTGCTCGCCACGATTGGCAGCTCGGGCGACGTCAACCCCGTCGTGGGCCTCGGCCGCGCGCTCCGCTCAAGGGGCCACAAGGTGACAGTGGCGACGAACGAGCTCTTCGAGCAACAGATACGCTCCTGCGGCCTGGAGTTCACGGCGCTGGGCACGAAGTACGAGGCTGAAGCCATGATGAGCGACCCCAGGCTCTGGCACCCTCGCCGCGGATTCGCGAGCATCATGGAAGGCGCCGTGGTGCCCAATATAGAGCGCCTCTACACGATCGTTGAGAAGCACCGCGGCCCCGGCGCCGTGGTCGCGGCGACAAGCCTCTGCCTCGGCGCCCGAGTGGCCCAGGAGAAGCTGGGCGTGCCAACCGCCACCCTCCACCTGCAGCCGCTCGTCATCCGCAGCCACTTCGACAATGGAATCCTCGGGCCCTTCGACATGGGCCCGGACAAGGCCCTTGTTCTGAAGAGGGGCATCTTCTGGATCCTGGACACCTTCTTTGGCGACCGCCTTGCCGGGCCCGCGCTCAACGGCTTCCGCCGCAAGCTCGGGCTCGCCCCGGTCAAGGGCGTCTTCGGGGACTACATGAACTCCCCGCAGCTTGTCCTCGGGCTCTTCCCGGAGTGGTTCGCCCCGAGGCAGCCGGACTGGCCGCCCAACACGAAGCTGACGGGATTCATCCTGCAGGATGCCGGCGGCGTGCCCGAGGCGCACGCCGAGGCCGAGCGCTTCCTCGCCTCCGGGCCGGCGCCGATCCTCGTGACCCCCGGTTCCGCCGCCATGGACAGGACCGAGTTCTTCAGGACCGCGGTCAAGGCCTGCGAAGCCCTTGGCGTGCGGGCGATGCTGGTGACAAACTTCCCCGACCAATTGCCGGAGACGCTCCCGGAGGGCATCAAGGCCTTCCCCTACCTTCCCTTCAGCTCGGTCATGCCGCGTTGCGCGGCCGTGGTCTACCACGGCGGCATCGGGACCCTCGCGCAGACGGCGAAGGCCGGCGTCCCGCAGCTCGTGGTCGCCAATGCGCACGACCAGCCGGACAATGGGGCCCGCATCGAGAAGATGGGGATCGGCTTCGGGACGACCCAGCGCCGCTTCGGCTTCCGCTACGCCAAGCGCACGATAGCCGAACTGCTGGGCTCGCCCGAGATCCGCGCGCGGTGCCAGGCGCTGGCGCCGAAGGTGAACTCCGCGGCGTCCGAGGCGAGGGCGTGCGACCTCATCGAGACACTAGCCCCGAGCCGCGCCGTCTAGGGCCTCCTGCCCTCGTCGACCTCGTAGAAGTCGAAGTAGGTCATGATGTCGTCCCGGTGCCCCAGGCCGTACTTGCTCTTGTAGTCCCGGAACTTCTCCGGCGGCTGGTCGGTGTCCCTCCAGCCACGCTTGATCAGGTATTCATTCCAGATGAGAACCTGCGCGTCGCTTGGATTAGAGCCGGTGGCCTTGATCCAGGAGAGCATCTCCTCGTCCGAGGCGCCCTTCTCCACCTTGGCCACCACGTCCTCGTACTTCACCCCGAGGAACGTGACGCACCTCCAGTCGAAGCCCTTGCCCAGGTTCTCGTGGAACCCCTCGGGCAGTTTCCCCTCCATGCGAAGCCGGATCTTCCGGAGCATGCGCGGGATCCAGACGATCCCTCCCAGCTTCTCGTAGGCGCTCAGCATCATGTCAGAGGCCGAGGATGGTGGAATCCAGGTGCTGGATGATGAGCTCCTGCACGGTCGCGAGGAAGAGGTAGCACATGAAGGCCGTCTTCGTCGTCTCGTCCAGGCCCTCCATCTCGACGTCGCCCGTCTCGAGCGACTCGTCTCCCAGCGCCTTGAGCCGGCTCTCCCGCAGCTTCAGGCGCAGCGCCGTGCAGGCGCGCACGATCGGCTCGGCGTTCTTCTCGTCGAAGGCGATCACGCCCACCGTGAAGAACTCCCCGTCGAAGAGGGACAGCAGGGAGCGAAGGTCGCCGTTCTGCCCTTCGAGGAGCTCGCCGATCCAGGCGCCGCGGAAGTCCTGGTCCAGGTCATGGAGGGCCTGCGGCGCGGCGAGGCTTCGCTCGAGGTCGATCGTCAGCTCGCGGATCAGGTCAACGAGCGGGGCCACCACCGGCAGGCTCAGCTTGACCTCAACGCGCTTCATCAGGTTCGAGGACGGCGGTCAGGTGCCACTGCTGGAGCGTGAAGACATGGGCCTCGGCGGTCTCCCTGTGGCCGATCCAGACGACCGAGCGGCCCTGCTCGTGGACCTCGAGCATATGCTTCCTGGCCTTCGTCTCGTCGAAGCCCAGCACCTTCTTGAAGACCATGACCACGTAGGACATCAGGTTGACCGGGTCGTTCAGGACGACGACGCGCCAGCCGTCCTGAAGTTGAACCTCGGTGGCGGCACGGGCGTCCGTGCGCGTATGGGATCTGGACTCAGCCACGGGCGTGAAGGGGACCCGGACCTTTGTCAGGACTTCTCGCGGACCGCGGCCTCAACCCGGGCTTCCGATTCATTGAGGGGCACCTTAACCGTTTCCGGGCTGTGGCGCCACTTCATTTCGACAATACCTTCCTTGATTCCCCGGCCGCCCACGGTGAACCGCAGCGGTATCCCCAGGAGGTCGGCGTCCTTGAACTTGACGCCCGGGCGCTCGGCCCGGTCGTCGACCAGGACGTCGGCCCCGGCCTTGTCGGCCGCCTCGGCCAGCTTCATGGCAATGCCCATGGCCTCCGCGTCCTGGGGGTCCAGGAGCGTGATCAGGACCTGGAACGGGGCGATGGCCCAGGGCCAGACGATGCCGTCCTTGTCGTGGCTCTGCTCAATGACCGCCTGCATGGTGCGGCTGATGCCGATGCCGTAGCAGCCCATGACGAAGAGGTGGTTCTCCTTCTTGTCATCGGTGTAGTGGGCGTCGATCCGCTCGGAGTATTTGGTGCCCAGCTTGAAGATATGGCCCACCTCGATGCCGCGGCGCACCTTGAGCGGGCGGCCGCCAACCGGGTCGGGCTCGCCGGCCTTGACCCTGCGGAAGTCGCCAAACGTGGTGATGGCCAGGTCGCGGGAGACGTTGACGTTGCGGATGTGGACGCCGTCCCGGTTGGCGCCGGTCGTGCCATTGCCGACGAGCCTGATGGCGTGGTCGCCAAAGACCCCGGCCAGGGCCGAGGGGTCCTTGATCGTGCCCTTGACCGTGCCGAGGCTGCCCGGCTTAGCGCCCATGACGGGCTCGATCTCCTCCGGGGTAGCCGGGCGGGTGAGCGAGAAGCCGAGGGAGCCCAGCTTGGCCTCCTCCAGCTCGTCGCAGCCGCGAAGGACGACCAGGAAGGGCTTGCCGTCGCCGATAAAGACCAGGGTCTTGAACTGGGTGTCCGCCGCGACGTTGTACGGGGCGGCCTCTAGCGCCGCGATCGTCACGATGCCCGGGGTCGGAAATTCCTCAAGGGCGCCCGAGGCCGGGGCATCTACCAGATCCGCCGGGACGAGCGTGCTCCGCGCCTTTTCCCTGTTGGCGGAGTACCCGCTCTCCTCGTTGTAGAAGAGATCGTCGTCGCCCACCTCGGCCGGGACCATGAACTCGTGCGAGAAGCTGCCGCCCATGACGCCCGTGTCGGCCTCGACGCAGATCGCCTGGACGCCGATCCTCTTGAAGAACGCCTCGTAGGCGGCCTTGACCGACATGTAGCTCCTGACGGCCGCGTCGTCGTCCACGTCGAAGGTGTAGGCGTCCATCATGACGAACTCCCTGGCCCTCATGAGGCCGAAGCGCGGGCGGATCTCGTTGCGGAACTTGGTGCCGATCTGGAAGAAGCTCTTCGGAAGGTCCCGGTAGCTCGTGATCTCGGTCTTGATGAGCGGGGTGATGATCTCCTCGTGCGTCGGCCCGAGGACGTACTCCGGCTCGCGCGGCGGCCGCTTGCCGTCGCCCGCGCTGTCCGCGCGAAACATGATCTCTCTCACCGGGCCCCATCGCGGGCCGTTGGCCCAGAACTCGGCCGGGTGGATCTGCGGCATCGAGAGCTCGATCGAGCCCGAGCGCTCCATCTCCTCGCGGCAGATGGCGGACACCTTCTGCATGACCCTCAGTCCCAGGGGAAGGTAGGTGTAGAGCCCGCCGCCCAGCTTGCGGACAAGGCCGGCCCTGATCAGCAGCTTGTGTGACGCGATCTCCGCGTCGGACGGGCTTTCCTTGAGCGTGGGGATGAAGTAGCGCGACCAAAGTTTCATTGAGATTGGCTAGCCAAGAAACTGTGCGGCCCATTGGCAACACGCGAAAACGTTTGTTGCCAATTGCCCCCGTCCGTTTTGCCCTTCACGGACGAAATGACCGCACCACGCAAGGACCGCAAACCATGGAGCATGAAGTGGATCGTGCTGGCCATCGTCCTGTTCATCCCGGCCTACACCTACCTGACGCTGCACTACAGGAAGAAGGGCCCGGCCTTCGCGCCCTACGGCGACATCCGGGACCGGGCGGAAGTGATCCGGCTGCTCAAGGCGGGCTACAAGCGCATCACGATCGATGCCAGCCGGCCGGTCGAGGGCTCGCCCGACGCGGGCGGCTCTACCATGCCCTCCGCGGGCGGACTGCCGGCCGAGCTCAAGAAGACGCTCATTGAGACCCCGCTCATGGCGACGCAGATCCAGTCGGCCTCCGCGGCGCCGACCGCCGTCTCCGGCATAGACTACCCGGTCGACCTCTCCTACTCCCTCCAGGACAACAAGAGGCAGCTCTCGGGAGCCCACATCTACGAGAGGGAGGGCGAGATCGTGATCGTCGCGGACTTCGAGCACCTTGATGGACAACTCATGTCGCGCTACCGCGACGGGACGGCCCGGCTCGACATCCCGCCCGGCGCGCTCAAGCCCGGCAAATACCGCGTGACCTTGGTCGGCGAGCAGGCATCCAGGTCCTGGGACCTGGTTGTCCGCTGAGTTCTACGGGCCAGGGGACAGCACAGGTCCCTTGACGTAGGGGCGCTCTTCCCAGAGAAAACCAGACCACAATGACCACCGGAAACGGTCAGCCTCCCGCCGCAGCGCCCTCGACCGCTCTCGCGACGACCATCAAACCGACGGACCTCCGCGGCATCCTGCAGTACGTCCCGAGGTTCCAGGGGCAGATCTTCGTGATCGCGATCGACGGCTCGATCGTCGCCGACGACAACTTCCAGAACCTCCTGGTCGACATCGCCGTGCTGAGAAGCCTCGGCATCAAGGTGGTCCTCGTCCACGGCATCGGCCACCAGCTGATCGAGCTCTCGAAGCTGCGCAACACGCCGATCACGAACAGCGACGGGACCGGCGTCACGGACGCCGCGACCTTGGACCTTGGCATCCGCGCGTCCTCGAGGGTCTCGCACATCATCCTGGAGGGCCTGACCGGCAGCTCGCTAAAGGCCGTCATCACGAATGCCGTCCGCGCGGTGCCGATCGGCATCATCAAGGGCGTGGACCAGCAGCTGACGGGCCGCGTCGACCGCATCGACAAGGAGCTCATCAACGCGCTCATCGAGCGCCAGGTGGTCCCGCTCGTCTCCCCCCTCGCCTTCGGGCCCGACGGCAAGTCGCTGCGGGTGAATTCCGACCTCCTCGCGGCCGAGGTGGCCGAGGCGCTCCACGCGACGAAGATCATCTACCTGGCGCCGAACCCGGGGCTTGAGATCGACGGCGCCGTCAAGCACGAGATCTCGGTCGACGCGCTGCGCACCATCCTCACGGAGCACCCCGAGAAGATCGCGGAGTCGAGCAGGAGCAAGGCGACCTACGCCGTAAAGGCGATCGAGACAGGGACGCCGCGGGTCCACATCGTCGACGGTACGATATTCGACGGCCTGCTGAACGAGATCTTCTCCAACGAGGGCGTGGGCTCGCTCGTCTACGGGAATGACTACCAGCAGATCCGCAAGGCCAGCCGCCGGGACGCGAGGCTCCTCTACAACCTGACGCGAAACGCCGTGAAGCGCGAGGAGCTCGTCAACCGCACGCAGCAGGCGATCGAGAAGAACATCGACCAGTACTTCCTCTTCGAGGTCGACGAGGCCGTCGTAGCCTGTGTGACCCTGATCTTCTACCCGGACCAGCCCGAGACGGCCGAGGTCGGCGCCCTCTACGTGCTGCCCTTCTACCACAACAGGGGAATCGGAAAGAAGATGGTGGAGTTCGCGTGCCTCCAGGCGAAGGAGCGCGGAGCGAAGAAGATCATAGCCCTTTCGACGCAGAGCTTCGGGTTCTTCACCAACGTGTGCGGATTCGAGGAGAGCACGAAGGAGATGCTGCCCGAGGCCCGCCTCAAGCAGTACGAGGACAGCGGCCGCAACGCGCGCGTCCTGGCCAAGAATATCTCGTAACCAAAGCGCCGTTGGGGCGTCTAATGTTCATCGATCACATATCATGAACACAAATACCTCAGAAGGCTCGCCTTCCAACAAGCGCATCAAGCTGCTCAGGGTCGTATCCGGTGCCGCGGTACTCGGTTCACTGCTGGCCTTCGGGTCGGGCTGCGTCGTCGCGGTCCGCCCTGCGCCCGTGGTGTACAGCGAGCAGCCCGGCGAGGTCGTCGTCGACCAGGATCCGCCTCCGGTCCAGGCCGAGGTCGTTGGCGTCGCCCCGGGACCCGGCTTCATCTGGATCGGTGGTTACTACCACTGGTACGGCAACCGCTGGGCCTGGAGGGGCGGCCACTACGAGCGCCCGCCGCATGCCGGCGCCGTCTGGATCCACCCGCGCTACGCCTTCCGCGGAAACGCCCGGATCTACGTCCGCGGCTACTGGCGCTAAAGAGAGCCCGTTAGATTTCATGGCCGGCCGAAAGGCCGGCCATTTTCATTTCGCGACCTCGATGACCACCTGGATCTCGGCCGTCGCGCCGCGGGGCAGGCCGTTCACGGCCACGGCGGCCCTGGCGTGCTTTCCGGCCTCGCCGAAGAGCTTCAGGAACAGGTCGCTCGCCCCGTTGATGACGGCGGGGCTGTCGGTGAATCCGTCGACGGCATTCACGAAGCCGCTGACGAATACGATCCGGCCCACGCGGTCGAGCGAGCCCAGCGCGGCCTTCACGTTCGCGAGGGTCGTCAGGGCGCAGGTCTCCGCCGCCTTTGCACCCGACTGGACCGTCTGCTCCTTGCCGACCTGGCCCGCGTGGGTGAGCTTGCCGTCGATCATCGGGAGCGTGCCCGCGCAGTAGAGGAGGTTTCCGGTCTGGACCGTCGGGACGTAGCTGCCGGCGGGTGCCGGGGCCTGGGGAAGCGTGAGGCCGAGCTCGGCCAGCTTTGATTCGGGATTCATGGGCCCAATGTCTGGGGGAAGGCCCGAAATGAGAACCAAAAACTGGCGTTGCACGATCCTTCCGGATCCCTCACACACACCGGAGCATCACGCGCGCATGATATCCCGCTTCTTCAAACTCGAGTCCCGCGGAACGTCGCAGTTCACGGAATTCCAGGCGGGACTGACGACCTTCGCGGCCATGGCGTACATCCTCGCGGTGAACCCCGAGATTCTGGCGAACACTGGAATGGACAAGGGGGCGCTCGTGACCGTGACGGCGATCACGGCGGCGGTCGCCACGACCCTCATGGCGCTCTTCACCAACTACCCGATAGCCCTGGCGCCGGGAATGGGGATCAACGCCTTCTTCACCTTCACGATCGTGCTCGCCCGGGGCGTTCCCTGGAGCGAGGCGCTCGGCATGGTGTTCGTGAACGGCATCATCTTCCTCGCCCTCTCCGTGACCGGTGTCCGGGAGAAGATCATAGCCTCGATCCCCTTGGGGCTAAAGATTGCGGTCACCTGCGGCGTCGGCCTCTTCATCGCCTTCATAGGCCTCCAGCATGGAGGCGTCATCATCCCGAACGCCGCGACCTACGTCGGGCCGGGCGACTTCACGAAGGGCCCGGCGGCGCTCTGCCTCGCCGGGATCATCCTGACCGCCCTCCTGGTCGCGCGGAAGGTGCCCGGCGCCATTGTCCTGGGTATCCTTGCGATCACTCTCGTTGGCCTCGTGACCTCGGACGGCTTGGGCGGCCACGTGACCAACCTGAAGGACGGCATCTTCCACGCGCCCCACTCCGCGGCCCCGGTGTTCCTCAAGCTCACCTTCAACTTCCTGAAGTCCGGCAAGACGATCATGGCGTCGCTTCCGTTCATCTTCACGCTGCTGCTTGTCGACATGTTCGACAACATCGGGACCCTGATCGGGGTCTCCAAGCGCGCGGGCCTGCTGAACGCCGACGGCGTGCTTCCCAAGGCCGGCAAGGCGCTCATGGCCGACTCGATAGCGACCATGCTCTCGGCCCTCTGCGGCACATCGACCGTCGTCAGCTACATCGAGTCCGCCTCCGGCGTCGAGGCGGGCGGCAGGACCGGGCTGACGGCCATCTGGGTCGCGATCTTCATGCTGGCGGCTCTCTTCCTCACGCCGCTCATCCTCGCCATCCCCGCCTGCGCCACGGCGCCGGCGCTCGTCATCGTGGGCATTTTCATGATGCAGTCGGTGGTCGAGATCGACATGAGCGACTTCGAGACCGCGGCCCCGGCCGTCCTCACCATCTTCGCCATCCCGCTCACGTTCAGCATAGCGCAGGGAATCGGCATCGGGCTCATCT
>Ga0302319_10007960_pt1 | contig 20721 bp, 19 predicted proteins | sample Bog_T0_2_FD_203319 | JGI IMG/M metagenome (GOLD analysis project Ga0302319, IMG submission 203319) | Peat permafrost microbial communities from Stordalen Mire near Abisko, Sweden - Bog_T0_2 | ecosystem: Environmental > Terrestrial > Soil > Wetlands > Peat | place: Sweden: Abisko, Stordalen Mire... | reverse complement strand
GTTGTGCGCAACGACTGGAAATCCCCGCCTGGATCTGGCTCAGGAGTCGCCGGGAGCGCCAGGGATGGGGGAATCGTGGCTTGGTCCGGCTGGTTGGGGAAAGATTCTGCGGCGCGACGAGCTTGGCACGCACGTTCCGCTTCCGCTTCCCGGGCGCATCTGCCTTCTTCCTCATCGATCATTTCGTCAATGACCAAGGAAAGATCCGCTCTTCGCCGCTTGGGAACGGGAGTAAAGCGGACTCCCATTCGACTCCAACCATCGCTCCATTGGGCGACTCCGCCGAAGCGGAAATCCATCCCACATACTCGAAAAAGAACCTCGATGCGGGTCGAAGCTCCAGAAACAAGGTGCTGACCGACTTGGAGCCGGCAACCCTCATCGCTCAACTCAGTGAGGCGCGCATTGACCGTCATGCCGCGGCCGACCAGAAGCAGGGTCGCCGGGGACTCAACCTGCGTTCGCCGATGATTTCGACGCTCCTGATCGGAGGTTCGACAGTCACCCGCCTGAGTCGCAATTTCCATGCCTGCACCCCTGTGCGGAGTCCTTTGCTTTAATGACCGCCAGCTAACTCCCATGGACGGCTGAGCTTCAGCTCGGAAGTCTCTCGACCTTTGAGGCGATCGTACTGGTATAAGTCGCTGGTTGTACCCAGGGACTCATTGTATAAGCTGATGGTCCCGGTCAGCTGGCTCAGCTCCTCGCTAAACAGATGAATCGCCTCGAGTTGTTGGGCGGTGGCGGGAAACTCGTAGTGCGACGTCTTGAGAAATTTCTGGTACCCGCGGTCCAAGAGTCTGGCAATCTCGCCACCCAAAACCGCGCCCGGCCTTTCCCAGAAGGCCACAGCGGTGTCTTGACCCGGGACCAGAACGGCACCGACGCCGTGCTTTGTCACCAGGACGCCTCCAGGTGCAGCAGCAAAGGCCGTCGCGGCGAAACCATGAGCACGCAGGATATCGAGAGTCTGGTCGAAGTTCGGATTGCGGGATTTCTTAGCCAATTTCGTCTTCCAGTCTGCGAGGATGGTACCAGGAGAAAGCTGCGCAAGCGTTCCTAAACGCAGCCTCGCTTCCCCCAATCTCGCACAGACGGCGCGCAAGCCGCAAACCCAATGAGCCCACAATTGTCTTCCGCCACAATCGGATCGTCACTTCCGGAGCGCATCGGTAACACACCGCTTGTGCGTCTGGAACAAGTTGCCCGCGACTTGGAAGGCATTACGTTGCTGGGAAAGGCGGAATGGGCCAATCCGGGTGGAAGCGTGAAGGACAGGGCGGCAGCATCCATGGTGGCGGATGCCCGCATGCGGGGCCTGCTGGCCCCGGGGAAGATTCTGCTCGACGCCACGAGCGGGAATACGGGAATTGCCTTCGCGATGCTCGGCGCTGCCCTGGGTTTTCCGGTAGAGTTGGCGATGCCGTCCAATGTTTCTCCGGAACGCAAGCGGATTCTGCATGCGTACGGCGCAAAGGTCGATTGGACCGATCCGGACCTGGGTTCGGATGGCGCCATTCGCAGAGCGCGGGAGATGGCAGGAGACGATCCGGCACGCTATTGCTATATGGATCAGTATTCAAACGACGCCAATTGGCTGGCTCACTACCGCACCACAGGGCCTGAAATCTGGCATCAAACTGCCGGAAAGGTGACGCATTTTGTGGCCGGGCTCGGGACTAGCGGCACATTCCTGGGAACGACGCGGCGCTTGAAAGAGCTCAACCCGGCTGTCCAGGCCATCAGCTTTCAGCCGGACTCGCCTTTCCATGGGCTGGAAGGGCTGAAACACATGGGCACCGCGATTGTGCCGGCCATCTACAACCCGCACCTGGCTGACCGCAATTTGGAGATTGAGACCGAAGCGGCTTATGACATGGCCCGGCGCCTGGCGCGCGAAGAAGGGCTGCTGGTGGGGATCTCCGCCGCTGCGGCGGTGGTGGCCAGTCTGCAGATTGCGCGGGAAGAGGCGGCAGCTGACAGACAGGCAGTGATCGTGACGGTGTTGTGCGACGGCGCCGAAAAGTACCTCAGCGAGCGCTTCTGGGAGGATGCATGAGCGATCCCGATGCCAAGCCGGCAAGCACGCTGCGGATGAGCCGCACGGTTTATGAGCAGATTCGCGCGCATGGAGAGGAAACCTATCCCCATGAGTGTTGTGGCGCGCTGCTGGGCCATGCGACGGCTGCCGGTTGGCAGGTGGAATCGGCGATTCGGGCGGGCAACACGCGTACCGATTCTGCACACAACCGGTACGAGATTGCCCCGCTGGAACTGGTCAAGATTGAACGGAAGGCACGCAAGCAGGGGCTGGGCATTGCCGGCTTCTACCACTCCCACCCCGATCATCCGGCGCAGTGGTCGCAGACCGACTTCGCCGATGCGCATTGGCTGGGCTGTTCGTACGTGATTACGGAGGTTGCTCAGGGCACAGCAGCCGTCACCCACTCCTTTCGGCTGGCAGGCAGCACGGAGGAGGACAAGCGCTTTGAAAACGAAGCGATCGTCGTCGAGGATGGAAAGAATTCTTAACCGGACCGATCACTTCCGAATCGCAGGCCGATGGGTCCGAATCTAACCGCTACCGGCAGGAAGACGGCAAATGACTATTTTCATTCCCACTCCATTGCGGCCGTATGCCGCGGGCAAAGACGCCGTAGAGGCGGACGCAACTACGGTCGCGGGAGCGCTCGAAGCCCTCACCCTGGATTACCCCGACCTGCGCAAGCATCTATTCACCGGGGAAGGTAAAGTGCGCGCCTTTGTTAACCTGTATTTGAACGACGAAGACGTGCGCTACTTGCCGGCTAAAGAAGCGACGGGTGTAACGGCAAGTGACACGCTTTCCATCATTCCTTCGATAGCCGGCGGGGACTAGCCGTCCAGGCGTACGCGCCCTCGGCGCCATTCGATGAGCAGGAATCAAAACAACAACAGGACTCCCGAAGAGATTGGACCCCATGCCGACGATTACTGAAGCCGCTGCCCTGCCCGAACTTTCGACCGACGATCTTTCCCGCTATTCGCGCCACCTGATCCTGCCGGAAGTGGGCATGGAAGGGCAGCGCCGGCTCAAAGCGGCGCGCGTGCTCTGCGTGGGTACGGGCGGGCTGGGCTCGCCTCTGGCTCTTTATCTCACCGCCGCCGGCATAGGAACGCTCGGCCTGGTGGACTTCGATGTGGTGGATTCGAGCAACCTGCAGCGCCAGGTCATTCACTCGACCAAGGATATTGGCCGCAAGAAGATTGATTCTGCCGAGGAGAAGCTCACGGCACTTAACCCGGCCATCAAGATCGTCAAGCACGAGACGATGCTCTCCAGCGCGAACGCCCTGGACATCATCAAGGACTACGACATTGTGGCAGACGGAACGGATAACTTCCCGACCCGTTACCTGGTCAACGACGCATGCGTTTTGCTGGGCAAACCCAACGTGTACGGATCGATCTTCCGGTTCGAGGGGCAGGCCAGTGTGTTTGCGACAGAGGCCGGTCCTTGCTATCGCTGCCTGTATCCCGAGCCGCCGCCACCCGGGCTGGTTCCCAGTTGCGCCGAGGGCGGCGTTTTGGGAATTCTGCCGGGGTTAGTGGGAGTCATCCAAGCGACTGAAGCGATCAAGCTGATCCTCGGCAAGGGTGAACCGCTGATCGGAAGGCTGCTGTTGGTGGACGCGCTGAACATGCGCTTCCGCGAACTCAAGCTGAGGAAGAATCCGGAATGCCCAGTGTGCGGCACGAATCCGACGGTGACCGCTCTGATCGACTACGAACATTTCTGCGGGATTGTGCCGGAGGTGCCAGCAGCAACAACGGAAGGAAGAATCGTGAAGAATGGAATTCCGCAGATGACGGTGAAGGAGCTCAAGGCGCGGCGCGATGCCGGCGACGAGATCTTCCTTCTGGATGTGCGCGAACCGTATGAATTTCAGATTGCCCAGATTGGCGGCAAACTGATTCCCCAAAACGACGTACCCAATCGTCTGGCGGAGATTCCACGTGACCGCGAGATTATTGTGCATTGCCGTTCAGGAGCGCGCTCGCAGCGGATTGCGGAGTTCCTGAAGCAGTCCGGTTATCAGGATGTCGTCAATGTGGCCGGGGGGATTCTGGCCTGGAGCGACGAGATCGATCCGAAGGTGCAGAAGTACTAAGGCGGCTCCCGAGATCGTGCAGACCCGGAATCCATGGGTTTCCCACCCTTTCCACAGGAAAAAGCGGAAGGGATGGGGCACGGAAGTCTACAGCAGAAGCAAAAATGCCGTGGTTGTGAGCACTTGAATGGTTGCTCTCCCCGGTCTCAGAATCGAGGCCGGGGGCACCCACATTCGGGGAGAGGCACTGCTCGGTTAGTGGGCCATTTCCATGGAGCCAGGCCGAACCGCTTCTCCGTTCCTGCCGGGTTCATCGAGCTTGCCGAAGATCATCTTGCCGCTAGCGGTCTGCAGGACACTGGTTACCGATATTTCGACGGCCTTGCCGATCAGCTTGCGGGCATGGTCGACAACGACCATGGTGCCGTCGTCCAGATAGCCTACCCCCTGGTTGAACTCCTTGCCTTCCTTGAGAATGAGCACGTTCATCTTCTCGCCGGGAAGCACGACGGGCTTCAAGGCATTGGCCAGGTCATTGATATTCAGGACCTCGACGTGGTGCAGATGAGCGACCTTGTTCAGGTTGAAGTCGTTGGTGACGACCTTGGCTTCCCATTTCTTGGCCAGTTCGAGCAGCTTCAAATCGACCTCCCGGATTGAGGGAAAGTCGTCTGGAACAATTTGCACTTGCACGGTGGAACTGGATTGCATGCGCTGCAGCATGTCGAGGCCGCGTCGGCCGCGCTGGCGCTTGGAGGCATCGGTCGAGTCGGCGACGACCTGGAGTTCGCGCAAAACGAACTCGGGCACGACCATCATGCCGTCGATGAAGCCGGCTTCGGCGATGTCGGCGATGCGGCCGTCGATGATCACGCTCGTGTCCAAAACCTTGGCGCTTCGGCGGGTTGGCTTTTCGCCGCTGAAGAGGGTTCCCAGTGCAGCAGGATTGAGCAGGTCCCCCTTGCTGGCGCCGACAAGCAGTCCCACATACGTCATCAGCAGGAGAACGAAGATCTGCAATGCGGCTGAATTGGCCCCTCCCAGGGGAGCCGAACGCAGCACCAGGCAAAAAAGTGCGGCGCCGAAGATTCCGAGAACGCTTCCCGCAACAGCGCCAATCAGCCGGCGCAGCGTCAAGGCCCGCACCCGCAGCTCAAAAACGATGACGGCGCCGGCAGCGGCAGCGCCCATTCCAGCACTCACTGGGCCCAAAAGTCCAAAGGGATGAAGGAAATAGCACACCCCGGCAAGCAGGGCAACAAAAAGAAATCGCAACAAAATAAGATCCATGGGGAAACGCTCCGGCTGAAGCCGAGGAAAAAATGCTGCAGCTATTGTCCAAGTGGCGAGTATGCCCACTTCTCAGGCAAGTCGTCAAGAGGGCGATGTTGGCGAAATTTGGACCGTGTACCACGGGGAGTCGATGGAAGCGTTACCAATTTGCTCAAAAACCTCGAAGCGGCAATTCCGTCCTTATTGCTTGTTCACTTCTACGTAATAGAGGTCGGTCGCCACCTCAAATGCCTCTTTCCCGAGCGGAGTGCTCATCGACTGCCAGCTGGTTGTCGGGTGAACGATCTGCCAATGGTCCGGAGTCCCGACGCGCACCGGCATCGCAAAGCTATTCTCATCGGCGTCCCATTTGTACAAGACCTGCCCCGGAGACTCTCCAAACAGAAGTTCGAGCCTTGGGATCGCGGCATGGCGCAGATATTGGTTGAAGACCGGGGTCAGGTTCATGCCGGTGTGCAGGTTGAACCATGCGACAACGTCCTCCGTCATGATGGTCCGGTACTTGAAGTGCTGGTAAAAGTCATGCAGAAGGGCCCACCATTTCGCATCGTCGTTGACCACGCTGCGCAGGGTGTTGATCATGAGCGCGCCCTTGAAATACTGGTCCTCGGTGGGCTCCGCATTCACGCCGCGCTCGGCGACGATCGGTCGTCGATTGACCACTTTGGGTTTCAAGCCACTCATGTATTTGAGGGCATCTTCGTGTCCCCACTTGTATTCGACATACAGGGTTTCCAGGTAGGTGGTCCAGCCCTCGTGGATCCACATATCGGACGGATCCTGCGCGGTGACGCTGTTGCCGAACCACTCGTGCCCGCTCTCGTGGATGATGATGAAGTCGAATCGAGTGTTGATGCCCACGCCTGTCCAGTCGCGGCCCAGGTAACCGTTCTTGAAAAGGTTGCCATAGGTGACAGCGCTCTGGTGTTCCATCCCCGAGTAAGGAGCTTCGATCAGCTTGTACCCATCCTGGATGAACGGGTATTCGCCGAGGTAATGCTGGTAGGCCTCGATCATTCCCGGGGCCTGGGCAAACTGAACCTTTGCCTTGTCCAAGTCCTCCGGCAGCACGTAATAATCCATCGGAAGCGCGCCCACCTTTTCCGGCAACGTTTCGGAAAAGTGAACATAGTTTCCGATATTCAGGGAGACATCGTAGTTGTTGATGGGGTAATGCACATGCCAGTCCCAGCGCGTGTACCCGTCGCCAAGGTCGGTCTTGCCAACGAATTTTCCGTTCGACACATCCATCAGCCCGTTGGGAACCGCAACGCTGATGTCCATGCTTTCCACTTCGTCTTTCCATTGATCCTTATTCGGCCACCACATGCTGGCGCCGGTCTCCTCGCACGCGGTGTTGATCCAGACGCGACCGGAGGGATCTTTCTTGAAGGTCATTCCGCCGAAGCGGCCGGTTTCTTCCGGGTGCCCTGAATAGTAGAAGTCGATGGAGTAGGTCTGGCCAGCACGAAGGGTTTCCGGAAAGTCGACGAAAACAGCGCCAGTATCGCGGACATATTTCAGTGGGGTTGTATCGAGGAGAATCTTGTCGATGTTCAAGGTGTCGCGGAGGTCGAGTTGAATGCGGGTATCGTCCTTGAGCATCTTGAAGCGAATGGTGTTCTTGCCTTGGACAAGTTGGGCGTCCGGGTCGACGCGGATATCGAGATGGTAGTAGAGGAGGTCGTTGTTGGCGCGATAGGGGCCGTAGGCACCGCGGAGCAGGTCATAGCGCGTGGGAAGAGGCGCAGCCAAGTCGATGGGTCTGAAGTTTTGCTTTTGCTGGCTTGCGGCGCCGGAGGGCTCGTCCGGCTTGGTCGCTTGCTGCGCAGCGGTGGCAGCGGCAGAAGGTGAAGCGGCCGTGGGCACATCGGGCTTATAGCCTGCCTGTTGCGCGCTCGAAATGGAATCAGAACTCGCAGCGGCTGCACACACGAGGAGCAGGCCGGCAAGGTACGCTCGATAGGAAAATCGCATTGCGATATCCTAACCGGCCACCCTGATTCCGTCCTAGAAGACCTGCTGCGTTGAGCCTTGTCCAGGACCAGGCATCCAACCAACGCGATGCCGGGGCATGGACCCGGTCGGATTCGATCGTCACGGGGGCGGGGTTTGGCGGTATTCGGAACGGGATCTGGAGCGGCGGGACCTGCTTCCCACCGCTCATTACGGCCTCGGAATCCAATTCTCGGTAGCCGGCTACGAAGCGACAGCCAACTCCACGATGGACGAAATGCGCACAGAACCTTTGCGCGGGCCACGCTTGCGAGCACTCATCTGCTTGATACGTTCCAGCAACTCCTGGGTTGTGCAGTTTCTCTTCGCCAGCAGTGCATCTGCGGCATGAACCTCTCCCCCCATTTTGTGCGGGTCACCCAGCAAGATCATAGGGACATGCGGGGCTATCTGCTTGAGACGAACGACGAGCTGACTTCCGTTCATTTGCGGCATGGCGAAGTCAGTCAGGACAAGATCAACGGCGTTTTGGGCAAACATGCCGATCGCCTCCTGGCCGCTCGCAGCGGCTAATACACGGTAACCATTGGTTGCCAGCATGAAGGCGAGCACGGACAGCTCTTGTTCGTTGTCGTCTACGCAGAGAATCACTTTCTTGGGTCGCATCTTGGGGGTAAGCTCCTTGCCAATTCAAATAAAGGTGATGGCAAACAACGCAAGTCCACCGTGCGCTCTAACGGCGCCCTGAGGAGTTGAACTGCTTGAACCAATGAGTGCAAAACTGCAGAATCTTCTAACTGATCCGCGTCTTTAGATTCGGCTTTTGCCATGAGAAGCACCCGGAGCATGCTGGGCACGCACGAAGCAAAATCCAATTTTGCGGGTCACAGAAAGCCTGCGACAGTACCTGGGACAAGACCGGCATGGGAGCCGGTTAAGATGATCAGCAAAACCCAAGAGTACGGATGATTGAGGAGCATCGCAACAGGGAAGGGCAGGCGAAGACAAGCATGAAAACGAAACTGTAACAATGGCTAATTTGGTACATCGAACAATTGCATTCACTTGCCCTGAGGAACACCTGTTGAAAGCTTGTGCATCACGGCAGCAAAAGTGTTCCTTTTGCTACAAGAACAGTGCTTCCTCCAACACGCACTCCGGACACTGTTCCCGATTCATAATCCGCGGAAAGATGCAAGTCGCTCGGCCTGCCCATTTCGACGCCTTGGCGCAGATGAATACGCGTCCTCGGCGGCACCGCACCACGGCGAACCAGGTAGCTGATTGCGCAGCCAGCCGCAGACCCGGTGGCTGGATCTTCTCCGCCGCCGAACTGCATGCGTGCACGCCACGAAGAAGTCTCTCTGCCCGTCGGAGCGAGCACATAAAACCAGCGGGCCCCTTGCGTGCGAAGCCAAGCTGTCGCTTGCTGCTGGCTCACATTGAGCCTTGCCAATGCGGCGTGCGTCTTCAAAACGACGATCGCAAATGCGGTTCCGGTTGAGACGATTTGGGGAGGGAGGGTCGAGTCCAGATCCTCAATATCCAGGCCGGTCAACTCCGCCACGCGGTGCATGTCGAGTTCGGAGCCAAACTCGGGATCGCGCTGCGTCATTTCACCGAAGTTCCCATCCGGAGAGAACTGTACTGGAACAGCGCCCACGTTCAGTTGGAGCGTGACTGTGACCTCGCGTACGGTGTCTGGCGCCACCAGGCGCAGAATGCTGGCCGTACCAAGCGTCGGGTGGCCGGCGAAGGGCAGTTCCTCCTCCGTGGTGAAGATACGCACCCGCACACCTTCATGTCGCTCGATGTCGGGATGGCGGCGTTCCACAAAGGTCGTCTCACTCAGGTTGAACTCTCGGGCGATGGCCTGCATGCGCTCGGTGGAGAGCGCGCAGGTATCCATGACGACTGCCAGAGGATTTCCCTCGAGCGGGGCCGCACTGAAGACATCCACGATGAAGTAGCTCAATTCCATTGTGCTCGTGTAGCGAGTCTGAAGTCCGTTGAAGAATCACCGCAGGTCCTTCGACTGCGTTTGGTGCAGACGCGCCAAACTACTCTCAGGATGACAGCGTTTTGGTGGTATGAACTTCAGACTCAGGATACTAGCTTGCCGCCGCGTGAATGGCGAGGATTTTTTCAAGGATGGGACGCAGCAACTTGAGATCGAGGGCGTTGGCTCCGTCCGACTTGGCGTTTGCCGGGTCGTCGTGGATTTCCAGAAACAGGCCATCGACACCGGCCGCGACCGCGGCTCGACTGAGCAGCGGAATAAACTCCGGCTGGCCTCCGCTCACACCGTTGGCCGCGGAAGGCTGCTGCACCGAATGCGTGCCATCGAAGACCACGGGGGCCAGGCGTCGCATGATGGCCAGTGAACGGAAGTCAACCACCAGCGTGTTGTAGCCAAAGCTAGCGCCGCGCTCGGTGAGAAAGACGCGCTCATTGCTTGTCGAGCGAACTTTCTCCAGGGGATGAACCATGTCAGCCGGCGCGACGAATTGTCCCTTCTTGATATTGACGGCACGACCGGTGTTGCCGGCGGCCACGAGCAGGTCGGTCTGCCGGCAAAGGAAGGCGGGAATCTGCAGAACGTCCACCACTTCGGCTGCGATTTCACAATGGCTAGGTTCGTGCACGTCGGTCAGAATGGGCAGGCCGGTGTCTTTGGCGAGACGGCCGAGGATGCGTGTGCCTTCGACAAGGCCAGGACCGCGATAACTCTTCACACTGGTGCGGTTGGCCTTGTCGTAGCTTGCTTTGAAGATGCAGGGCACGCCGAGATCGCTGGTGGTGCGCTGGATGGCTTCAGCCATGCGGCGCACGTGCGCTTCCGACTCAATCACGCAGGGCCCGGCGATCAGGAAGAGCTTCCCTGCCCCGACCTTCACCGGACCAATATCGAATACGTTGCTCATGGTGCTACCGGTTGACCTGAACCGCGTTCAATTCTTCGCTGTGTTGCCGGACGAGCCGATTCTTGTGACTCGCGATGATGAATTCGCGGAACAAGGGATGGGGCTCGAGAGGCTTGGACTTGAACTCCGGGTGGAACTGGCAGCCCAGAAAGTAGGGATGGCCAGGAATTTCGACGATCTCCACATAGGTCGAGTCCGGAGTGGTGCCGCTGATGCGCAGCCCTCCTCCGGTGAGCAGTGCCTCATACTCGCGATTGAACTCGTAGCGATGGCGATGGCGCTCGCTGATCTCAGTCGCTCCGCCGTAGGCCCGGGCAGCCAGAGAGTCTTCCTGCATGATGCAGGTCCAGGCGCCCAGACGCATGGTCCCGCCCATCTCTTCCACGCCGAGCAGTTCACGGAGTTTGTAGATGATTCGATGCTGGCTGGCGGTATCGAACTCGCTGGAATTGGCGTCTTTCAATCCGCAGACATTGCGTGCAAATTCAATGCAGGCCGTCTGCATGCCGAGGCAAATTCCGAAGTAAGGGATGTTCTTTTCTCGGGCGTAGCGGATGGCATTCAGCATGCCTTCGATGCCCCGCTTGCCGAATCCTCCCGGGACGAGGATGCCATCGAAGCCATGGAGATGCTCTTCATAACTGCGGTCCTCTGGAGATTTGGATTCCAGCCCCTCGGCCTCGATCCAAGTGACATCGAGTTTCAGATTCTGCGAGATGGCGCCGTGGGTGAGGGCTTCCTTCAAAGACTTATAACTGTCTTCATATTCGACGTACTTTCCGACGATGGCGATGGAGACGTGGTCCTTGGGGTGGTAGGCCCGATCGACCAGATCGCGCCAGGCGGACAGGTTCGCTTCCGGCGCTTCCTTGTGCAGGTACTTGAGGATGAGCGTGTCCACGCCTTCCTGCGCGAAGCCAAGGGGAACTTCGTAGATGGAAGGCACATCTTTGGCGGCGACGACGGCCCGCTCTTCAACGTTGCAGAAGGCGGCGATCTTCTGCTTCATCTCGCGGCTGAGGTTGCGGTCGCACCGGCAAAGCAGGATGTCGGCCTGAATGCCGATCCCGAGCAGCTCCTTGACCGAGTGTTGGGTGGGCTTTGTTTTTAACTCCTGGGCGGCGGCGATCCAAGGGACCAAAGTGAGGTGAACGAACACCGTATTCTCCCGGCCCAGCTCCTGCCGCATCTGGCGGATGGCTTCGAGGAATGGGAGCGATTCGATGTCGCCAACCGTGCCGCCGATTTCTACGATCGTGACGTCGGCGCCATTGGACGAGACCTTGCGCATGGCGTTCTTGATTTCGTTGGTGACGTGCGGGATGACCTGGACGGTCTTGCCGAGATAGTCGCCGCGGCGCTCCTTTAGGATGATTTGCTCGTAGATGCGCCCCGTGGTGAGGTTGTTATCGCGGGAGAGCGGCGCATGGGTAAAACGCTCATAGTGCCCCAAGTCGAGGTCGGTCTCCGCACCGTCGTCGGTGACAAAGACTTCGCCGTGCTGGAACGGCGACATGGTTCCCGGGTCGACGTTGAGGTAGGGATCGAACTTCATCAGGTTGACACGCAGTCCGCGGCTCTCCAGCAAACAGCCGATGGAAGCCGCTGCCAGGCCTTTACCTAAACTCGACACAACTCCGCCCGTCACAAAGACATACTTTGCCGACATCGCCGCAACCTCGCTCATCAATTGTTGGGATTGGCCGTACCAGGGGTGCACAATCAAGTATGGCAGAGATTGAGATGGGATGAACAGGAAATTTAGGCGGGCGCGAGCGGTGCTTCGGGGGCGTTGCGATTAATTGTTTGTTATCAGAGGAATGCGCAACCAGGTGCTGTGCAAAAGTGGGATCTTCGACGAAACTTGCTTGCGACTCCTTGAAGCCGCGGTCCCGGCGGACACGGTAGCCGGTACCCGCTACGATGCCATGCAGATGAAGAATCTGGCCCGCGACCAGTAGGGGGTCACCATGGAAAAAATCTCCGTCATCCGGGCCGACCTTACCACACTGGCGGTGGATGCGATTGTGAATGCGGCGAACAATTCCCTGTTGGGCGGTGGCGGGGTCGATGGAGCGATTCACCGGGCAGCCGGACCCGAGTTGCTGGAGGCATGTCGCTCGCTGGGAGGGTGCAGGACAGGCGAGGCCAAGCTTACGCCAGGCTTTCGGCTTCCTGCACGCTATGTCATCCACACCGTCGGTCCTGTGTGGCGCGGAGGAAGGCACAATGAAGCGGAACTGCTGGCACGTTGCTACCGATCCTGCTTTGGCCTTGCGCGGGAGCACGGGCTGAGGACGCTGGCATTTCCTGCGATCGGTTGCGGCGTGTATGGATATCCTATCGATCAAGCGGCGGTGATCGCGGTGCGCGAAGCGAGCCACGAGCTGGGCCTGTGCCCGGAGGCAGAATCAGTCACGTTTGCTTGTTTCGATGATGCCGTCTTTTCTTCGTATTTATCCGCTGTAGAGGCGCAGGGTTCCAATCGTCTGACTTGAACTCACGGCGAGCGCGCGTCCCCCGCAGAGGAACCGATTTTCCTTGTTGTGGATGCTCTACTTGAACTCGACCTTGATCAGCACATCTCCGTCGAGCTGAATATCGCGGCGAATGCCTTGCAGAGCTGTTGTCCAATCCGCATCGAGATGGCGGCCCAGGCCCACGGCCTCCAAAGTACTTCCCAGAGGAATATCGTCTTCGTCCCGGGCAGCAGCTTTCCCGAGCCCTGCGTTGGGATCCAACCCAACGGTCGAACCCACCCCCCCCCCGCCCAACACAGAGTTTGCACCGAAACCAATTTGGGGGCCAAGGCTGGGACCGATGGCCACAACCAGGCCGTGAATCGAAAGGGGTGAGCCGCCCTTGACCTCTGCCTGATCGAATCGGAACGTCAACATGGAAGTCCCATTGCCCGCCTGCTTGGACTGCACGGCTGTGACCTTGGCAACCAACTTGGAGCCCTTGGGAAGGTCCGTGCCGTCACTGAGCTTCAAAGGCTTAAGAGTCTTGGCAGTCAGGACGTCGCCGACCTTCGCGTTCTTGCTATTCAGGTTGTTCGCGATCCTCGCGACCAACACCGGTCCAGCCGTTTGCTGGGCCACAGCGGGTGGCGCAGCAGTTTGGCCATGAGTCTCCACCGGAAAGAACGCAAGGACCAAAGCAAGGGCAGTAAGGACAACGGAGATTTGCGAGCAGGAACCTTTCATGAATCTCTCTTTCCGATTGCCATTTATGGTTTCAGAACAGGGCGAAGAACCAAGTTGGCCCAACAGCAATTCTGCGCAGAATGACTTGGAAAGTCAAACCTGGAGAAGTGCTGTCGAACCGTTGCGAAGCATCAGAAATTCAATGTCAGTTTTGCCGTAAGTGCACGCGGTGTGACGTAATGCGTGCCGCTGAAGGTAGAGAGGAAGTTGTAGAGCGCGTACTTGTTTGTCACGTTGATGGCCGTGAGGTCGAGGTTCACCTTGTAGCGATCGGCATGGAAGATGTTGTCCTTGCCAAGCGATGCGTCGAACAAGTTGCGGGGCTGAATGCGTGGTGGATTGTGATCATTGTTGCCGGTGCCAGGCGCGGGGATCCGAACGAGCGAGGAGGTGAATTCGGAAGCGAGGCAAACTGCCGGCAACGGAGTTCCGGGCGCAGCCTTCACATTCCCGCACATAAGTCCAGCCTGGAACTCTTCATCGGCTGTTAGTCCACTGAGGTCGACAGCGGGTTGGCCGTTCAGTGTGGCGGAAGTCGCGTCGCATGCACTGTTGGGGTCGTTGACCAGCGGGTTGTAGCATGGCACCGAGCCTGCCGTCAGGCCGGAGTCATAACGCCAGTTGAAACCACCCCACAGACCCTTTAGCGCCTTGCCGCGAGGGAGGGTGTATTGAACATGCGTCTCCTGGTTGAACTTCTCGTCGTGATCGATGCGGAAGGGCAGGCCGGTCTGGCCGACGGTAGCACCGGCACCAGCGACTTGAGGCGGGAAGAAGCGCGCAGCGACCGAGGACATGACCGTATACGCGCTGACGTTGTGGTACACCGGCATCTCGACGTGGAGCGCATAGCCGGGGATCTTGGAGTTATGCCAGTCGATAGGGAAGGTGATGGGCGTATTGCCCAATACTGAGAAGTCAAACGCGTTGTGCGTGTACTTCCAGATGTACTCGCCGCTGACGATGACGCGTTTGCCGATGGCCTGTTGCAAGCCGGCGTGAAACTCATTGCGAAAGCCCGGCTGAAGCGTTCCCGCGACGCCGGATGTGCAGGCGAGCAGGGGTGCGAGTACAGCATTTGAGCAGCCCTGGCTGGATAGGATCAGGTTCTCGTTGAAAGGCGTCTCAAGGGTACGCGCATAGGAAACGCGGAGGACGGTTGCGGATGGCTTGATGTTATAGGCGATGCCCACACGGGGCTGGGTCTGGTTTGCCTTGGTCAGGCCGTTGTAGACATCTTCGCGCAAGCCCAGATTGAAGAGCCAGTCACGCAGCTTGATCTGATCTTCGACGAAGAGACCAAGCTCCTTCACGTCGGTATGACCCGCATTCGAGTAGTAGTTTCCTCCGCGGGTGAAATCGTAGGGAGCGAGCACCGGAAGGTAGTTGGGGTTTTGTTGCGCGGTCCCGACCCCGCACTGCGATGGATCTGCATAACCGGGAAGCGCATTTCCATTGCTATCGAGGCAAGGCGCATTATACAGGGCATCTACGATGCCCAGGCGATCATTTTCATTGAGGAAGGTCTGCCCATACTGAGCACCCGCCTTCATGGTATGAATTCCCTTGGAATAAGAGAAGTCCGAGTGGACGGCCGAGTTCGTCAGGGTGCGTTGCTGCGCGATCGACGCAGTCTGCAAGTTGGCTGGTCCCAGATCGGCGAGGGGGTTCCCGCTCGGATAATAGTTGTAGTTGTCGCGGCGCACGAATGCCCCCACATTCAACACGGAGTTGTTACTGACGATGCGGGTGTACGTGGGCGAGATGTTGATGGTGCCGATCTTGGAACGCTGATCGCCGTTGCCCACCGTCCCAAAGACGGGAGCGGTGGTTGTGCCACTGCCGATGACATTCTGGACGCCAATGCTGTCGTAGGAGTCTGGCGTCTGAAACCAGGAGCGGCTGTAGTTCAGATCGACGTGGACCGAGTCGGTCGATGAGAAGGTATAATCCACGCGATCAAAAAAGTTCTGTTCGTTGCCTTTGTCGTGGAAAACTTCGAACTCCGGCGGATCGAGGAAACGTCCCGAATCCAGGCCGTCGGTTTCGATGAAATTACCCCAGTTTCTGCCTCCGTAAGCCAGGTCGAACCCTGCCGTGGCGGAGCCGAAGGTGCCGTAGGAACTGCTGATGCTACCTGTCGGCCTGGTAATTCCCTGCCCCGACCGCGTGGTCGCGACGATCACCAAGCTGGTCTTTCCGCCGTATTCGGCCGGAGGAGCGCCGCTGATGACCTCGATCGACTGAATGGAATTGGAAGGGATCTGGTTGGAAAACACTTTGCTCTGCTGATCGGTGATTGACTGGCCATCTACGGAAAAGGAGTTGGACGCGTGGTCGCCGAGGCCGTGGAACAGCCCGTTCGAATCGGCTGAAACGCCAGGAGTGGTCGCGGTGACCAGGGAGCTAAGAGACGAGGACTCGCTTTCCATGGGAACCTTGATAAACGCGTCGCGATCCACGTCGGTATGGAAGGTCGGATCGGTCTCCACCAGGTCTCCCTGCGCTTCGACAGTGACCGTCTGATTGGCGGCGGCGATTTGGAGAACCAGTTTGAGATTCATCCCGACGACCGAGCGAAGTTCGATGTTTTTGGTCAAGGGCGCGAAGCCGTTCGCCGAGATTTCAAGGCGGTAGGGGTTGAAGGAGATATTCGGGATCTCAAATTTGCCGAGTGCGTCTGTAGTTGCCGTCCGGTCAAGTCCGCTGCCCTGATTGGTAAGGTGGACGGTGGCGTTGGGGATGACGGCGTCGGAAGAATCGGTGACGGTGCCGCGGATGGTTCCAGCATTGCCGCTTTGCGCCTGCGAAACGGCCGACGCGAAGCAAAGGAGAAGAATAGAAAAGAGATGAAACTGCTTGCCGCGAATTGACGGCATAGGCGCCTCCAAATGATGGCTGTGATGCGGGGACGGGGCCGCGGGGAGACCGCGAAATCCTTTGCGCAGGGGGCCAATGTACGTTCCTCACTACAACGAAGAAGCCAAGTCTGCGCCTGCCGGGAATAGCGGGAACCAAACAGGAGCGACTTCAGGTTTTCGGGAGGAGCGGAGACTAGCCCTGGTAAGCCATGGGAGGAGGGCGCGTGAAAAGAGAGGGATGCCAGGGGCGGGAGACCGTGTGCGCATCGAAGATCGGCGCCCGGCTTGTGACCTCAACCAGGACAATCACCGGCGGGGTGGTCGCCACCGGCGCCGCCGTATGCAGGACGATGCACAGTGGGCAGTGATCCGCGTCCGTGTCGACGGGGTGCACGTGGGCAACCTGAACGACTGTCAGGAGGGTGAGCAAAACCAGACACACCAGCGTGACCACCGGCAAGGCAGCGAGCCTTCCGCGGTGCTTTGCGCCGAACTGTGTCTGAAACTGCCTCAACCGATCTACCTTCGTCTTGGAATGGTCCCTTCTAGAAGGATACACGGGATCAAGTATTAGATGCCAGGGAAGCGGAAATGTAACGCTCCCTGCAGCCGAGGGAAGCATTTCAACAGCGACAGTCCGCTCTCCCTGCCGTCTAACCCGTGTTGATCTACACTTGGAGCGGATTGTCTCCTTCTATGCACGTACTCCCTAAATTGCGACGATCAACTCTCGGGCTCGCCATGCTTATTGGCTTGGCCTGCTTGACGGCTGGCGGACTTGCGCAAAAGACCCTTCCCTTGAAGCCGGAGGTGCCGGGGGCGACCAGTAACCACCGGCTGATCCTCAAGGACGGAACCTACCAATTGGTTCGCAAATACGAGGTGGTCGGGGACCGGGTCCGATATATCTCGATTGAGCGGAGCGGCGAATGGGAGGAACTGCCGGAGAACCTTGTGGACTGGGGGGCGACGCGCAAATGGGAGCGGGATCATACGGCTCAGACCGACGAGTCCTCGCCGGCCATCGCCGAAGCGGCGGAGATTGACAAGGAAGAAGCTGCCGCGCGCGAGCAGGCGGTGGCGCGCCGGCCTGAGGTGGCCAAGGGGCTGGAACTGCCCGACGAGGACGGCGTCTTTGCATTGGACACCTATCAAGGCACGCCGGAGCTGGTGGAGATCCTCCCCAGCGAGCTGAACGCCAATACCAAGTCCAAGCATGGCCTGAATACACTGAACCCGCTGGCGGGCTCCAAGGCAAGCATTGAGCTGGACGGAGCGCATGCCAAAGTGCATCTGCATGTCAACGACCCGTCGATCTACCTTTCCTTGAACGCTCGCGACGATGCCGAGGAAGTCCTTTCCCATGCGATGACGGTGAACACGGGCGGGGCAAAGGAAGTGGCCAGCCGCAAACACGGCGCGCACTCGACCAGTTCGGGCTTCGCGGTCGTGCGCGTGGACGAACGCCGCGCGATGCGGATCGTTCGGGCCATCCACATGAGCCCAAACGGGACCGTGACGCAGGACGAGGATGTGATCCCCACCAAAGTGGAAGTCTTGACGGGAAAGCACTGGATCAAGATCACGCCGACCCAACCGCTGACCATTGGCGAATATGCGCTGGTGGAGATCCTCTCGGCTTCCGACATCAACCAGTCGGTGTGGGACTTCCGCGTCGACCCGCAGCTGGGGGATAATCCCGGTTCTCTGGGGCCGATTCTGAGATAGGTGCGTTATGGTTCGAGGGATTGGGGGACGGACCCTTTGACGATGGTGGCGACCTGAAGGTCATGGGGCTCCCACCCTTTCCGCAGAAGAAAGCGGAAAGGATGGGGCACGGGGGGCTACGGTTCAATCCGGGCCTGAAGGCCGGCGGGGTTTGAACATTTCTCAGGGGCCTGAAGGCCCCTGCGCCCTCGGCAAACTCGACAGGCGAGCGGGGCAACTTGACGATGGTGGTGGCCTGAAGCTCATGGGGTTCCCACCCTTTCCGCAGAAAAAAGCGGAAAGGATGGGGCACGGGAGTCTAGAGTCCGATCGGGGCCTGAAGGCCACCGGGATTTGGGCATTTTTCAGGGGCCTGAAGGCCTCTGCTCCCTCCGAAAACTTGAAATGCAGATGCGGTCCTACGAGGCGTCGGGGGATTTGGCTTTGGAGAAGCGGAGCCGGCGCTTCTCCCACTCGTCGGAGTTGAAGAAGCGCGGACCGACTTCGATGAGGCGCGGAATCATGTTGAAGACCGCAATGCGGCTCCAGCGGCGGCCGTCGCGCATGCGGAAGCCCTTTTCATTCAGGTCGCTGACGATGGCCGAGTAGCCGAAATCCTGGACGAGTAGCTCCATCATCAGCATGAGGGCCTGGTGCTCGCGTGGATGAACTTCAAGGCGGCGGCAATCGTCGGAGACGCGCAGGCCATAGGGAATGTCTTCGTTGAAGGCACCTTCCGAAGGAGCTTCCGAGTCCGGCAGCTCGCGCCGCCACTCGATCGAAACCATCTGCCAGCCGGTTGCTGTTCTTTGTTGGATAACATCCGGGCTGAATGGACCGGAAACCAGATCGCGAACCCGCTCGAAGTACGCCATAGGATGCCTCCCAAAGAAAATTCTGGCGATATGCATGCAATTTTCGGGCCAGAGTGGCAGTCGTGGCTGCGCGTACAAAACCCTAGTTAGACGATAGAATAATCTGGCTGCGACCTTCCAGTGTGTCCACTTTCACAAACCTCTGTCCACTTTCGGACAGAGGCATGGGCTCCAGTTTCTACTCATGCGGATGCAATATCATTTCCGTAATTCTGCCGAAGGTCTCCGTGCCTGGAGTGTGCAGCGCCTCGTGGAGCTTTCCAACGGCTTGGAGCGGGACAGAATCCCGTTGTCTTCGATTCGGGAACTCGACGAGGCTTACTGGTGCAGTGCAAGTAGCCAAAAACTGACCTGTCGCAATGTAGTGGAGCATGCACGATTGATGCAGGATTGCGATCTCGCGTTCCCGGTAATTCTATCGAGCGACGGGCGGGTTATGGACGGGATGCATCGCATCTGCAAGGCTCTCTTGCTAGGTTTCGACCATATTGAAGCGGTACGCTTCAAGCAAGATCCGCAGCCGGACTTCATCGGAGTCGATCCTGATGATTTGCCCTACTGAGAAAGAACTTGGAGCGGTGCGGCTACTCGCGGACGCTGATGCCGAGCGCCTTCATCTTCCGATATAAGTGGCTCCGCTCCAGGCCGAGCAATTCAGCGGCGTGGCTGATGTTGCTGCGAGCTTCTTCAATTTTCTTGAGGATGTATTCGCGCTCGTAGGCGTCGCGCGCCTGTTGCAGCGAGGAGAATTCCTCCGTGGAGCGCGAACCAGCTTTGTGGGTCAGCGGAGGAAGGTGTTTGCGTTCGATACGCAGCACACGGGGATTGAGAATCATCACCCGCTCGATCACGTTCTTCAGTTCGCGCACGTTGCCGGGCCAGTGGTAGGCGGCCAGGGTAGCCAGCGCCTCTTCGCCAATCTCCATGCGGGGACGGCCATAGCGGCGGCCGAATTCGGCGAGAAACTCGCGAGCCAGGGGTGGAATGTCCTGCTTGCGTTCGCGCAGCGGCGGCACAAAAAACGGAACGACGTTCAGGCGGTAGAAGAGATCTTCGCGGAAGTTCCCTTTGGCGATCTCCTCTTCGAGGTCTTTGTTGGTGGAGGCGATGAGGCGGACATCGACCCGCAGAGGCTGCGCGCCACCGACCGGTGTGAAGAGCTGATCGTCGAGGGCGCTGAGAACTTTGGCTTGGGTCTTCAGGCTCATGTCGCCCACTTCGTCGAGAAAAAGTGTTCCCCCATTGGCGCGTTCCAGGGTACCGCGCTGCTCCACCGGGCCGCCGGGCTGGGCGCCATGGCGATAGCCGAAAAGCTCGGCCTCAATGTGCGCCTCGGGAATGGCCGCGCAATTCAACACGATAAAGACGGAGTCGCGGCGCAGGCTTTCGGCGTGAATGGAACGGGCGATCAACTCCTTACCTGTCCCGGACTCGCCGTAGATGAGCACGCGCCCGTTGGTCGGCGCCATGAGACGAATCTGCTGGCGAAGGGCTTTGAGCGGGACGCTGTCGCCGGTGAGCACCGACGCGGCATTAAACTGCCGTTTGAATTCCAGGTTCTCGGTGCGTAGGCGACGAGCTTCGACCGCATTTTTGAGCACGATCAAAGTGCGATCGAGTGAAAGCGGTTTTTCCAGGAAGTCGTAGGCGCCGAGCTTCGTGGCTTTGACGGCGGTCTCAATGGTGCCGTGGCCGCTGATGATGACGACTTCCGGGCGCATTTCGACTTCCAAACGATGCATATCGGCGAGCACGTCCAGGCCATCGCGATCGGGGAGCCAGATATCGAGCAGAACGGCATCGTAGGG
>Ga0302319_10007956_pt1 | contig 20726 bp, 13 predicted proteins | sample Bog_T0_2_FD_203319 | JGI IMG/M metagenome (GOLD analysis project Ga0302319, IMG submission 203319) | Peat permafrost microbial communities from Stordalen Mire near Abisko, Sweden - Bog_T0_2 | ecosystem: Environmental > Terrestrial > Soil > Wetlands > Peat | place: Sweden: Abisko, Stordalen Mire... | reverse complement strand
CACGCGGGCTCGAAGCGTCGCGGTCCGTGCGAGCCATCCTGCGCCGGATTCAGGAATGGTCGTGGCCATTTGAGAACGAGGCGCCGAAGTCTGTTCCGGTGCATGTGCTGGCCGGAAAGTTTACCTGGAGACCCGCCGCCTGGATGCTGGCGAGCTGGTTTGAGGCCAGCGAATACTCCTGGCCAATCGTGCTCCATGACGATGGCACACTGCCCGACGAGGGGCGCGAGCTTTTCAAAAAGCTCTTCCCCCGCGCGCGCATCATCTCCCGGCCGGAAGCCGATGCCGCCCTGGAGAAGGCGCTCCGCGCCTATCCGTTCTGCCAGGGCTTCCGGCGCAATGATGCGTCGGCGCTGAAGCTCTTTGACGCTTTCCACTACACGGATGGCAATCACTACCTCCAATTCGATCCCAGCCTGCTCTTCTTCAGCCATCCGCGCGAGGCCCTCCAATGGGTCGATGAAGCCCCGGGGGAATGCTGGTTCCAAAAGGATGTCCGCGAACGCTCCCTGCTGACCGCGGCGGACGCGCGGGAGGAACTCGAAATCAAAATCTGGGCGCGCGTGAATTCCCACCTGGGCCTCATTTACAAGCCCGCAATCGATCTCGATCTCTGCGACCGCGCGCTGGCGCAGACATCCCTCCTCCGCGGAGACTCCGGCCTGGTCGAGCAGACGCTGACCATGCTCTGCGCCGCCCGGCATGGCAAGGGAGGCCTGCTGCCGGAACGCTACGCGGTTGCCGAAACCAGAATCGAATCGGAAGATGCCGCGTCCCAATATTACCTCGGCTCGCGGCGCGAGCGCTGCTATGCGGAAGCGTTGAAACAAGTGCGGGACCTGCTCCTTCCCGAGGAAGAATGAACCGCTCTGCCATGCGCGCAAATGCTTGATCGCCTCAAACTCTCAGCCCGCCAGCTTTACGCCGAATTGACCGCCTATCGGGTCACCCCGGGGCGCGTGTTTTATCTCGCCCAAACCAAACTCCGCGATGGCCTGCGCACGGCCTATTACCGGGACGTGGTGAGACCGTGGATTCTCGCGACGCCCCCTTTCGAGCAGACGAACGACACCCGCTGCGAGATTCACGTCCTCACATCCATCGATGACTGGCTCAATCTTCTCTGGGCGCTGAAAACCTTATACCATTGGTCCGGCTGCCGCTATGCGCTCTGCATCCATGATGACGGGACACTGACGCCCGCAGTCTGCGGCCACCTTCGAACGGCGTTTCCCAAGGCCCGCATTATTCTCCGAGCGGAATCGGATGCGCGCCTTGGCCCGATGCTGGCGGACTATCCGAGGTGCCGGGAATTTCGCGCGCTGAACAAGCTCTCGCTGAAAGTCTTCGACTTTCACGCCTATCTGGAGGCAGATCGCCTTTTTCTGATCGATAGCGATATTCTGTTTTTCGCGGCTCCCACTGCACTTTTGGCGCTCGTCGGCGATCCCGCCGCGGTCTTCAATACTTTGAACAAGGACTGGCGGCATGGCTACAGCATTGAAATGGAGGACGTGCGCGCCCTGCTCGATTTCACCTTTCCGCCGTTGATCAACGCGGGCCTGGGGCTCCTTCACCGAGGCTCGGTGCGCTTCGACTGGGTCGAAGAATTCCTCGTGCTGCCGGGGATCATGAGCCAGTCGCATCAGATCGAACAGACCCTCACCGCGCTGTGCAGCGCGCGATTCGGCTACCGGATGCTCCCGGAGGAATACGACGTCTATATCGGGCCGCGCCGGCTTGGGCAGCCCTCCCGGCACTACACGGGCCCCATCCGTCACATGATGTACGACGAAGGCATCCGTGAACTCGTGCGCAATGGCTTCCTGGAAGCCCTCGGGCGACCCCAGTCCCACGTCCAGGGGTCCTCCTCCGACGCGCTCGTCTCGAAATGAAAATCGGGATCGTCTCGCCCGAATTTCCACCTGAAAAGGGCGGCATCCAGACGTACGGCTTTGAGTTCGCCAACGAATTGAGCCGCCGCGGGCATGAGGTGACGGTTTTCACCTGCCCTCACCCTGGAGGCGAACTGGAGGGCGCGGCGTTCCGAATCGAACCGCTGCTCCGCCTGCGCCGCCGGCTGGATCGGCGGATCCTCCAAATTGGCGATTGTGACGTCTGGCACTCGATGAACGCGGCCTATGCGTGGCTGGCCCTGGAGGCCCCGCGGGTCTTTGTCACGGTCCACGGCAATGATTTCCTGTGGCCTTACCAGCCGGTCGCCCGCCTCGATCTTCGCGAGCGTCTGCATCTGCCATTCGGCAGCAACGCGGACCGATGGCTCGGCGACCGGCTCACCCGCGCCCTCGTGAAACGCGCCCTTCCCCGCGCCGCGCATATTTTCACCAATAGCAAACGCACCCGCGAGATTTTCCTGGATCACCATCCCGAGTGCCGCGACCGGACGACTGCCGCCATGGTCGGGGTGTCGCAAAAGTTCTTTTCGCAGCCCCGGCCCGCGCGCGCCTCCGGCCCGCCGCGGCTCCTCACGGTTTGCCGTCTCGCCGAACCTCACAAAAACGTGGACATCGTCCTGAAAGCCCTGGCCCGGCTGCGGACGGATTTCGATTTTCACTACACGATCGTCGGCGACGGCTATTTGCGCCCTTCGCTGGAGAAACTCGTGGACGGATCCGGCTTGCGCGACCGGGTGACATTTACCGGCTTCGTCGATGCCGCGGAACTCCATCCTCTCCTGCTCACGAGCGATCTTTTCATCCTCACCACGTCGGCGACGCCGATCGCCTACGAAGGCTTCGGCCTCGTGTATATCGAAGCGGCGGCGTGCGGCTTGCCGGTCCTCGCCGCGCGGATTGGCGGGGCGGTGGAAGCCGTGCAGGAAGGGGTCACCGGAATGTTTGTGGAGGAAGTCACGACAGAAGCCGTAGAGCTGCGCCTGACGCATTTTCTATCGGGTGGCGCCCGGTTTGCTCCCGATGATTGCATGAGATTTGCCAGTACCTTTTCGTGGGGAAATGTTGTTGACCATTGCCTGGAATTTTACCAATCCCCCTGAAGGCCATGAAAATCGGCATTGTCACACCCTCTTTCAATTCCGCCGCGACGATTGAGGAGACGATTCAGTCGGTCCTCAATCAGGAGGGGGTGGATCTGGAATACGTCGTCATGGATGGAGGGAGCACGGATGGCACGGTGGAAATCATCAAGAAATATGAGTCGCGTCTTTCCTGGTGGGTCAGCGAGCGGGATACCGGCCAGGTGGGAGCGCTCAACACGGCCTTCCCGCGCATGACCGGCGAAGTGCTGGGCTTTCTCAACGCGGACGATGTCTTGCTGCCCGGCGCGCTGAAGACGATCGTCGAGAGCTTTGTGGCGCGCCCAGACGCGGACATCATCCACGGGGGGGTCGAGTGGATGGATTTCGAGGGCCACCCACTGGGAAAGCATCTCGGGCGCATCGAGAGCCTCGAAGACATCCTCGACCTCTACCATGTGTGGTGGGGCAACCGGCAATGGGCGCAGCCGGAGGTCTTTTTCCGCCGCGCCCTGAGGGAACGCGTAGGATTTTTCAACGAGCGCTACGACCTTACGTTCGACTACGACTTTTGGGTGCGCTGCTTTCGCGAGGGAGCGCGCGTCGAACGATTGGATGCGCCGCTCGTCAGGTTTCGCAAGCATGCCGGCCAAAAGACAGCGGACGCCAAACGCACCAACGACCAGCTTCGCGAAGTGCTTCTCCGCTATCTCGATGAGGGCGCGGGGATCGGCTGGTGGAGGGCTCTGCAATTGCGCGCCCAACTCAGCTACGATCTCTACCAGGCCGGCGCTTTCGATGTCGGGCCGCGCCACCCAAACATCACCGGAGCGCTCCTGCTCCACCCTTACTGGCTGCTTTGCAAGGATGTCCGTTCACGGATTTCCTGCTCCCTGCAACGCCGCGCCGCGCTGTTCTGATGCCCTCCGGCAGTTTTCAGATCACGATGGGCGCGTTTCGGTGACTTCGTCGAATGCGCCAGTTCTGCGGCTCTTGAGTTCGATGCGCCGCATGACGCAGAGGATGACTGTCCCGAAGATCGCGAACTGAGCGATCGAAAGAAGCTCCTTGGGATGATAACCATCCCAGGAAAAGAGATCGAGGAATTGCACGTTGCTCCCGAACTGCTGGAGAACGGGAAACGTGTGCTTGTAATCGGTGGGATAGTCCGGGGTAGTCCAGAGTACTCTGGTAGTCATGGCCTGCCCCAGGATGAAGGCCAGCGCCACCGGCCATCGCGCCAGAGCGACGCGGCGCTGCTCGATCGCGCGGCCCAGCAGGACATAAACGCAGGGCATCGACCAATAGAGGAGCCGCTCCGTGTCTGTGCCTCCAAAATATCCGAGCCACGCGCCAGTGGCGAGAAAGAGGAGGAAATGTTGATTTTCGGCAAGGTAAGCGCGGACATTCCGCCAATCATAAATGACGATGAAGAGCACCGGGCCATAAGCGAGAAACCACGCCTGGAGATAGCCGATGGCCGGCTTGGTATAGAAGAATTCCAGGATGGTTCCGAGAAAGGTGTAGTCGTCCGTCGAGTGAGCACGGGAATGAGCGAGCAGAAATCCGGAAGCTCCCGCGAGAAGCGGCAGCCAGTGCCGAAGCGGAGGCATTTTCACTTTCAGCCACCGGGCCCCGGGCGGCCCGGACATAAAGAAAGGTTGATGAATGCCGAGGAAACAAACGGGCACGATCATCACGATTTCGCGGAAAAGCGCCCCCACGAAGGACAGGACGGCCAGGCAGCCCAGCCACCGAAGCGAAGGCCGCTCCTTGTAGCGGTAAATCGCCAGCAGCCCCAGCAGGACGAACACGAAATACATGGTATCGCAATGCACTGGACGCTGATAGACCATCCGCGGCGGGGCGTCCCACTGGATGAGAAACAGCGTCACCAGCAGGACGCGGAGCCTCCAATCCGGGACAAACCCGCCCAGCCAAAAGAGCAGGAGGATGGTGGCAGCGAAGCTCGCGGTGATATTGAGGATCTTGAATCCCTGGATGAGATCCCTGGGCGAAATGCGCGAGACGATGAATGGGGTGCCGAGCCGGTAAACGAAAGGCGCCTGCGCCGAGATCGGAGCGTGACTCACGAAATCCGCCGCCACGAGATAGTAATCCCGCTCCCAGGCCAGGCCGCTATCGTAAGTAAAAGGCTTCTGCCGAAACGCCGAGACGAGATTGGTCAGCGCAAAGAGAACAATGACGATGGCAATTTCCTTCGGCGTGACTTGGCGTGGCATGAGCAGGACGGCAATTTCGTTCTTTGGAGAATGCGGGGGAAAACGGCCGAATGATAAGCACAATCGGTTCCCAAACGCCGGCGTTCTCGCGAGCCGCCCGCTACCGCGCGCGCATTCGACCCCTTAAATGATGGCGCGCGGCGCCGAACTCTGCCGCTCCGCGGCACGGACCGGGGAGACCTTGACCACGTTCTCCGGATCGTGGTCGATCAATTGCAGCCAGTCCTCCGTCATATCGCCGGGCGGGAAGATATCGTTCTCGAGATATTCCGCGTCCAGCGAAGCCCGCAGATCGTCGAGACTGATGCCTTCCTCTTCGGCGCTCGCGATGGCCCGCTTGATCGCGATGCCCTTGGCCCGCTCCACGATGCTGGCAATCATGGCGCCGCTGACGAGGTCGCCGCGGTAAAGCGTGTCCTTCTTTCCGCTGCGCAGGGTGATCGTGATGAAGCGATTTTCGTCGCGATGCGAAAACTGGAGATCGATCAGCTTCTCGATCAGCAAATCGATGGCCGCCGGGACGCCGCCGGCTTCGCGAACGAGAGCGGGATCGTAGGGGAGATTCTGCGCGAGATAGATGCGATAGATCTCCCTGGAGCCTTCCCGGTTCGGGCGGGACACCTTGATCTTCCGATCGATGCGGCCGGGCCGCAGGATGGCGGGATCAATCAGATCCGCCCGGTTGCTCGCCAGGATGATGACGACCTCGGCCAGCGATTCGATGCCGTCCATTTCCGTGCAGAACATCGGGACAAGCGTGCTCAGGATATTGGAGAAACGGGACGCGCGCCGGGTGCCAAGGATGCTCTCCGCCTCGTCGATGAAGAGGAATGGCATGAAGCCTTCCTTCCGCTTTTCGCGCGCGGTGGCAAAGATCTCGCGAACCATGCGCTCACTTTCTCCGACCCACATGTTCAGGATTTCCGGCCCCTTGATGTGCATGAAATATTCGCGCATCTCTTCCCCGCTTTGCCGCTGGAGCTGCTGGGTGAGATTGTAGGCGGTCGCCTTCCCGATGAGGGTTTTTCCGCAGCCGGGAGGGCCGTGCAGGAGAAATCCCTTGGGGGTGCTATGCTGAAAGCGGCGGAAGAGATCGGGATGGAGCAGCGGCAATTCGATCGCATCGCGAATCGCCGCCAGCGCTTCCTGCTGGCCGCCCACCTTTTCCCACGGGAGTTCCGGAACGCTTTCGAGGTAATATTCGTCGCTATGCGGACGGGCCAGAACCTCGATCGCGATCTTGTAATTCGGATCGGTGCGCACCTCATCGCCGGACTTTAGTTTCTCCTTCATCAGGAGATCGCCGCGCTGGAGCACCAGGGATTGCACCCCGTGGTCCGTGCCGACCCGGAGGCGATCGGGCCCCAGCACTTCCGAAATCTTCACCACCGGGCCGCTTTTATCGAAGCCCAGATCCCCAACGATGACGTAGGCTTCGTTGACGAGGACGCGGGTGCCCCGGCGCAGAGTCTCGATCGGGACGCGCGGATCCACATTGCAGTAGTAATCCGATCCGCCCACCACGATCTGCGCGGTTTCCTTGTTGGCCGCGCTGAGAAAGGTGCCGATCCGGTTGGCGGGCGACGTCACCTTCTTAATAATGGCGTCCATCTTCTCGATGGCCTGGCGGGCTTCGCTCACGGTATCCTCCAGCTCGGCGAACTCGATTCTTAAATCCAGCAAGTCCGCGCGCACCGGATCTCCGGGAGGCAATGAGCCAATCACGCGATCAAGACGATCGAGCGGTGTTACAAATTCCCCTGGCTGGCTGAAGTCGAAAGCATTGTCATCCATCTTGGCTGTGGTTTTATAACAATACGCCACCCCTTCGAAGCCGCAAATTTTGCCGCACATTCTCCATGCGATTATTTCGCAGGAAAAGAATTGCCGTCCGGGCGCGGATGGGCTGAATCTCCCTCCTTTTCCCTGCCCATCGCCTTTGCATGAAAACTCCCATTCGCATCGCCATCACCGGAGCGGCCGGCCAGATCGGCTACTCGCTTCTCTTTCGCATCGCCTCCGGCGCGATGTTCGGCCCGGAACAGCCAGTCATCCTGCACCTCATCGAAATCGAGCCCGCGCTTGGGGCATTGAATGGCGTGGTAATGGAGCTTCAGGACTGCGCCTTTCCTCTGCTCAAAGGCATCGTGCCGACCGCCTCCCTGGACGAGGGCTTCGCCGGCGTGAACTGGGCTCTGCTGGTCGGTTCGGTCCCGCGCAAAGCCGGCATGGAACGCAAGGATCTCCTCGGCATCAATGGCAAGATTTTCACCGGCCAGGGCCAGGCGATTGAGAAAAACGCCGCGCATGATGTCCGCGTCCTCGTCGTCGGCAATCCGTGCAATACGAACTGCCTCATCGCGATGAACAACGCCAAAGCCATTCCGGCGGATCGCTGGTTTGCCATGACCCGCCTCGACGAAAATCGCGCCAAATCGCAGCTTGCCCTGCGCGCCTGCGTGGATATCTCCAGCGTGACGAATCTCGCCATCTGGGGAAATCATTCCGCCACGCAGTATCCCGATTTTTATAACGCACGGATCAACGACCATCCCGCCACGGAAGTCATCAACGACACCGTCTGGCTCCAGGGCGATTTCATCGCCACCGTGCAACAGCGCGGGGCCGCCGTCATCAAGGCGCGCGGCCTTTCCTCCGCCGCCTCGGCTGCAAATGCCGTGGTGGACACCGTGGTTTCGCTGACGACGCCGACCAACGAAGGCGATTGGCACAGTGTCGCGGTCTGCTCCGATGGCGCCTACGACGTTGAACCCGGTTTGATTTCCTCCTTCCCGGTTCGCACGGGCGGGAACGGCAAATGGGAGGTGGCGAAATGGGTTCCCATCGGCGATTTCAGCCGGTCCAAAATCGACGCTTCCATCGCTGAATTGAAGGAAGAGAAATCGATGGTCGCCGAGTTGCTGTAAGCCGGAAGCGCCAAACCGCTCAGGTCATCGCATCCGGCGCGTGGCCGAGAGCCGCTTTGAGGCGCGCAATTTCGTCGCGCATCTGGTCGCGGCGCGTTTGCATCGAAGTGACGTGCTGCTTCGCGCGGTCGAGCCCCGCCTTGATCGCTTCCACCTCCAGCCGAAGCGCGTCGCGCTCGGCCTCCACCGCGCGGAGCCGATCAAGCCCCTGCCCGCCGTCCTTTTCGGCCGGGCCGGGGGTCGATTTGGCAGCATCGCGTTCCAGTCGGGCCTGGCGAAGTTCTTCGCTCATCGCGGCCAATTCGGATTTTGCCTTGGCAAAATTCGCGGACTGCCGATCGCGTTCGGCCTCGATCGCGCGAAACTTTTCCACGATCGCCGGGTCCGTTTTCACCGCTTTTTCGACTTTGGCGCGGAGCGCTTTCTCCGCGGCATCGGTCTGGCGCCGCAGTTCGCCGGCCTGCCGCTGGGTTCGCTGAAGATCCGCCCGCAAGGAAGCGGTTTCGTGCTCCAACGCCGTGACGCGGCGCGTCGCTTTTTCGTGCAACTCGGCCAGCCGGCGTTCACCGCCGCGGACGGCCTCTTCCTTTTCGGCCAACTTGCCTTGCAAAGAGGAATGCTCTCCCTTCGCGGCTTCGAGCCGTTTGCGAGCCTCGGCGAGTTCGCCTTCGCGGAGTTTGTTCTCCCCGAGATGTTTTTCCATTTGCTGCCGCGATTCCTTGAGTTCAGCGGCCGCCGTATCGTGCGCTTGTTGCAGCGCCTCCCGGGCCTTCGCCGTTTCCCCGGCCTGGCCCTTCAGTTGGGCGATTTCACCGTTCGCTCCCTCGGCCGCGACGGATGCCGCGCGCAGCGCCTCCTCGTGGCTCGAGATTCGATTGCGCGCTTCTTCGTGCTCCCGCGTGAGCGCTTCAAAGCGATCCTGCAGCTCTTTCTTCTGCTGCGCCGCCTGACTCAAAGCCTCCGCGTGCTCCACGAGTTTTGCGCTGGTCGCGGAGCTTTCGCCTTTCGCTCCTTCAAGCTGTTCGCGAACTTGCGCGAGTTCGCTTTCGCGCCGTTGCAGGTCGGTTTGCAGCGTCTCCGCGCGTTGCCGGGTTTCCTGATGCGCGGTCGTCGCTTCGTCGTGAGCCTTCCGCAGGGACTCGCGTTCTTTTGCGGCCTCCGCAGTCTGCTCCTCCAGCCGCGCAATCTCGCTCTTCGCAGTTTCCCCTGCGATGGCGGCCGCCTGCAGCGCTTCCTCATGGGATGAAATCCGATTGCGCGCTTCCTCGTGTTCGCGGGTCAGCGCCTCAAAGCGATCCTCGAGATCCTTCTTCTGCTGCGCCGCCTGGCTCAGCGCGTCCGTGTGTTCCCCAAGTTTTGCGCTTGTGGCGGACGTTTCGCTTTTTGCTCCCTCAAGCTGTTCGCGAACCTGCGCAAGTTCGCCATCGCGCCGTTGCAGTTCGGCTTGCAGCGTTTCCGCGCGTTGCCGGGTTTCCTCATGGGCGGTCGTCGCTTCGTCGTGAGCTTTCTTCAGGGACTCCCGCTCTTTTGCGGCTTCCGCAGCCTGCGCCTCCAGCCGGGTAATCTCGCTCTTCGCTGTTTCTCCTGCGATGGCGGCCGCCCGCAGCGCTTCCTCATGAGATGAAATCCGATTGCGGGCTTCCTCGTGTTCGCGGGTCAGGGCTTCAAAGCGATCCTCAAGCTCCTTCTTCTGTTGCGCCGCCTGGCTCAGGGCCTCCGTGTGTTCCCCAAGTTTTGCGCCGGTCGCCGAACTCTCGCCTTTTGCTTCCTCAAGGTGTTCGCGAACTTGCGCCAGCTCGCTTTCGCGCCGCTGCAGTTCGGCTTCCAGCGTTTCCGCGCGTTGCCGGGTTTCCTGATGCGCGGTTGTCGCTTCGTCGTGAGCCTTCTTCAGGGACTCCCGCTCCTTTGCGGCCTCCGCGGTCTGCGCCTCCAGTCGCGCAATCTCGCTCTTCGCACTTTCTCCCGCGATGGCGGCCGCCTGCAGCGCTTCCTCATGGGATGAAATCCGAATCCGCGCTTCTTCGTGTTCGCGGGTCAGCGCCTCAAAGCGATCCTCGAGATCCTTCTTCTGTTGCGCTGCCTGGCTCAGGGCCTCCGTGTGTTCCCCGAGTTTTGCGCTGGTCGCGGACGTCTCGCTTTTTGCTCCCTCAAGCTGTTCCCGGACTTGCGCAAGATCGCTTTCGCGCCGTTGCAGGTCAGTTTGCAGCGCTTCCGTCCGCTGCCGGGTTTCCTGAAGCGCGGCCGCCGTCTCTTCGTGGGACTTCTTCCAGGACTCGCGTTCTTTCGCGGCCTCCGCGGTCTGCGCCTCCAGTCGCGCAATCTCGCTCTTCGCAGTTTCTCCTGCGATGGCGGCCGCCCGCAGCGCTTCCTCATGGGATGAAATCCGATTGCGGGCTTCCTCGTGTTCGCGGGTGAGCGTTTCAAAGCGATCCTCAAGTTCCTTCTTCTGCTGCGTCGCCTGGCTCAGCGCCTCCGCGTGTTCCCCAAGTTTTGCGCCGGTCGCCGAACTCTCGCCTTTTGCTTCCTCAAGGTGTTCGCGAACTTGCGCCAGCTCGCTTTCGCGCCGCTGCAGTTCGGCTTCCAGCGTTGCCGCCCGTTGCCGGACTTCCTGATGCGCGGCCGCCGCCGCCTCGTGAGCATTCTTCAGAGACTCCCGCTCTTTCGCGGCTTCCGCAGCCTGCGCCTCCAGTCGCGCAATCTCGCCCTTTGCCGTTTCTCCTGCGAGCGCGGCAGCGCCCAACGCTTCCTCGTGTTCGCGCGCCAGCGCTTCAAAGCGATTCTCAAGCTCCGTCTTCTGCTGCGCCGTCTGACTCAGCGCCTCGGCGTGCTCCCCAAGTTTTGCGCTGGTCGCGGAAGTTTCGCCTTCCGCTCCCTCAAGCTGTTCGCGAACTTGCGCGAGCTCGCTTTCGCGCCGTTGCAATTCGGCTTGCAGCGCCTCCATCCGCTTCCGGGTTTCTTCATGCGCGGTCGCTGTCTCCTCGTGAGCCTTCCTCAGGGACTCCCGCTCTTTTGCGGCTTCCGCGGTCTGCGCCTCCAGCCGCACAATCTCGCCCGTCGCCGTTTCTCCCGCGGCGGCGGCCGCTCGCAGGGCCTCCTCGTGGGCTGAAATCCGGCGCCGCGCTTCCTCGTGCTCGCGAGACAGCGCTTCGAAACGATCCTGCTGCTCTTTCGCCGAAACCGCGGTCTCCTGGACCAATTGCGCCGCATTGCTCTTGGCGTCTTCTTCCGCGACGGCCGCCGTGCGCGACGCCTGCTGGTGTGCTTTTGCGGCTTCAGCCGCCTGCCTCTCCAGCCGGGCAATCTCACTCTTCGCCTTCTCCGCGGAAAGAGATGTCCTGCGCAATGCCTCCTCATGGCCCGAAAGCCGCCGGCGAACTTCCTCGTGCTCCAGCTTCAATGCTTCCAAACGCTGGTCGGTTTCGGCTTTCTGTTGGGAAATCTCCTCGACCTGCCGGCGCAGCGCTGCGACTTCCTCGCTTGCGGGCGCCGCGCTCGCGGCTTCCTCCTCGGTCTTGCTGCGTTCGATCTCGAGATCCAACCCGCGGCGCGCTTCCTCGATCTCCACCTGGGCGCGTGACAGCGCCGCCTGGCCGGCGGGCGCGCTTTGACTGGCCGCTTCGCGCGCGGCCAGCCGCTGGGCCAGGTCGTCCCTCTCCTTCGTAGCGGCATCCGCCTGGGTCCGCATCTGGGCAAGCTCCTCCTTGAGGCGCTGCTCCTGCTCGCGCTGGCGCTGCAGATCCGGCGCCGCCGGCCGATCCCGCACAGCTTTGGCCACATCGGCCCTGGCTTTGTTCAGATCCGCCCTGGCGCGCTCCAGTTCCATCCGCAACTGCGCGCCTTCTTCCAGGGACGCCGCCAGTTCCCGATGCTTCCGCTCGAGTTCTTCATACGCGCTGCCGGCATCCCCGCCGCCCGCGGGCCGGCGCCGAATCAGCGCCTCCGCGGGAACGTCGGAATTGGGAGGGATCACCAACGAACTCGAGCAATTCGGGCAATCCACGGTCATCCCCGCGGCGCCGTCATCGACGGCAATTCTTTGCCGGCACTCCGGACAGTAAAACTTGATATCAGCCATATCGGGGGATGAACAAAAGGAAATGGTAACGGCAGCTACCATCGCCCGTGGGGAAACGAAAGTAGATTTTACTTCTGAAGCGCGCGCGCGCCAGTAGCGTAATGGCGTGCCGAAAGAAAAATCCCTCCGCGTGGAGCGTCCCACCACCCTGCTGAACTTCCTGCTGGCCCCGCCGGCGGGATACTCGCGCAAGGACGCCAAGAATCTGCTGCGCTTCAAGGCCATCGCCATCGCCGGAACGCCGGCCCCGCGCCACGATACGCCGCTGGCGGCGGGCGCCATCGTCCGCATCTCCCTTGGAAAGCATTCCCCCGCTGGCACAGTGCTTCCGAGCGGGATGGAGATCGTTCACGAAGACGAATCGATCCTCGTGGTGAATAAACCCGCCGGTCTGCTCACCATCGCCACGGACGCCGAGAAGACCCGCACCGCATACGCCCAGCTCAACTCCTACGTGCGGGAGCGTTCCCCACGCGGAGACGGCCGCATCTTTATCGTCCATCGGCTCGACCGCGAGACCTCCGGCCTCCTCATTTTCGCACGGACGGAAGCCGCCAAAAGCAGCCTCCAGCGCCACTGGAAGGCCGTGACCAAGAAATACCACGCCGTAGTCGAAGGCATCCCGGAAGAACCCCATGGCACGCTCCGAAGCGCCTTGGTCGAGAGCGACTCTTCCATGCGGGTGCATGCCACGGACGACCCTCGCGACGACGCGAAATTCGCCGTCACGCACTATCGGGTGCTGCGCAAAGGCGCCGAAACCGCGCTCTTGGAGCTCACCCTCGATACGGGACGAAAGAACCAAATCCGCGTGCAACTCGCCGAAGCCGGGCATCCCATCGTCGGCGACGAGAAATATGGCGCCGTCACCGACCCGGCCCGCCGCCTCGCGCTCCACGCCACCGAGCTGAACTTTCGGCACCCGGAGAGCGGGGAATCCCTTTCCTTTCGGAGCCCGCTGCCGGACAAGCTGCGCTCCCTGCTTCATTCCAGACCTGCGTCCGTCGAGCGTTCGCGTCCGACTGCGGAACGCTCACACCCGACCCCGGAGCGTTCGCGCCCAACCCCGGAGCGTTCGCTCCCGGCCGCGGCGCGAGTCCGCTCTCCCTCGGAACGCTCCCATCCGGCCCAACCACGCTCGCGTCCCAGCGCGGAACGGAAACTTGACGCCCCGCGCGGGAAGCCTTCTCCTCACCCTGCGAAAGCGCGATTCCCGCGCACTCGCCCTCCAAAATCCAACCGCTAAAGTATTCCCATGAGCGCCCCTATCGGTTTCGCTATCGTCGGCACAGGAATGATCGCCGAAGTCCACGCCCAGGCCATCGCCCAAACCCCGGAAGCCAGGCTCCTTTCCGTCTGGACGCGTTCGTCCCAACGCCGGGACGCCTTTGCCCAGCGCTTCGGCTGCAAGTCGGAGCCATCGCTGGAGGCGATCATCGCCGATCCCGAAGTGCGCGCCGTCTGCGTCGCCACGCCCAGCGGCGCCCATGCGGAGGTAGCCGTCCCACTGCTGGAAGCGGGCAAGGCAGTGCTTTGCGAAAAGCCCCTCGAAGTCACGCTCGAAGCGGTGGACCGCATTCTGGCGGCGGAAAAACGCGGAGGCGGCATGCTGGCGGGCGTTTTCCAAATGCGGCTTGGCCATGGCGTGCAACGGCTGAAAGCCGCGATCGATGCCGGACGCTTCGGGCGTCTGACCCTTTGCAGCGCCTACATCAAGTGGTGGCGGGCGCGCAGCTATTATGAATCCTCTTCCTGGAAAGGCACACTGAAGATGGATGGCGGGGGCGCCCTCATGAATCAGGGCATCCATGCCGTGGACATGCTGCAATGGCTGGTGGGGCTCCCGGAAGAAGTCAGCGCATTTTCCGCCAGGCTGGCGCATACCGGCATCGAGGCTGAAGACACCGTCGCGGCGGTGCTCCGCTTTCCTCATGGCGGACTGGGCGTGATCGAAGCCGCCACTTCCGCCTATCCCGGCACCGACCTGCGGATCGAAATCATGGGAGACAGCGGCTCCGCGACGCTGATCAATGACAAGATCGTCCGCTGGGATTTCGCCGAGCCGCGGGTGGGCGACGAGACTGCGCTCACCGAACATGGCGGGACGGTCATCAAGGGCGGCACCTCCGATCCAAAAGGGATCAACCTCGAAGGCCACCGCATCCTGGTCAGCGACGTGGCGCAGGCGATCCGGGACGGACGCCCGCCGATGATCTCCGGCGGCGAAGCCCGCCGGGCGGTCGCGCTCGTGCTGGCCATCTACGAAGCCGCGCGGACCGGTCGGAAAGCGACGGTCCAGCGGTAGAAAGCGAGCGCCTGGCGGTGTCCGCAAGAGTGAGCAAACGGAAGATTTGCCAGAGGAGCCGGAAAGGATTACCCTGTGTCTGATGAAACTCCGCCTCGATCTTCTGAAGCATCTGACGGCGGAGGACATCGCCGAGGCGGCAGTGGCGGAACAACATCGCTACAAGGCCGAGCCTACTTTCTCCAAAACGGGGAAAGGCTATTTGGCTCCGCAGTCGGCCGAGGACTCCGAGCGCGAGGTAGCGCATTGCATAGCGCTGACCGAAAGGCTCATGAAGCGGTTGCGCGAGGCTGAGAACGCTGGCAACGAAGCAAGCTGACGCTTTGCGGAAGCTTGGAAGTGACGGAGCACTTCCCTCCCCTCCGGTGGGTGTGATTCAAGATGGTGGAGGATGAATGAACAACGGTTCAGAATGATCAACAGACGGCGATTATGCCGGGCTGAAAGCCCGCCCGCACAAAGTGGGGCTTCCGCGCGGTGTGCGGCCTGAAAGGCGCCCGCAAATTCTCTCCCGGAAAAAATGCCGCAATCTCTCCATTGCAAATACGGCCACATCGTCTTTTCCACGAAAAGCCGACAGCCGATCATCACCGCGGATTTGAAACCCCGGCTTTTCGAATACCTCGGCGGGATCTTTCGCGGATTGAAGGCGCGTTTGATCGAGATCATTGGCACGGCAAATCATCTGCATCTACTGATCCGCGAATCCAAATCGGTGGCCGACCAGGATTTCATGGCGCAATTGAAGGGGGACTCATCGCGCTGGGTGAACGACACGTTCGCAGATCGCGGGCGTTTTTCGTGGCAGGATGGGTATGGCTGGTTCAGCGTGAGTCCCGCGGATGTGGACGCGGCGACGCTGTACATCCGCAATCAAAAGGCGCATCACAAAGCAGTTACTTTTGAAGACGAATTTCGGCAGTTTTTACGGAAATATAGCGTCGAATATGACGAACGTTACGTCTGGGACTGAAGGCGACAATACTGAGGGGATTGCGGGCGACCTTTCAGGCCGCGGCCCCTCTTTCCCGCCACACAGGGCTGAAGCCCTGTGCTTTGTGCGGGCGGCCTTTCAGGCCGAGACGTTTCTTTGCGCAACGACCAAGATTTCCGGAGGACACCGCCCTCAGTTCTTTGCACCACTTTTACCCCCTCCGGCCCTTGCGCGGGCCATTGCATGACACAGCGGGCCAACCGTGGTAGATTCGGCCCTCATGTCCTTTGAACTCGCCTCGAACTATCAACCCAAGGGCGACCAGGCGCAGGCGATCGCGAAACTGACCAAATCCCTGGAGGCGGGCAACCGCCACCAGACGCTCCTCGGCGTCACCGGATCGGGCAAGACCTTCACGGCCGCCAATGTGATTCGAAATCTGGAGAAACCGACGCTGGTCATCTCGCACAACAAGACGCTCGCAGCGCAGCTTTACTCGGAGTTCAAACAGTTTTTCCCCAACAACGCGGTCGAATATTTCGTCAGCTATTTCGATTATTATCAGCCCGAGGCCTACATTCCCCGCACGGACACCTACATCGAGAAGGATTCCTCGATCAATGAGGAGATCGAGAGGCTCCGTCTTTCCACCACTTCATCGCTCCTGTCCCGGCGGGACGTGATCGTCATCGCCAGCGTTTCGTGCATCTACGGCTTGGGATCGCCGGAGGACTACATGAACATGCTGATGACGGTGAAACTCGGGCAGCCGATCACCCGGGAAGCCGTGCTGGCGAAGCTGGTGGACATGCTCTACGAACGCAATGACACCGCCTTTGAACGCGGGCGCTTTCGCGTGCGGGGCGATGTGGTGGAAGTGCGCCCGGCAAACCTGGATGAGGAGGCCATCCGGATCGAGTTTTTTGGCGACGAAATCGATCGCATCTCGCGCTTCGATCCCCTGACCGGCCATCTGATCGATCAGCTCACGATGTTCACACTGTATCCGGCGAAGCAATTCGTGACTCCCTACGAGAAGTTGCAAAAGGCGATGCGCACGATCCGGGAGGAACTTGACGCCCGGATCATCGAATTTGAGAAGCGCGGCCATCTCCTCGAAGCCCAGCGCCTGAAAATGCGGACGGAGTACGATCTCGAAATGATGCAGGAAATGGGCTTTTGCTCGGGCATCGAAAACTACTCCCGCCATCTCAGCGGAAGGCCGCCCGGCTCGCAGCCCTTCACGCTGCTGGACTTTTTCCCAAAGGATTTCCTGATCATCGCCGATGAAAGCCATGCGACGATTCCGCAAATCGGCGGCATGTACGAAGGTGATCGCTCGCGAAAAACCGTCCTGGTGGACTATGGATTCCGGCTTCCGAGCGCGCTGGATAACCGGCCGCTGAAATTCCCCGAATTCATGGGGCTGACCAACCAGATCGTTTACGTCAGCGCCACCCCGGCGGAGTTCGAGATTCGGAACTCCTACGCGGGAAACGCCGCCTACATTCCCCACAAACGCGACCGCATCGGCGAAGATGAGAGCATCCCTTTTGCCATCGCGGGCGCCGCGCCCAAGCTTTCGCGCACCGATACGCCGGTCGAAAAATTCGACGTCCACACGCCAAACGCGCCGCTCGTGGTCGAGCAAATCATCCGGCCCACGGGCCTGCTCGATCCGAGGATCACGATTCGCCCGCTGAAGGGGCAAATCGATGAAACACTGGAACTCTGCCGGCAGCGCATCGAGAAGAACGAGCGCGTTCTCATCACCACGCTGACCAAGCGCACCGCGGAGGATTTGTCGGATTACCTGCGCGAAGTAGGCCTCAAAGTGCGCTACCTGCACAGCGATATCGATACCATCGAGCGGGTCGAAATCCTCCGCGCCCTGCGCGCCGCCGAATTCGACGTGCTGGTCGGCATCAATCTTCTGCGGGAAGGCCTGGACCTTCCGGAAGTGTCGCTGGTGTGCATCCTGGACGCGGACAAGGAAGGCTATTTGCGTTCGCAGACCTCGCTCATCCAGACCGCCGGGCGCGCGGCGCGGCACATCAACGGCGAAGTGTATCTCTTCGCCGACGTCGTCACGAAAAGCATGGAGGCGCTGCTCTCCATCACGGAATACCGCCGGGCCAAGCAGCTCGAGTACAATGAAAAGCACGGCATCACCCCGCGGAGCGTGCAGCGCGCAGTGCAGGAAAGCCTTCACAACATCCTCAAGGGCCGCCAGATCGAAGAATCCGTGGTCCGTGAAGGCGGCGGCGATTTCTCTCTCACCGAGACCCTGCGCGAACTCGAGGCCGAAATGATGGTGGCCGCCGCCAACCTCGAATACGAAAAGGCGGCTCTCCTCCGCGATCAGATCGCCGAATTGAAAGACGGGACAGGCGTTTCGAAAATCGAGCCCAAACGCCGGCCCGTGAGCTACAGCGCGAAGAAGCCGAAACGGACAACGCGGTCGCGGTAGGCGGATGAATGGGTGACAAGGGGAGCGCGGGAGCACGTGGAGCCTCCGGGTCACCCATTCACCCACTCACCTTGTCACCCATTCATCCGTCTGCCGCCCCCACTCGGCCCTTGCCTAGTTTTTCTCCAGTCCCTAACAATACGGAGATGCAGTCAACCCCCTCTCGCAACAAACTCTACCTGGCTTTGATGGCGGCCTTCCTCGGCTGGATGTTCGATGGAATGGAGATGGGCATCTTTCCCATTGTCGCGGGGCCTGCCCTTCAAGAGATGGCGCCGCGGCTGGAAGGACTCGATTTGAAGGAATTTGTGGGCCTCTGGATGGGGTGGGCAACCGCTTTCTTCCTCTGGGGAGCGGCGGCGGGGGGGATCGTCTTTGGCTGGCTCGGAGACAGGATCGGCCGGGTGCGCTCCATGAATCTCAGCATCCTGGCCTACTCGATTTTTACCGGGCTGGCCTATTTCGCGATTCATCCGTGGCATTTGTGCGCCTGCCGCTTCCTGGCCGGCCTGGGGATGGGCGGCGAATGGTCTCTGGGAGTGGCCTTGGTGATGGAAATCTGGCCGGATAAAAAGCGTCCACTGCTCGCCGCTCTGATTGGCGCGGCGTCCAACGTCGGTTTCGTGGTGATTGGCATCATCGCCATGAATATTCACGTGACCAAGGATCATTGGCGATGGATCTTCCTCGTCGGGGCCGCTCCGGCCTTGCTGACCTTCATTATCCAGCGATTTGTGCCGGAGTCGGAGCGCTGGAAGGAGGCGGTAAAAGGCAGCCATGCAAACCCGCTCGTCGAAATCTTCCAGCCTGCCCTCCGCAACCGCACCCTCGTGGCAATCGTTCTCGCTTCCGTAGCGCTCATCGCGACCTGGGGCGCCATCCAGTGGCTTTCGTTGCTGGGCCAGGAGCGCGCCGATGCCATGGTTCGCGCGCATGGCGGGCTCGGAGATCCCGGCGCCAAAGCCTTTACCGCCACTCTTTCCGCATTTGGCGCGATCGCAGGTTGCTTTTTTGGCGCATGGCTCGGAAAATTTGGTCGCCGCAAGGCCTATTTTCTGTTGTGTACCCTGTCACTGGCCGTGTGCACCTATTTATTCCGCTTCACGAGCAACTACGATCTGGAGTTCCATTGCCTCGTTTTTCTCGCCGGCGCCTGCACCGCATCGTTTTACGCCTGGCTGCCTTTGTATTTGCCCGAACTTTTCCCGACACGGGTGAGGGCCACGGCTCAAGGCCTCAGCTTCAACCTCGGGCGCGTGCTGGCCGGCGTGGGCGCATTGCAAGCGGGCGCGCTGGTGAAGTCACTCCACGGTTACGACCACGCTGGAGCGGCCATCGTCCTCGTTTACCTCATCGGAATGATCGCCGTCTGGTTCGCGCCCGAGACCCTCGGCCAGCCGCTGCCCGACTAAATGAGCTCCGCCCACAGTCCTGATACCCAGGGTCTGTCGGAGATCCAGTTCGATGCGTCCATGATGGACGACTTCCCGGCCATGGTCTGGGGGGTGCGCCTCGATGGATCGGCGTGCTATTACAATCGCGCGGCGCGCGCTTTCTCGGGAAACCTGCTGGAGGGCGCGGCGGGCGGCGCGTGGCTCGACCAGGTGCATCCCGAGGACCGGAACTACTGCTTCACGGCCATGCGCGCCGCCTTCGACCGGAAGGAGCCTTTTGAAATCGAATTTCGCATGCGGCGCCACGACGGCGAATACCGGTGGTTGGTGGATCGCGGCTCGCCCATGCGCAATTCGGCCGGCGAAATCACCGGCTACCTGGGCGTGGCGCATGATGTGACGAGCCATCGGACCGCCGATCTCGCGCGGCGGGAGAGCGAAGAGCAGGTGCGTCTGCTCAGCGCCGTGACGCATGACATGATCTGGAACTGGGACCTCCGGTCCCGGCATGTCCTCTGCAACGCCGCCCTGGTCTCCACGCTCGGAGAATTTCCCACCGACACAAAACGCGCCCTTGCCTGGTGGCGCGAGCGCCTGCATCCCGACGACTCCGGGCGCGTCTGGCACGCCTTTCTCCGGGCGATTGAAGACGGCTACGCCAGCATCTCCTACGAATATCGCATCCTGGACCGCACCGGGAACTACCTCACCGTGGACGACCATGTGAGCTTGATCCGGGACCACTCCCGCAAATTGATCCGCATCCTCGGCGCCACCCGGGACGTGACCAAACGGAAGCAGGCCGAGGAGGCGCAGGTGCGAATGACGCGCATTCTCGAGGCGACCACCGATCTCGTATGCATGACGACGGCCGAGGGCCAGATTCTCTTCGTGAACGCGGCTGGCCGCAAGATGCTGGGCATGGAAGCGCACACGCCGCTCAGTCTTCACTTCTCTCAGATGCATCCGGAGTGGGCCAATGAGATCGTCCTGAAGGAAGCCGTGCCTTCGGCCATCCGCGACGGATATTGGCAGGGGGAAACCGCGCTCCTCCATAACGATGGCCATGAAATTCCAGTCTCCCATGTGGTCCTTTCCCACAAAAGGGCAGACGGCGCGGTCGAGTTTCTTTCCGCGATCATGCGGGATTTGAGCGACCGGAAACGCGAGGAAATCACCCGCATCGAATGGGCCAACCGCTACGATGCCGCCATCCGCGCCAGCGGCCAGGTGCTTTTCGACTGGAATTCCTTCAACAACGAAATCACCTACGCAGGCGATCTCGAGCGGCTCCTCGGCCACTCGCTTTCGGAAATGGCGGGAGGTCTCGATCGTTTTCGCAAACTGATTCATCCCTTTGACCTGGAGACGTTCGAACAGGAA
>Ga0302319_10007951_pt1 | contig 20735 bp, 13 predicted proteins | sample Bog_T0_2_FD_203319 | JGI IMG/M metagenome (GOLD analysis project Ga0302319, IMG submission 203319) | Peat permafrost microbial communities from Stordalen Mire near Abisko, Sweden - Bog_T0_2 | ecosystem: Environmental > Terrestrial > Soil > Wetlands > Peat | place: Sweden: Abisko, Stordalen Mire... | reverse complement strand
GGCTTGATCAAAAAAGCCTTCGGTTATCGGAACAAGGAGCGTTTCAAAACCGATATCTTCTTCCACTTCGGCGGATTAGACCTCTATCCCGCCCAATGAAAAACTCCCAGAACATTCCTGAAGAGGCAAAATGATTCAGCTTTTCATCACCGTCCAACCGGCGTATTTTGGCTGTCCTGAAAAAATGCCCAGTGTCTTCATCAAAACCTACGGTTGCCAGATGAACGAGCGCGACAGCGAGGCTGTCGCCGCCCAGCTCGTCGCCAAGGGCTATTTGCTCGCGAATTCGGAAGCCGCCGCCGACGTGGTTTTGCTGAACACTTGCAGCGTGCGTGATTTCGCCGAGCAGAAGGCCATCAACAAGATGAAGAACCTCGTCGGCACCGCGAAAAAAGACCGGCTCGGCCAGATTTTTGGCTTCATGGGCTGCATGGCACAAAGTCGCGGCCAGGAATTGATTGATAAACTGCCGGACGTGGATCTTGTCATCGGCACCCAGAAATTTCATCGCACCGCCGATTACCTTGACGAAATCCTTTCCGGAAAACGCCAGAAAATCGTGGATGTGGAAGCCGAGGCCAAAAGCGAGGCGACCATCCGTGAACATCTGCTCAACGGCAGTGCGAAGACCTCCGTGTCCGCCTTCGTCAGCATCATGCAGGGCTGCAACCAGCATTGCACGTTTTGCATCGTGCCGGCCACGCGCGGCGTGGAACGCAGCCGCACGATTCCCGACATCGTTGCCGAATGCCGCGAACTCGCGGCGCGCGGCGTTCGGGAAATCACTTTGCTTGGACAAATCGTCACCAGCTTTGGCAAACGCGACTACCCATTGCTCGACGGCAAATCTGGCTTCGTCCAACTGCTCGACGTCGTCCATGAAATTGAAGGTTTGGAGAGAATTCGTTTTACCTCGCCGCATCCAAAAGGCTACGGCGACGACCTGGTCGAGGCTTACACGCGGCTGCCGAAGTTGTGCGAAAGCGCGCACCTTCCGCTGCAAAGCGGCAGCGACCGCATTTTGAAACTGATGCACCGTGGCTACACTCGTGAAAAATTTCTCGGCATCGTCGAGAAGCTCCGTCGTGCCAAGCCGGGCATCGGCATCACCACCGACATCATTGTCGGCTTTCCGGGCGAGATCGAGGAGGACTTTGAACTGACACTGTCGCTATGCCGCGAAGTGCAATTCGACAACGCCTATATTTTCAAATACTCGCCGCGCCGCAACACACCCGCCGCCGAGATGCCCGGCCAGGTGCCCCAGGTCGTCCGCGAGGAGCGCAATCATCGCCTGCTGGAGCTGGTGAACGAGATCGCCGCAGGCAAATACAACAGTTTCATCGGACGGCAGGTGGAAATTTTGGTGGAAGGGCCGAGCAGGAAAAATCCCGCGCGCTACACCGGGCGCACGCGCTGCAACCGCATCGTGTTGTTCGATGGCAGCGCCCGCCAACGGGGACAAATCATGGATGTGAAGATTGAGCGCACCGGCTCTTTTACGCTTTACGGCGACCCCGCCGTTCTGGGCTAAAAATTAAAACAAGTGGTTAAAATCCCGTTGAATCGGTTTTTTTCACACCATCCATCATCCTACAGGATAATTAATTATAACTTTTAAAATAAGCAGCAAGAATATGGGACTTGACATGTTCAGAGGATTCCCCTTTAATACTTTGATGTCACCGATGAATGCACCCCATGCCATTAGTGTCATTTGCGTTTCTTTGGGTAGTTCTTCCCCTGATGGCTCGCAACATCCAACTCAAACAAACCGCGTTCAGCGGAGTGGAAGATAAAGTCCAACCAACCAACAAACAAACAATGAAATTAATCAAAATAACCTTGGCGCTGACGCTGGCCGCGATTGTTATGCCACGGGCCGCACAGGCATACGTGTGGACCTCCTGTGCCCAATATGGCACCTACTCGAGCGGTGGATACGAATTCTACTGCGACGAATGGGGCAGCACCGCTTCCGAGTGCTGCAATCTGAACAGCGTGACCTCTTGGAACGTGGTTAGCTCGGTGCCCACTGGCGGTGGCGTAAAGGCCTATCCCAACAGCGCGAGAAACAACATCGGCAAAACCGTCAGCGCCTATACCTCATCGAGCAGCTACAACTGGAGCGCGCCCGGCGGTACGTATTGGGACGCTTCGTTTGACTGCTGGGTTCCCACCGAAGTGATGGTGTGGGAAGGCAACAGCGGTGGCGTGGGTCCGAGTGGATCCAAGGTCTATTCCAACCAATCCATTGATGGATCAAGCTGGAATGTGTACTGGCAGGGTGGTGGTCCATTGTCCTTCGTCCGCACCAGCAACTCCGGGTCGGGTTCGTCGCACTTGGGCACGTTCTTCCGTTGGGGCGCCAGCAAGGGCTACTTCAGCAGCGGCGGCAACGTCGGCGGGGTCGGCTGTGGATTCGAAATCTTCGGATCGGGCAGCTCGCATACCTGGACCATGAACAGCTGCTCCATCGGGACTTAATCTTCGTCAATTGTTAGCATTCAAAGGGACGGGCCTTTTCAGGCCCGTCCCTCATTACATTATTATCGGCTCGGTTAATGTATGCGATTTATCACGGGCATCTCCGAAGAAAACCAGCAATCTGCACTTTGAGTTTTTATTCAGTCCATGAGCTTTCATAACTTTGAAAAGAACCGTTATTTGACCGAGCGGAACCTGGCAGCTCTTCTGGCAGTTGCTATTATCGGCCTGCGTTGCCAACTCATCGGAGCCCAGGAAGCAGCAAAGCCGGACAAAGTTTCCGGCCAGCCGGCATCGGTGTTGGGGGATGCTGATTTGGGGATGTTGTGGCAGGAACAAATGCACAATGCCTGGAGTTCGTTGAATCAAAAGAATTATGCGCTGGCCGAACAAGGCTGTGCTGAAGCGCTGAAAACCGCCGGCAGATTCGGCCCGGGCAATGGGCGCGTGACCACCAATCTGGTTTTTCTGGCAAGTATTTACCAGATGGAGAATAAATCCGGTCTGGCGGAACAGGCTCTCAAATCTGCCGTCGCCAATGGCGAGCAAGCGGGTGATGCGAATGCGCCCGACCTCGTGCTGCCTTTGGAAAAGCTGGCCAACTTTTATTATTTTGACCAACAACGATATGATCTGGCGACGCCATTGTGCCTGAGGATTCTACATATTGTCGAGAAGGCTTCGCCGCAGGACAATGACGAAGTCATCAAGCGCGCGCGCGCCGTGGCCGCCGTTTACCGCATTCAAGGTGAGTTTGCAAAGGCTGAACCGTTTTACCGGCAAACCCTGGCGGTGGCCGGGACGAACGCGGAGGTTTTGCCCGATTGCCTGCTGACCACGGCTGGCTTCTATCATGAGTGGGGTAAAAATCCCGAGGCCGAATCGCTATGCAAACAGGCGCTGGCCATACGGGAAAAGGTCGCGGCGTCAGACCCCGGTCCCGAATCGCAAATGAATTTGGCGGTCTCCCTTTATGGTTTGGCGGAAATTTACCGGAGTTGGGGCAGGCTTGATCAGGCGGAGGAATTTTATAATCAATCTTTGGCCATCACGGAAAAAATAAACGGGCCGGACAATTCCGAATTGGCGCGACCATTGTCGGGTCTGGCCGCCACGCTGGCCGGTCAGGGCAAAACCAACCAGGCGGTCGCCCTTTACCAACGGGCTTTCGCCGTGACGGAAAATAATCTGCAACCCGGGGATTCCGTGGTGGAGGACGTTCTTCATGGATACACCGATTTGCTTGATCAGATGAGCCGCTCCGGCGAAGCGAAGACATTGCGGCAGTCTTACCAGTGGCGGGTGCTGATGTTTGGATCGTCGCACGCATTGAGATTGAACAATCTGCCCGAAGCCGAAAGACTCGCCCGAGAAGCGGTGAAGCTGGCCGGCACCTTTGAATCCACAGACCCGCGGTTGTCCAAGAGTCAGGTGCAAATGGCCGAGGTTTACCGTCAGCAGGCAAAAAGTGACCTGGCCGAACAAACTTATAATGTCGCCATTGCCAGCTGCGAAAAAGCCGCTGGCCCCAAAAATTTGGAACTCATCTTGCCGCTGCAAAGCCTGGCAAACTATTATTATTATACCAAAGTCCAATACGATCAGGTGGCAGCCCTTTATCGGCGGATACTGAACATCGTTCAGACCACTTCCGCTTCGAACCGGCTGGAAGTGGCGCGCTGGGAACGTAATCTGGCCGACGTTTATCATCTGGAAAATCAAAATGCCAAGGCGGAACTATTGTTTCAACAAGCGCTGGCATCCGCGGAATCGGCCCCGAACGCCCCTGCGGGCGAAACGGTTCAGTTCCTTCAAGCGCTGGGCGATTTTTACCGGATTGAGGGAAAATACGAACAAGCCGAAACTGTGCTGCAACGCGCGCTGGCCATTCGCGAACAAGCCTTTGGAGCAAGCCCCGACCCCGACGCTGAGTTGGACGTGGCGGTTTGTTGTGATTACCTTGGCCAAAACTACCTTGGTTGGAACAAACCCGATCAGGCTGAATTATTTTACCGGCGCTCCGTGGCCATCGTTGAAAAACTCGCTGGTGCTGACAGCACCGATCTATCCCACCGTTTGATGGGACTGGCCGGTGCTTTGCGCGCACAAAAAAAATATGCCGAGGCTGAAAGCCTGTATAAACGCAATCTGATGATTACGGAAAAAGGCGGCGGAGCCGACACGCCTCAAGTGGCTGACGTTCTTGACCAGTATGCCGCGTTGCTCGTGGACATGAAAAAACTGAAAGACGCAAAAGACATGAGTGATTGGGCTGATTCCCTTCGCAAAGAAAATGTATCGCAGCCGAATTGATTTGAGAGCCTCCGCCACCATTCTTGAAGGAAAATCAGATTTAAGATGACATGAAAGGGTCAAATCTTCTCGCTTTTTCCCTGATGGGTAATCTGCTGCTGACGGTCGTTTTTTTTGTTTTGCATCAGGGTTTATTGGCGGGGAAACATGCGCCGTCGCCAGTGACATCACCACTGGCAAATTTTCAATCGGCGCAACCATCCCAAATTGCAACCCAAACCCCGGCGACGGTGGTTCCCTGGCGCCTTATTGCCTCGGCAGATTACCGTCAATATATTGCCAATCTCCGGGCCGTGAACTGTCCGGAATGGTTGATCCGCGACATCATCGTCGCTGACATTGACGACCTTTATCGGCAAAAATCCAGGACCGATCCCGTTTACTTTGCGCCCTGGCAGGGTGCGGATCAACGCCGCCAGGCGGCTCGTGGCCGCTCGTTAAAACTAAATGCGCTGCGGCAGGAAAAACGGGCGCTGGTCAAATCACTGATCGGTTATGAGTGGGGAAACTATTCCGAAGAAGTCTGGAATCAGGATTTGCTTGCGAGCCTGACGCTGGGTTTTCTGTCGGATGACAAAGTTTCACAAGTGCTGTTTCTCAAGGATCAATATGCCGAAGCCGCGCAAAACGTCCGGGAAGACGCAAATTTTATTTTAATTGACGAAGACCGCGCGCGGCTGCAGGCCATTTATGAAGGATTGGAAATGGATTTATCCCGGTTGCTCGGCGCGTCTGAACTGGACGAACTGCACTTGCGGGTGCAACAGGGTTTTCTCGTCGCCAATGACATTCATTTTGACGGCGTCGCGATCAGTCAAGAGGAACTGCGGGAATTGATCCGCCTGTCAAAGCCATTCAAGGATTTGGCGCGGAGCGAATTTGTTCCCGATCATCCCTTGTCTGAGGCGGCGCAGATGGATGAGAAAATGGGCTTCGAGACCCAGGTAAAAAATCTGTTGGGTCAGCAACGATTTGCAGATTATCAGCGGGCTCAGAATTTTGACTTTCGTGAAACATTTGCGTTCAGCCAGCAGAACAATCTGCCACAAACTGCGGCCATCGCAGTCTATGATTCGCGGCGAAATGCCGAGCAACAGTCGGATGAAATCCAAAAAGACGGAAGCCTTACCGCCGACGAACGCGCCGCCGCCCTGGTCGTTTTAAAGGCGGCCACGGTGAACACAATTTCGTCGGTTCTTGGCGGCAATTATCAGAGCTATCTGTCGGGATCAGGTCATTGGCTCGAAATTCTGGCCCAGCCGCAAACACAAACGCAATCGCCATGAAAGCAGGGCTGATCATTGGATTGTCGGCGGCGCTGAATGTCGCTCTTGTTGCGGCCATTTTTTTGGCGGCAAATAAAGTTCCGCCGCCTGTTCCCGCCGCCGATGCCCTGCAAACCGTTTCCAAAATAGTTCCTTCGTTGCCGGCGAAAATTTCTCCAACCCCCGGTCTGCCTTTTGAATGGAGCCAGGTTGCTTCCGAAGACTTGAAAATTTATCGTGATAATTTGCGCGCCATCGGCTGTCCGGAACTCACGGTGCGCGAAATCATCCGGGCCGTGATCAATGAAAATTTCGGGACGCGACGCCGGGACATCCTGCTCGCGTTTCAAGGCCACTATTGGGACATGGTTCTGCATGGGCAACTGGTCAAGCGCCAATGGCTGCCGCAAAGCGAATGGGGTTTGGCTTTGACTTCCTTGACCGCGGAACGCCAACAACTGATTTCCGATGTGCTCGGTTCGGATGCCTTGACCACCGAAGCTGAACGGCAAAAACAGCATGCGAATTGGGAGCAAAAATATTCATGGCTACCTGCCGGAAAGCGCAGCCGGATGATTGAACTTGAAGAACAATACCAGCAGCATCTGGCCGATTGGGCCGCCTCGCTCGGTTCGCGGATCAATGGTGTGCCCGCCCCGGAGGATGAAGACCGCCTCCAACAATGGCAGAAGGAGTTTGACGATTCGGAGAAACAACTGTTGACGTCGGCGGAACTGGCCGAATTGAGACTCCGCGACTCCTCCGTCGCCGGCTGGGCCACCAGTTTGCCGGGCTTCAACCCGACCGAGGATGAATGGCGATCCCTGACTCAACTGCGCTCCCAATTTGAAGAATCCCAGAACGCGCTCGCCAATCCTGACCTGACGGATGACGAACGGGCGGCGCGACAAAATGAATTACAGACCAATTTTGACAACGCCCTTCAAACAATGTTGGATCCGGACCGCCTGGCACAATATCAACTGGCGAACAATGACCAGTATCAGGCATTGCACAATGTGACCCAACGCTACGGTTTGGCGGACAGTGTGGCCGCCCAGGGACTCAACGTGCAACAAACCGCCCAGTCTCAGGCCGACCTGGTGCGGGCCAGCTCAAACCTGTCTCCCGAAGCCCAACAAGCCGCGTTGAATGCCATCCAGCAGGAAACCGAACAAACCCTGTCGCAAATCCTTGGCCCCAACGTGCTCGCCACATATAAGGAATATGGCGGTGACTGGATTACCGGATTGAGCCAGCAGAGCCATGAATGATCCGGAGAAAAATCCTGATCATCACCGTTTTTGTCGCAGGCCGATCCGCGGAGAAGAAGAGAAGTAGCCGCGTCTTTGGCAAACCAGAATCATGCAAAGGCGATTTCCGCTCCTGGTGGGAGAGAAAAATGGTGAGTAGGGCGTCAAAAAAAACATTTTTCTCCGGGACATGCCGCCGGGAATGAACGGATTGATTTTCTTCGTGTCTATTCGGGTAAATTCGTGGTTTAATTTCCGAACATGAAACTGTCGCTGTTATCCATTTTGCTTGGGGTCGGCATGAGTGTGCCGCAGGTTTATGCGCTGACGAAGCCCGCGCAGTTCACCGCCGCAGCGCGCCGGTTGCCGCGCAACGTGCCCGTGGGCGTCGCGCTCATGGCGCTCGGCACGCTGTGGTTCCTGTGGATCGTCAACCAGGAGCCGATCGCGGATTTCTCCAGCTTCAAGCCTTACATGATGGCCGCCTTTGCGGCGATTGGCCTGCTCACCTGCGTTTTCGTCCAGGATTTCCTGGCGGCGCGCGGTCTTGCCGTCGTGATGCTGCTATTGGGGAAATTGATGGTGGATACCGGGCGTCCGCATCTGGGCGCATCATCTTTCGTGCAGGTGATTCAGATTTGGGCCTACGTTCTCATCGTGGTCGGCATGTGGTTCACCATCGCGCCATGGCGGTTACGCGACCTGATCGAATTTGCCACGGCGACGGAAAACCGCATCCGCATCGGCAGCGCGGTGCGGCTGGCGTTTGCGCTGTTCATCGTCGTGCTCGGCCTGACGGTGTTCCGTCAAATGTAAAATGAACCTCGGTGACTTCCGCGAAGATTACCGGCGCGGCGCGCTCGACCGCGCGGGGCTGGACGCAAATCCCATCGCGCAGTTCGAGTCGTGGTTCCGCGACGCCACCGGCGAGCAGTCGCAGAGCCGCTGGCGGAAAATTGGCATCGCGCTTTACAAGCTCTGGAGCGCCGCCCTCAACCACCGTCCCGCCGACATCAACGCGATGACGCTCGCGACGGTGGACCCGTCCGGCAAACCTTCGACGCGCACGGTGCTGCTGAAATCGGTGGACGAGCGCGGCTTCATTTTCTTCACGAATTACGACAGCCGCAAGGGCAGGGAACTGGCGCAGAATCCCAATGCGGCGCTGACGTTTTTCTGGTCGGACCTGGAGCGGCAGGTCTGTGTGGCGGGAACGGTCACGAAACTACCGGTGGCGGAATCGGAAAACTATTTCAACAGCCGTCCGCGCGGCAGCCGGCTGGCGGCATGGGCGTCCGAGCAAAGCCGGGCCGTCCCCGACCGCGCCTTTTTGGAGGCGAAATGGAGCGAACTGGAAAGGAAATTTCCCAATGACGTTCCGCTGCCACCGAACTGGGGCGGTTTTATTTTGCGGCCGGAACGGATTGAATTCTGGCAGGGCCGTCCGAGCCGCCTGCACGACCGTTTTGCCTATACGCGGCAGCCGGACGGTTCATGGAAGCTGGAACGGCTGGCGGCATGACGGCCGGGCAGGGACGATTTTAAAAAATAAAAAAGTGGGGGCTCTGGAAAAACCAGAACCGCCGCTGGCAATTGATGTTCGGTCAAAATTTGAAGGAAAGGCCGCTGACAAGCTTGACGTCATTCTTCTGGCGGCTGGCGGCCGGGTCGTTGTTGAAATTATCCTGCAGGAAGGTTTTGAGGCTGGTTCTTTTTGAGATGGAGGCTTCGATGCCGATTTCAGCATTGACGAGGTAATTATTAAATTTATCAACCTGTGGCAGAATCTCAACGTTCTCCCACACCCGCGCGCCGGAACCGCCGAATTTGTGTTCAAACCGTTCGGCCAGACGAAGGGTGGCATAACTGTCACCCAAGCCGCCCAAGCGCTGGGTTACAAAGTTGGCGCCGGCTTCGCCAGCGAGGGTCGTGTTGGTTTCCTTGAGGAAATAATAGCCAACACCAGGGCCGACCGAGATGCGGTATTGCAGGTCGGCAATCGCGTCATGCAGCGCTTCCGCGCGGGCATAGCCGAAGAACTTTTCTGAAAACAGCTGGTTGTATTGACTGAAACCGTGGAGGCTGTCCACGTTTTCCACGGAATTGGCCGTGCCGTAAGAGCCGTCGGCACCGAGGCTGATTTCATCATCGGGGGTTTTTTTCCCCGTCAAAACGGTCGCGGTGGCCAGCAGGGTCTGGCTATTGCCGCGCGTCAGGGTGAGGCCGGCTGACGCGCTGCTGTCCCAGGGATATTTGGGCGGCTGGACAATATTATTGGTGGTGGTTTGTGCTGAGGCCGTGAAAATCACGCCTAGGACGGACAAGAGTGCGATGTGTTTTTTCATGATTTGGTTGTCTGCTGACCGGCAAATGGCCGCACAAAAAACACGATTTGTGCGGCCATGGCAAGCGGGATTTAAAATTATTTGGCCGGTTCGCTTTCAACGGCGGAATCTTCCTTGTCCTCGCTGATGACGGAAGCGATGGCCTGGAGCTTGTCGCCGGCATCCAGGTTGACGAGCTTGACGCCCTGCGTGTTGCGGCCGGCTTCGCGGATGCCTTGCACCGGAATCCGCACCATCTGGCCGCCGGTGGTGATGAGCATGATCTCGTCGGTGTCGCGCACGGTTAGCGCACCGACCACGCCGCCGGTTTTGTCGCCGGTTTTCATGGTGATGATGCCTTTGCCGCCGCGCGACTGGACACGATACTCATCAAAGCCGGTGCGCTTGCCGATGCCGTTTTCGCCAGCCACCAGGAGTGCGGCGTCGGGAACGACAATCGTCGCGGCCACGAGCGCGTCGCCCGGTTCCAAAGTAATGCCGCGCACACCGCCGGCGGCCCGGCCCATCGAACGCACGTCGGCTTCGCTGAAACGAATGCTCATGCCGTCTTTGGTGATCAACACCACGTCGTCGCCGGGATCTTTCACGTCGTCGTTTTCCACGATGCTGCCGCGCGTCAACTTCACTTCGATCAGCGCGTCGCCCGGCTCGATGCCGATGGCGATGATGCCGCCCTTGCGGACGTTGGAAAATTCGTTGAGCGAGGTTTTCTTCACGGTGCCCTGCTGTGTGGCAAAAAACAATTCGCCGGGCTGCGACCACGTCACGTCCTGTTTGTCGGCGTCGGTCTTCGACAAGATGCGGATAAGCGCGGTGATTTTCTCGTCGGCCTTGAGCTCGAGCAGATTCGCAATGCTCCGCCCTTTCGCGGCGCGGCCCATGTCAGGAATTTCATGCACGCGTTCCACGTAAACGCGTCCGGTGTTCGTGAAGAACATCAGGTAGTCATGCGTGCTCGCCGTGAACAGATGCTCGACGAAATCGTTGTCATCCGGCGTCTCGCCTTCCTTCGTGGTCATGCCGATGACGCCCTTACCGCCGCGTCGCTGCGCGCGATACTGGCTGACATTCGTGCGTTTGAGCAGGCCATTATGCGTAAGCGTGATGATGACGCCTTCGTTTGCGATCAGATCTTCGATGGCGATTTCGCCTTCGTCCGGAACGATTTCCGTCTTGCGCGGCGTGGCGTGCTTTTCCTTGATCGCCTGCAGCTCAGCCTTGATGATCGCCATCACGCGCGATTCCTTCGCGAGAATGTCAAGCAGGTCTTTGATGACTTCGATCAACGCCTTGTATTCCTTGTCAATCTTGTCAATTTCCAAACCGGTCAACTGATACAAACGCAGTTCCAAAATGGCGTCCACCTGCCGCTCGGTCAGCGCGTAGCGCCCCGCTTCCAGGCGTTCTTCGCTGCGGATGAGGATGCCCCATTTTTCCACCTGCGAGCGGGACCACTCGAACGCCAGCAACTTCACGCGCGCTTCGTCGCGGTTCTTGCTGGACCGGATGATGTGGATGAACTCGTCGAGGTTCGACAGCGCGGCGATGTAGCCTTCGAGCAACTCGGCACGCTCCTCGGCCTTGCGCAATTCAAAACGCGTGCGGCGCAAAATGACTTCGCGGCGGTGCTCGATATAGCACTGGATGATTTGCTTGAGATTGAGCGTCTTCGGCCGCCCATGGTCGATCGCCAGCGAATTGACGCTGAACGAAACCTCGAGCTGCGTGTGCTGAAACAGCTTGGCGATGACCACCTTCGGCGTGGCGTCGCGCTTCAACTCAATGACCAGCCGACAATGCTCGTCCGACTCGTTGCGCATCGCGGATATTTCCGTGATGATCTTTTCGTTGACGAGGTTGGCGATCTGTTCTTCAAGCGCGGCGCGGTTGACGTTGAACGGAATCTCCGTGATGACGAGCTGCTCGCGATTGCCCTTCATCTCCTCCACGCCGATGCGTCCGCGCAGCTTGAGGCTGCCCTTGCCGGTCGTGAAATAATTTTTGATGCCTTCAACGCCGCAAAGGAATCCGCCGGTCGGAAAATCCGGGCCCTTGATGAATTTCATCAGCTCCGGGATCGTGATGTCGGGCCGGTCAATCTGCGCGCAAATGCCGTCCACGATTTCGCCGAGATTGTGCGGAGCCATGTTCGTGGCCATACCGACCGCGATGCCAGTGCCGCCGTTGACTAGCAGGTTTGGAAAGGCCGCCGGAAAAACCGACGGCTCGGTGAGCCGCTCGTCGTAGTTTGGGACGAAATCCACCGTGTCCTTTTCCATGTCCTGCATCAGCGCCGCGCCGAGATGCGTCAGCCGCGCCTCGGTGTAACGCATCGCCGCCGGCGGATCGTTTTCGACGGAACCGAAATTGCCTTTGCCATCAACCAGTTTCTCGCGCATCGCCCACGGCTGCGCCATGTGCACGAGCGTCGGATAAATCACCGCTTCACCGTGCGGATGATAATTACCGGAAGTATCGCCGCAAATTTTCGCGCACTTGATGTGCTTGCGCCCCGGAAACAGCGACAGGTTTTCCATCGCGTAAAGAATGCGCCGTTGCGAGGGCTTAAGACCATCGCGCACGTCGGGCAGTGCGCGCGAAATGATCACGGACATCGAGTAGTCGAGGAACGAATTTTTAATTTCGTCCGCGACGTTGATCTTGGAAATTTTTTCGCCCTGCGTGTAAGCGCCGCCGCTCGGCTGCGGTTGCGGTGCGGGGAGTGTCGGTTCGGTTTCGTCTGGCATGATTCTGGATTAAGGAAAATTGTTGCGGTCCGATTAAACGTCAAGATTGCGGACGTTCAGCGCGTTGTCTTCAATGAACTGTCGGCGCGGTTCCACTTCGTCGCCCATCAACCGCACGAACATTTCCTCGGCCTCAATCGCGTCGGTCAGTTCGATGCGCAACAGCTTGCGGTTGACCGGATTCATCGTCGTCTCGAAAAGCTCCTTCGCATCCATTTCACCGAGACCTTTGAAGCGATACATCTGGATGCCTTTTTTGCCGACGGTTTTCACGCCTTCCAGAATTTCAGGAATCGAGAACAGCGGCGTCACGGAGGCGCGTTCGCCGTCGCCCTCGGTTAATTCAAACAACGGCTTGTCCTGCGCGGCGTAATGATCCACGGCCAGACCTTTCTTGGACAATTTGCCAAGCAGATCCGCGATGGCTTTGCCTTCGAGATGCAGGTCGGAAATTTTCGCGCGCCGCGTCGGGCCGTCTTTCTTGCGCGTCTCGGTGTCGCCGGAAAACAGGTCGCCGTTCGCGAGCTTGAATTCCTCCAGTTCCTCGCCGGTGATGAAATAATGCACCGTGTCGTCGTTGCCGTCGCGCACCTTCACCATGTATTGCGGTAGCGTCCCGTCCGCCGCACGTTTATCCACGTAGCTGGCAAAGTCGCCGCCCAGCCGTTTGATATAGGTAGCGTGCTTGTCGAGCGATTCGAGCAGCGTGAGAATTTCCTCAAGCTGCTTCGGGGTGAATTCGCGTCCGTCCGCCAGATTTTTCAACTTCACTTCCTCCGTGCCATTTTGCAACAGAATCCGGTTCAACTGCACGTCGTCGTCAATATAATCCGTCTTTTTCTTGCGCGTGATCGAGTATAGCGGCGGCTGCGCGATATAGACAAAACCCTGCTTCACGAGCTGGGGCATCTGACGGTAAAAAAACGTGAGCAGCAGTGTGCGGATGTGCGAGCCGTCCACGTCGGCGTCCGTCATGATGATGATTTTGTGGTAGCGCAATTTCTCCAAGTTAAACGCGCCTTCACCCTCGCCATCGCCGATGCCGGTGCCGATGGCCGTGATCATCGTGCGGATTTCATTATTCTGAAGCACCTTGTCCAGCCGCGCCTTCTCGACGTTGATGAGTTTGCCGCGAATCGGCAAAATGGCCTGAAATTTCCGGTCTCGGCCCTGCTTGGCCGAGCCACCGGCGGAATCACCTTCGACGATATACAATTCCGTGTTCGCCGGATCGCGGTCGGAACAATCCGCCAGCTTGCCCGGCAAACCGCCGCCGGTGAGCGCCGATTTGCGAACAGCTTCACGCGCTTTGCGCGCCGCCTCGCGCGCGCGCGCGGCCGTAAGCCCTTTATCAATGATGCGTTTCGCCACCGGCGGGTTCGCATCGAAATAGGCCATCAAGCCTTCGTAGGAAATGGAGCCGACGATTTTTTCCACTTCCGGCGAGAGCAGTTTCACCTTGGTCTGCGATTCAAATTTCGGGTCACTGTGTTTCACCGAAATCACCGCCGTCAAACCTTCGCGCACGTCGTCGCCGGTGATCTGCGGATCCTTGTCCTTCAAAATCTCGTTCGACTTGGCGTATTGATTGATGGCGCGGGTCACCGCGCTGCGGAAGCCGGAGAGATGCGTGCCGCCGTCGGGATTGTGAATCGTGTTGGTGTAACAAAGCACCTGGTCGTTGTAGCTGTCGTTGTATTGCAGCACGACCTCGACATGAACTTCAATTTCCTTGTCGTCGAGCTTTTCCTTCATTTCCTTGCGGAAGGAAATCGGCTTGGGGTGCAACGGTTCCTTGCTCTTGTTGAGCTGCTTGACGAATTCCTCGACGCCATTCTTGTAGTAAAAAACTTCCGGAGCCGCCGCCGTCTGCCGCTCGTCCGCAAACGTGATTTCCAGGCCCGAATTTAGAAACGCCAACTCCCGCAGACGTTGCGCGATGATGTTCGCTTTGAATTCGGTGGTCTCGCGAAAAATTTCCGCATCCGGCTTGAACGTAATCAGCGTGCCGGTTTTTTTGGCTTTGCCAATGACTTCGAGCTTCTTCACCGTCTTCCCGCGCTCGAACTCCATGTGATACACCTGCTCGTTGCGCGAGACTTCCACCTCGAACCATTCGCTGACGGCGTTCACGCATTTTGCGCCGACACCATGGGTGCCGCCAGAAAACTTATAACCGCCCTGCCCGTATTTGCCGCCGGAATGCAGCGTAGTCAACACCAGCTCCACGCCCGGCAAACCGGAATCCTTGTTGATATCCACCGGAATGCCGCGTCCGTCGTCGCGGATGGAAATGGAACCATCCACATGAATGGTCACCTCAATGTGGTCGCAGTGGCCGGCGAGATGTTCGTCCACGGAATTGTCCAGCACCTCGCTCACACAATGATGCAGCGCGCGCTCATCCGTGCCGCCGATATACATGCCGGGCTTTTTGCGGACGGCCTCCAGCCCCTTGAGCTGGCTCAACTTGGAAGCGTCGTAATTGCCATCGGCAATCCGGTCCGGCGACATGTTTTTTTCTTCGGGCAAATCAGAAATACTCGACATAATTATGGTGCCATTCCGGTCAAATTTGGAGGTGGCGACTAATGCCAAAAAGATATAAAAAAACGGCTAAATCCACAATGCGAAATTGCGGATTTTTTTGATCAAAAACACCATTAGTTGTGGTGGTTTAACCTTGCCAACCAAACCGGTTGTGCAGCGGTCGGTGATCGTAGTTTCAGCATTTTCGCGCTGATTTTCGCAATTGTCTCGCCCAACGGCTCCAAGCGTCGCAGCGAGGGGGCACCGACTCAATCGGGGCGACGGGGGTCGGGGGCGCGGGGACGATGGCTGGTTCGATTGGGGCCGCGTGGAACTCGGCCCGCCGAGGAGAGGTTTCCACAGCGACCGCCGACGCGACCGCCGGTTCTTTCATCAGATGACCATAACCGCGTTTGAGGTTGGTCAGTTCGTAGTCATAGACAATTTTTTCGGGCAGCGGGTTGGGGGAATCCAAACCGCAGGCCAGTCTTTTGAAGGCGAAGGCAATCTCCAGCAGACGAGCCATCCGACTAAAACTCATCAACGCATGCGGCTGCCGCTGCCGGTAGCGGGCCAGGGCAACGTGAGTTGCCGCCAGGGAGCCCTGCAGTTCCGCCAATTTGCGGTCCACGACCCGCTGGATGCGCGGGGATGGCAGCCGGGGCAGTTCGACGGTGGAGTCCGGGGGCCGCGGATCCACGCCATAGGCTTTGGCGATGAAGGGTTCCCACATCGCCATCCAGCGACGGATTTCGGCGTGATTTTCCGCCTCACGGTGCCGGACGGCGGTGTCGAAGAAGGAGGGCGCGAGCCGGGCGAGCCGCCGCTGGGCGCGAAGGGCACGACCAAAGGCGGAAAGGGCCTGAGCCAAATCGTCCGGGCCTCGGCGACGACCGCTCACGCAACTGCGATTCAAGCGGCGAACCGGTCGCCGCCCGACGGATCGGATGGTGGTTCGGCACCGTTTCCGTTTGTGTCTGACCATAGGTTAAGCTGCACTACACCGCGAAGGCCTGACGCCGGAGGTGAAACATTTGAGCCTCCGCACGTCAGGTGCTACGCGGTTATGATTTTACCATTTTCTTTACCAGGCAGCGGGCCAACTTTTGTAAGTGCTTGATAGAGCATCCGGAATTTTACCGTTTCTTTACCACTTTCATTTTTTGCGGGTGGTAAAATCCCCACTCATACCCTACCGCCCCAATCCAGAACTTGTTCATGGTATTCATCGTTGGGGATTTCATTGACGGGCATGGAGAAGACGGTCGAGCCGGTGGCCTGCCCGATCTGCCGGCGGAGGCTGCGGGCCAGGGTATGAAGCTGCGGGGTAGTCAATTGACCCACATCGCGCTGGCTGAGCGTGTGTTCGACCTGGCGCAGTTGTTCGCCCAGCACCTTGACCCGATCACCGACCGAACCGAGCCACTTTTCACTGAGCGCCTCCAATTCGATGGTTTTGAGGTTTTGGATGGAGAACTGGTGTTTGCGGCTCCACGCGATGAGGGTGGGCTTGGTCACATTCAGTTCGGTTGCGAGGCGCGCATAGCTCCAGCCTTGAGCGCGCAGTTCGATGAAACGTTGAACGGTATTGTCGTCGTGCATACGATCCTTTCCGGTCGGGTTTTTAAGGCCGACCTGGTCCGCCAATTTTATTGGCGGACGGTTGATGGTTTCAGGTCCAAGCCAAGGCACACGAATTATGTGCCTGACTCACACCCCTCTCCACCGGAGAAGGACCAAAGCAAAACTTTGGAAGCAGCCACCACCTCTGATCCATGAACACCGCCCATGAATCCCGCCAGCACCGCCAGCGGTTGAGATGATTTTTGCCGGCCAGCACCACACTGCACCGCAGTGCGGCTGACGAGAAAAAACTACGCCGATGACCCAGGACTGTCAAAACATTTTATCGGGAGAAAGCTGGGAGATTTTTTAACCAAGAAAAGAGGCTAAGCCCTGGGATTAACAGGAGAAAACTTTGAAGGCGCCCGGGGTTGGTGTGATGGTGACCAACCGCAAGGAGGGAATGGATTTTAACCGCGAAAGACACGAACCACACGAAAGCAAAATCGGTCGCAACGCCCGCAGGGGGACACCGTGTTAGATTGCGGCAACAACCCAAATGCAGATCCGCTCAAGAGCGACCACCGAGAGAATCCACGATATTACAATTAAAAACAACGTCGGACAGCGGGGCAACTGGGGCTAAAAACAAATCCCACTCGCTTTTTGCCCGCGTGAACTTTATTTTCGACGAATGTCTTTGACACCGAATTTCCTAGAATCTCCCGACCCATTTGTCCGCCGCCACATCGGCCCGAACGCGCCGGAAACCAGCGCCATGCTAGCACTGCTTGGGCACCAAAATCTGGATCAACTGATTGACGCTGCGGTGCCGAAGAAAATCCGGCTGCCGAAAAGCTTGAAGCTGCCCGCGGCACGCAGCGAACATGACGCGCTTACGGAACTGAAAAAATACGCCAGCGAGAACAAAGTGTTCCGCTCATTCATCGGCCAAGGCTATTACGACACCATCACGCCACCGGTGATCCAACGCAGTGTCCTAGAAAATCCCGGCTGGTACACGCAATACACCCCTTACCAGGCGGAAATTTCCCAAGGCCGGCTGGAAGCACTCTTGAATTTCCAGACGATGGTGACCGACCTCACCGCGCTCGACATCGCCAACGCCTCGATGCTCGATGAAGCCACCGCCGCCGCCGAAGCGATGACGATGTCGCTCCGGCTAAAAGATGGCCGGAACCTATTCTTTGTCTCGGAAAACTGCCATCCGCAAACCATTGAAGTGGTTCGGGCCCGGGCGGAGGCACTAGGAATTGAAATTGTCGTTGGCAACCACGAAACATTTTCCTTCAATGAAAAAGTGTTTGGCGCACTCGTACAGCATCCCGACACGTTTGGTGCGATTCACGATTATTCCGGCTTTGCCGAAAAAGCCCATGCCGCCGGGGCAATCCTCACCGTCGCCACGGATTTGCTGGCGCTCACACTCATCCAGCCGCCGGGTGAATTTGGCGCGGACATCGCCGTCGGCAGCGCGCAACGTTTCGGCGTGCCGCTCGGCTATGGCGGACCGCACGCGGCCTTTTTCGCCACACGCGATGAATTCAAGCGCCAGATGCCCGGCCGCATCGTGGGCGTGTCCAAAGATTCCCGCGGCAAACCTGCGCTGCGCCTCGCGCTCGGCACGCGGGAGCAGCACATCCGCCGCGAGAAAGCCACGAGCAACATCTGCACCGCGCAGGCGTTGCTCGCGAATATGGCGTCGCTTTACGCGTGCTACCACGGGGCGGACGGATTGAAGAAAATCGCGGAGCGCGTCCATGGGCTGACACAAATTCTAGCTGCCGGGCTAACGAAGCTCGGCGACAAGGTTTCCTCGCAACATTATTTTGATACGGTGCGCGTAGAACTCGCAGGCAAAGCCGCCGCCGACATTTGGAAGATCGCCGAAGCGCACCAGATAAATTTCCGCTTCATCGACGATAAGACCATCGGCATTTCGCTCGATGAAACCACCAGCGCCACCGAGGTCGCAACTATCTGGCAAATTTTTAATGGCGACAAAGCCGTAAATTTTACGGTGGCCGAACTCGCCGCCAATCAGCAATCGGCAATCGGCAAACGGCAATCGGCATTTCTCCAGCACGCTGTCTTCAACCGCTTCCACAGCGAGACCGAGATGCTCCGCTACATCAAGCGGCTGGAAGCGCGCGATCTCTCGCTCACCGCCTCGATGATTCCACTTGGCTCCTGCACGATGAAGCTGAACGCGGCGGCGGAAATGTTTCCCGTCTCCTGGCCGGAGTTTGCGAAGATTCATCCGTTCGCACCACTGGCGCAGGCGCGGGGCTACCAGATACTTTTTCAACTACTGGAAGACTGGCTCGGGGAAATCACCGGCTTCGCCGGAATTTCATTGCAGCCGAACGCCGGTTCGCAGGGCGAATATGCCGGCCTGCTCGTCATCCGCGCCTATCACGAAGCGCGCGGCGAGGCGCATCGCAAGGTCTGTTTGATCCCCACTTCCGCGCACGGCACGAATCCCGCCAGCGCGGTCATGGCCGGCATGAAAGTCGTCGCTGTCGCGTGCGACCCGAACGGCAACATTGACGTGGCGGATCTCCGCGACAAAGCCGAGGCGCACCAAGCGGAACTCTCGTGCCTGATGATCACATATCCCAGCACGCACGGGGTGTTCGAGGAAACCATCCGCGACATTTCGGAAATCATCCACGCGAATGGCGGCCAGGTTTACATGGATGGCGCGAACATGAACGCGCAAGTCGGTTTGACTTCGCCCGGTTTCATCGGCGCGGACGTCTGTCATTTGAATCTGCACAAGACGTTTTGCATTCCGCACGGCGGCGGCGGTCCCGGCGTCGGGCCGATTGGCGTGGCGAAACACCTGGTTCACTTTCTGCCAAGCCATCCGGTTTTCACTTCGCGCCTGGAGGCAGACCATACCAAACAGCACATCGGCCCGGTCAGCGCCGCGCCGTGGGGCAGCGCGAGCATTCTGCCGATTTCATGGATGTATATCGCAATGATGGGCGCGGATGGTCTGACCGAGGCGACCCAGTTCGCCATCCTGAATGCGAATTACATTTCCAAGCGGCTGGAAAATCATTTCCCGACGCTTTACCGCAGCAACGGCCTCGTCGCGCACGAATGCATCCTGGACTTGCGCGCGTTCCATGCCACCACCGCCGAGGACGTGGCGAAGCGGCTGATAGATTATGGCTTCCACGCGCCGACGCTTTCGTGGCCGGTCGCCGGCACACTGATGGTCGAGCCAACCGAAAGCGAATCGAAATCCGAGCTGGACCGTTTCTGCGACGCGATGATCGCCATCCATGCCGAGATGACCGCCGTGGAAAATGGCACCGCCAACGCGAAGAACAACCTACTCAAAAACGCGCCGCATACGGCGGATCAGATCGCCAGTGACCATTGGGACCGGCCGTATTCGCGCGAGCAAGCGGCGTTTCCGGCGAAGAGTTTGCACGACTACAAATTCTGGCCGCACGTCAGCCGCGTGGACAATGTCTTCGGCGACCGCAACCCGGTCTGCTCTTGCGCGGGGATGGAGAATTATTCTACCTGAATTGAACCGCCGAGACGCAGAGGCGCGGAGTTTTTGGCCAAAGATTCACACTAATATTGATGAAACACAGAATGGTTGACAGGCTGCCCGGTTGGAAATAGGGCATGTCGTCCAGCAAAGGTCAGGCGCGGTGCGCGTGATGAAGAATGGGGAGGAGCAAAGATTTGTACCGACGGATTTTAAACCTAATCAGATTTCTAATGGATTGAGGCTGCTCACCCCCAGCCCTCTCTTCATTGGGCGAAGAGGGAGGAAGACAGTTCGACTTTGGTCGAGTATATATCGCTGGATTTACCGGAGAACGGCGGGGACGGCAAATGGATTTACGCTTGCTTCACCAGGGGCGCATCCGCAAGCTGGCGGGAGCCATGAAAATCACCGACGTCCTGCGCGCGGAACATGCCGTGTTTCACAATCTATTCGATCACATCGAAGCGACGGTGCCACGGCTCAAGACGCTGGCGGAGGTGAAACTGCTCGCCGCCGTCGTGGAAAAAGTCCACGGGCCGCATTCCCAGACGGAGGACGACCTGTTCATCGAGCCGCTGGAACCTTACTTCGACCAGATGGGACAGCGGGAGACGTTTCACGACGAGCACGAGCACATTGAAGCGGCGCTGCTGAAGGTGCAAAAGGCGAAGACGTTCAAGGACGCAAAAAAAATCCTA
>Ga0302319_10007950_pt1 | contig 20735 bp, 26 predicted proteins | sample Bog_T0_2_FD_203319 | JGI IMG/M metagenome (GOLD analysis project Ga0302319, IMG submission 203319) | Peat permafrost microbial communities from Stordalen Mire near Abisko, Sweden - Bog_T0_2 | ecosystem: Environmental > Terrestrial > Soil > Wetlands > Peat | place: Sweden: Abisko, Stordalen Mire... | reverse complement strand
CGCTATACCCACGTGGATGCCGAGGTCGCCAAGGCTGCCATCACCGACCTCGATTCGATGTTCGAGACCACGCGCGACAAGCGGAAAGCTGAAGAGGAAAGGCAGCGTGCCGCCGCGCAGCATCCCCTGCCACTTCAGCCGATCCAGTAACGCGCCAGCCGGCACTCGTTTTTTCTGGTGACTTGACCCGTGACTTGACCTGGAGGCGCGCCTTTCTAGCGAGCCTGTAAGTCTTTTGTATGGTGGGAGTTCTGGAGCCACCCGCCGGGGTTGAACCGGCGACCTGCTGATTACGAATCGTGAACGCACGGAGAATCAATAACTTAGCAGTGGGCACAATGGTTGCGAGTGGTTCTCAAACGTTGCTAGTTTCCAATGGGTTGCGTCACCTTGAACCAGCAGCACTCGCAACAGCGAACAACGCTTCTATGTGTGGGGTGGGCACAGTATTGGGCACAGGAGATACAATATCGGACCTGGAGGTCTGAACGCGCGATGAAATGCCCAAATTGTAATCTTGAGAATCCCGAGGGGGCTCTCCGATGCGATTGTGGATTCGATTTCTCCGGAGCGGGCGACGGAAGACGGGTGGTCGGAACACGTGGTGAGAGTCGGGCAATCTCCGCACGGCTGAACGTGATCGCTTTTTTGCTTGTGCTAACCCTACTGGTTCTTGGAGGACAGATGTTTCTAAACCGTGCGTTGCCCGAGCAATGGCAATACACCATCGCGGCTCCGAAAGATGACGAATTGAAAACAGCCATCGACAAGCTTGGTGCTGATGGGTGGGAACTCGTTTCCGCGCGTCGCGCTTCAGATGGAGACACGCGGAATCCCAAGATGAGTTACGAGATGATTTTCAAGAAGCGCGGCTCCGCGACTGTAACTGGGCCAACCCTCCCCCACTAGCCAAAACAGAACTGCCGAGAATTGTAGACTGAGAGTGCCGCCTAGCTCGACGGGGCGACAAGCCGGGGAACCCTGCCCGGTTGGCGGCAATTTCATTCAGGGATCGCAAAGGGAGCGGTTATGGAGTTTTCGGATTTACCCCAGTCTGCACAAGATCGAATAGCAGCCGCCGAGATCGAAGCGGAATTAATTCTTAAGCGCAGCAAGATTCCGTCCCAGGTGGCCCGAATCCGAGCCAAGAACCCGTTGGCTAAGCCTGAATCGTGGCGGGATGGTTCCATTCAAGAACAGAAGCGCTTTGAACAGAGTCTCTTCGATGCGGCGGCGCTCGATAGCCTTCACCAAGGCCGCATACAAGCGGCACGCCATCTCCTTGGCGCGGCTGCCGAGGAGCTCTTGGTAGCTGGCGACCTGGATATCAAACAGTTTGATGCCAAGCTAGAGTCTGTCGGCGATTGGGTTTGCAAGAAGTTTCGTGTGAAGCGCGCGTGGGTTGACATAGTGAAGCAGGGCTGGCGCGCGGCACGTCGGAAGCGGCCGGCAGGCGGCTTCCCGAAGCCCGATCACGCCGAAGCTACAGAACGGGGCGGGAATGAACCGAACGCGATGGACGCGGGGCCGGCGGTGAACGGAACGGACCGGCGCCCAATCGTGGATGCCTTCATCCTGAAGTGCAGCGGTGAACTGTCCCTTAAGGTGAACCGAAAACATATCTGGCGGGCCGCTGGACACAGTACCGCACGGCAGTTTCAGTTTTGGCAGGCGTGCGACCCGAAGGCAACGGCTCAAGACGATCAGAATTTCCGGCGCATCTTGGCGATGAACCCGACCGAATTCGAAGCCCTTCTGAAGAAGAAGGGCATTATCTTGCCTTGAGAACTCATTTTCCTCGCCTAACCTCGCGTTTCCTCACGTTTCCTCGCCTTGTTCCTCGCTGGAGTGAGGGGAGCAATCCTTCTCTTGGGCGGGCAAGAAACCCACCCGAGAAAGGATCAAATGGCAACAGCAAACAGCACCTTTGAGACACTCCTGAATGAGCATGACGTGGCGCGCATCACCGGCTTGTCCGTGGCGTCCGTCCGGCGGTGGCGCCTTCTTCGGCAAGGGCCGAAGTACCTGAAGATCGGGGCGGCGGTCCGCTACAAGGCCGAGGACATTTCGGCGTGGCTCGAATCCCGTCCATCCGGCGGCGGGCACCAGGCGGAGGCGCGGTAGATGGCGGCTTCAGCCATCACGTTCACTTCGGGCGAAGTCTCCACCTACTACGCGGCGCGCGTCCCGCACCTGAAACAACGGCGCGCGGCGGAGTGGCGCGGCGCGTGTCCGATTCACCAGGGGAAGAACGATAGCTTCGCGGTGGAACCGGACACCGGGCGGTGGTTCTGTCATTCCACCTGCGGACGTGGCGGGGACATTCTGGAACTCGAAGCGGCGCTGACCGGCGGAGACTTCCCGACCCGGAAGGCCGAAGTCTTCCGGCTGGTGGGGCGGATCGAACCCGACTACCGGCACAACGGCACCCGCACGAATGGAAACTCGGCGGGCACGGCACCTACAAAAACTACGAAATCCACCCACACGGCTGGCGGGTGGCGGGAAGTGGCGCGCTACCCGTATGTGGATCGGGACGGATGCCTTCTCTTCGAGGTTGTCCGCTACCTGAAGCCGGACGGAACGAAGACCTTCATCCAAGTCCGCCCGAGTGGAGTTGAGGCGGCGGGCACCACGGACCCGGAACGGACCGGCGGAGTTGAGGCCGGCGGGATCGTGGTGGGGCTGGATGCTGGCAAGTACCTCCCCGATGATAGGGCGGCGCGCGCAACCGGGAAGACCACCTGGAAGCGCGCGGCAGACTATACAGACTATGACGGCGCGGAATACCGCTTCCGGGTTTGCCCGCGCGTCCCTTACCGGCTTCCGAAAGTGCTCAATGCCGAAGCCGTCTACCTTCCCGAGGGGGAAAAGGACGTTCATACCCTGGAAGGCTGGGGGCTGGTGGCATCCTGCAATCCGGGCGGGTCCGGCAACAGCACCTTGTACGCGGGATGGACGGACTACTTCCGGGGCCGGCATGTCGTCATCCTTCCCGACAATGACGGACCGGGCCGGAAGCACGCGGCGGCGGTTGCGGCGGCTCTGTTGAACACGGCGGCTTCCGTCCGCATCATGGAGCTTCCGGGCTTGGCGGCGAAGGGTGACGTTACCGACTGGCGGGACGCGGGCGGCACCTTCGAGCGGTTCCGGGAATTGACCGAAGCGGCGGCGCCGATGGACGCGGCGGCTCTCTCCGGGCTGCGGGTGCGGTGGGGACTGGTGGAAGACGAAGCGCGGTACCAGGCGCGCGCGGAAGCGGCGGACGACTGGCCGAAGCCGGAACCGATCCAAAGCGAACTTCCACCCGTGGAAGCCTTCTCCGAAGACCTTCTCCCGGATTCCTTCCGTCCCCTGGTGGCGGACGTGACGGAGCGTATGCAAGTCCCGATGGACTACCCGGCGGTGGTGATGGTGCTCTGTCTTGCCGGCGCGGTAAACCGGCGGGCCGTCATTCAGCCGAAGGCAAACGATACCGGATGGGTGATTGTGCCGAACCTTTGGGGCGGCATCATCGCGCCACCGGGTTTCATGAAGTCCCCTGTCATTCAGGCGGCAACCCGTCCCCTGAATCAGATTCAGACCGAATGGCGGCAGGAGCACGAAGAGGCGCTGAAGGACTACGCGCGGGAGAAAGAGGAATACGAGCTTCGGCGCGCGGCGTGGAAAGAACAGTACAAGGCCGCATCGAAAAAGGGGAACACGGCGCCCGGCAGGCCGGAAGACGAACCCGAAGAACCGAAGTTGCGGCGGTTGATCGTAAACGATGCCACCTTCGAAGCGCTTCACCAGACCATGAGCGAAAACCCGGCGGGCATCCTGGTAATCCGCGATGAACTTACCGGCTGGTGGAGTCAATTGGACCGGGCGGGCAGGGAAGGTGAGCGGGCCTTCTGTCTGCAAGCGTGGAACGGGGACACCGGGCACACCATAGACCGCATTGGACGCGGCACTATTCACGTTGAAGCGTGTTGCATGTCCATGTTGGGCGGCATTCAACCGGGCCGGCTTCGCTCCTACATGGTGGATGCACTCGAAGACGGTCCGAGCAATGACGGACTGATTCAGCGGTTTCAATTGCTGGTGTGGCCAGACACGGCGCCCGACTGGAGCTATGTGGACCGGGCGCCCGATGCGGCTTCCGAGCAACAGGCGGCGCGGGTCTTCCGCAAGCTGGTGGAGTTGGACGCGGAGAATCCGGCGCGGTTCCGCTTCGCGCCCGACGCACAGGAACTCTTCATCGAATGGCTTGCGGAACTCGAAACGAAGATTCGCGGGGACGAACTCCATCCGGCTCTCGTTTCCCACTTGAGCAAGTACCGGAAGCTGATGCCGGCTCTCGCGGTCCTCTTCCACCTGGCAGAAACGGCGGCGGGCAACGGGGCTGCCGATACCGTTTCCCTTCGGCACGCGCAACAGGCGGCGGCATGGTGCGAATACCTGGAGTCTCACGCGCGGCGGGTCTATTCGTGCATCGTGACTCCGCAACTGCGGGCCGCGCGGGAACTGGCGGACAAGATCAAACATCGGAAGGTGGGGACGGAACGCTTTTTCTCCTGCCGGGATGTCTACTTGAAGGGGTGGAGCGGTCTGGACTCGCCTGAAGCCGTGAAGCAGGCGGCGGAAGTGCTTCAGGATGCCGGATGGGTCCGGGACGTGTGCGGCGAATCATCCGACCCGTTGGGCCGTGGGCGCCCGTCCAATCGCTACGAAGTCAATCCGGGGGTGTGGGAATGAGCGCTCCCACCCTTCACCCGGCATCCCGAAGCCGTTGGATGAATTGGACGCCCAAAGCGCGAATCTTGGCGGACACGGCGGAGAGCGAACCTACAAAAACATCAGAAACCGATTCTGTAGTTTCTGTAGGTGCCACTTCCGCCGAATCCCCCGAGACTGAGGCGGAACCGGACGCGGCGGAGTTGGCGCGCGCATCCGCCGTGCTGAACCGGGGCGGCGTCCGTATCATGGCACTCGAAGGCGGCGCAACCATCGGCCTGTGGAGCGATTTGGATGGGCCGGAAGTCAGGGCGGCGATTCGCACCTTCGGATCGGACGGGATGCCCGTCCGCTACCTGGATGGGGCCGGCGTCCCCATGCGGTACAAGGTACGGCGGGTGGATGGCGAACCCGTCCCTATGAGCGTGCTTGCCGCAATGGAACAGCACCCGGCGGAACCCTGGAAGGTCCGGGACCGGATGCTGAACGAAATGGGCTGGTGTCTGAATGGAGTCCCGTGGGCGGAGTGGAAGGCGGCGGGGCTGAACCGGCTTTTCCAAGAGCAGGGCGTCACAGGGAAACCGGGCCGCATCACGGCGGCAACCGTCCGGCATGGTGAGCGAAAAACAAGGGGGACGGAGCTATGAAAACCCGGACGGCGGTTGCTCGAAGTCCGCGCGATTGCTTCCGAACCCGAAACGTATCCGCACCATGTGACGTTTGCGGCGCGCGGCCTGAAGTGGTTCACATCCCGATGCACGGAAGGGGCTTTCGCTGTTCCGAGCATTGCGAGAACTGCGGGCCGGCGGCAAACATCCGGGAACGTGAGCACCAGGCGGGCGCCAATGGCTGAGAAACTGATCCACCTTCCCATCGAAGAGGCGCGGGCGGCGAAGTGGCGGCGGGGCCGGGAGCAATACGGACCCGTCTTCATCGGGCACCCGCTTGAAGAGTTGGACGAAGAACTTCTGGATGCCATGAACTACGCGGAAGAAGCCGCACGGCGGGGCTTTCCGATGGCGGGGATAGGAGAAGACCTTCGGCACCTTTGCGAACGAATCCGCGCTATCCATGGCGCGGCGGAAGGCAATTTACGATGAGAGCGGCGAAGCCGCAAAAGGACGGATGCACATGAGACGGAATCAACAGAACTCGACAGAATCAACGATGGAACTTGCGCCACAACAGGCCGAAGTAATCACGGCGTTAGTACGGGGCGCAACCGTCACGGACGCGGCGAAGCAGGCGAATATAGACCGGACTACGTTCTACCTTTGGCTCAAGTCCGATGCCACCTTTCAGGCCGAACTGAACCGAGCGAAACGGGAACAAATGGACGCCATGCGCGCGCAATTGCGGGGACTGGCGGACGCGGCGGTTTCGACTCTGCGGGAAACGCTCACTGGAACGGAGATCCCGGCGGGAGTGCGGTTGAAGGCGGCGCTTGCCGTGCTTCAAGGCATAGGCACTCTGGAACCCGAAGAAGTAGGCAAGACGGACCCGGCGGCAATCAAAGAGGAAAGGATGTTCGATCTCACCGGCTTGTTCGGCTGAGGCTGCTATGGGTTTTTACCGTCCGTGGAAAGCCCGTGCGGGGAAAACCGAGCCAAAGTCGGCGGGGTCCGTCATGCAACGGGACGGTTGAATGACAAACCCGCTTTGAACAAATGTCGAACTTCAAGACTGCAAACCGCAAGAAAGTTGGGCTATCAGTCTATGCCGAAGCAGAAAAGGTCCATCATTCCAGCACGGCGACTCAAAGCATATTCGCCTGGAGGGAGGGGTTTTTCGGGCGCAATCTTCAGCGAGTGCTCGCCAAACCTCTCGAATGTCACTGGCAAAACGCCTTCGGCAAGATTCGAGGTTGCTCCCCCAAGTCCCAGCGGGCCGTGCGATTCGGTCATAACGAGTTCCCGCTTGTCCCCTTTCTTCTTCAGCTTACGTAGGACATATAGCGTGTTGGGATCAAACGTTGAGGCAGCAGTAGCAAAGGAACGAACCACGAACTGCGGTTGTTCACCCGACCTGAATCGAACCGGCGATTTTCCAGGCTTGAACTCCGAGGCCACCTTGATCCCTCCATAGCCACCGAACTTGGCTTTGCCTCGGATGGTAGCCGTTTGGCGTTCGAGGGGGACCAGTTTTCCGGCTGCCGAATCGAGGCCGAAAAATACGTCGTTGAACGTCGGCTCTGGAATTTGTTGGCCAACAGCAGCTATACCCGCGAAAAGCGGAATAAGCAGAGCGATATGTCTCATTTATGGTTCCTGAGTTTAGCACAAAAACATCCACAGCGGACCGGGAAGGACCGGCTTACTCTTCGATGCGCTTTCTCTTCCCCTTCCGCGCGGCGGTGGCGGCGGCGGAAGCCTTCTTCGCGCGGGCCGCGCGTTCTTCTGGCGTCATGGACGCGGCGGCTTTCTTCCCACCCGCGCTTCCGCCGATCTTCCCACCTTTCGCGCCTTGCTTGCGGAAGAACTCCAAGACTTCGGGTGGGAGTTTCTTTTTCGCCATGACCCAATCTTAAACCGGGTCTTAGCGGAGAGCAATGCGTCTCTTTACCTAGCACCGGGTCTTAGGTATAATCAAACCATGAAGGCAATCGGCTACGTCAGAGTGAGCACGGAAAAACAGGCGGACTTCGGCGTTTCGCTCGAAGCGCAATCGGAGAAGGTCCGCGCTATGGCGGTGGTGCAAGGCGCGGAACTGGCGGAAGTCATCATTGACGCGGGAGAATCCGCAAAGTCCCTGAACCGTCCGGGCATGGCGCGGCTTCTGTCCCTGGTGGATGCCGGCGCGGTGGATATCGTCATCATTGCGAAGTTGGACCGGCTCACCCGAAGCGTGAAGGACCTTGCCGAACTATTGGAGCGGTTCACCCGACGCGGCGTCTCACTGGTGAGCGTGGCCGAATCCCTGGACACGGGCACGGCGGCGGGCCGGCTGGTGCTCAACATCATGACAGCGGTATCCCAGTGGGAGCGGGAAGCCATCGGAGAGCGGACGCGGGACGCCATGCACCACAAGCGGGCGAACGGTGAGCGGGTGGGGACGGTGCCCTTCGGATACCGCATGGCGGCGGACGGATTGCACCTGGAAGCGGACCCGGCGGAGCAAGGTATCCTGTCCCGCATCAGGGAATTGAAGGCGGCGGGCTACACCACCCGGCGGATTGCGGACGAACTGAACCACCAGGGATTCACCACACGGCGCGGGACGGCATGGCGGTTTCAGTATGTGGCGGAAGCACTCCGGGCGGCATAGGCGGGTTTTTGTAGTTTTTGAAGGTGCGGCATTGGGGGAAAGCGGCAAGATTCGAGGGCGGGCATGAAGAAGCGGGCGGGCAAAGCGAAGAAGACGGGGCCGAAGAAGGATCGGGCATGGTTCGAGCGGAAGGTGGCCGAACTGAGGGCCGAACTGGAGAAGTTGCCGGCGGACCGGCAAGAGCAACTGCGGAAGGAACTCGAAGACGAAGGGGACCGGAAGCAATGACGGCGCGCGGCGGGTCCTTCTCCGGGAATTTCCTCCGGGGGTGTACTGATGGCACCACGGCGCTAGTGACAGGCTGGACAATCCACTTAACAGGTTTCCACTTTACGGGGGTTATCAATGGCTGATGTGACTACGAAGGCAGAGTTGGCACGGGAACTGGACTTGTCCCGCGCGCGCATCTCGCAACTGTGCATGATGGGGCTTCCCGTCAGGCCGGACGGCAAGCTGAACCGGGCGGAGGCGGTGGCATGGGTGAAGGCAAACGTCTGTTCGTGGCGCGGCGGCTGGTGGGGGAACCTTCGCCAGAAGACCGGACGCGGGCGGGCACCGATACCGGCGGCTGATCTGGCGGGCGGGATGGACCTTGGCAACCTTCCCGAGCTCGCGGAACTGCCGGACACTCCCGACCTGATAGCGGAGATTGGGGAAGCGGCGGTTATCGACTTCATGAACGAAGCGCGGCGGACCGGGAATATTGAGAACTTCGCGCGCGTGGCGCTTCGCTTCGGATGCACCATGCAACAGGCGTTTGCGGTGGCGCGGTGGTTCGATCTGTTCATGGCGTTCTACTTCGTCCCGAAGGACCCGGAGCGCGATTACATCCGGGTCCATGCGGAACCGGACTGGAACCGCATGGCGGCGGAAGCGGGCACCACGGCGGACGTGCAAGGGTGGCAGGACTGGATGAATCGGCTTCTCGAAGAAGTGGAACCGGGAAAGGCGGAAGCGTAACATGGCGGTTTTCAAACGTGGAAAGAAGTGGTGGTACAAGTTTTTCTGGAACGGCGAACCGATCCGTGAGAGCACGAAGCAATCGAACAAGCGGACTGCCGAACAGATGGAGGCGGCGCATAAGGCTTCGCTGGCGAAGGGCGAAGTTGGCATTCGAGAGAAGAAGCCGGTTCCCACCCTTGAGAAGTTTCTGGAAAACGACTTTCTGCCGTTCGTCCGAAGCACGAAAGCGGCGAAGCCGAACACGGTTCGGTTCTATGAGAACAGCGTGGCGAACTTGCAAGGTTACTCGAAACTGGCGGGCCTTCACCTGGATCAGATCACGGCGGAGCATATCGCGGGCTTCGTGGCGCATCGGCAAGGGGCGAAGGTTCAGGTATCAACCGTCAATCGGGACCTGGCTACGCTTCGTCGGGGTTTCTACCTTGCGGCGGAATGGGGGAAGGTTTCAACGATTCTTCCGCGCGTGCGGTTGCTTGCCGGCGAGAACCACCGGGAACGGGTCCTGAATGCCGAAGAGGAACGCACATACTTGGACGCGGCTACCGCGATTGGGCACGGGATGAGTGAAGCATACCGGCGGGCGCTCGAAGGCATCCGGGCCGTGAAACGGGGACAGGAACCGAGCAAGCCGGATGCGTTCCTGTTGCGGGATGTTGCCACGGTCCTAGTTGACTGTGGACTGAGGCCGGAAGAGTGCTTCAGGCTGACTTGGCAGGACGGCATCAGGGACGGCGCGATTGAGATTCACGTGGGCAAGGGGCGCGGTTCCCGGCGGCGCATCCCGTCATCTCAGCGAGTGCTTGGGATTCTGGAAATGCGGCGGGCCGGCGCTACTTCGGGATGGGTGTTTCCGGCGGACACCAGGAGCGGGCATATCGAAGCATCCACCCTAAAGAAGCAGCACGCGGCGGCGCTCAAAAAATCGGGGGTGGCGCCGTTCGTCCTCTACACCTTCCGACACACCTGCATTACGCGGTGGGCGAAGCACATGGACCCGTTCACCCTTCACGTTCTGGCGGGCCACACCGACATGAACACCACAAAGCGGTACGTTCACCCGAGCGATGCGGACATTCTGGAAGCCATGGAAAAGGTGCGGGGTGGGCACAAAATTGGGCACAATCCCGAAAACGCCAATTCCGAGGAAACGCGGGGAGCGTCCGCAATTCAGTGAAGGTGAAGAGGTTAGATGGAGCCACCCGCCGGGGTTGAACCGGCGACCTGCTGATTACGAATCAGCCGCTCTACCAACTGAGCTAGGGTGGCTTGCCTTTGTTTACAATAATTTACGAGCAATGGCCGAAATAGGATTTGGGCTTTGTGCTGGAACGGTCCATTGCTCCTTCATCTTATCATCCGCGCTGGACTCTGCGCATCTGGAGTAGGCGAAACGTCAGGAAATTTGGGGGGCGGCGGTGATTGCAGCCCGGATGGGACGGCAGTGCATCCATTCAATGGCACAAAAATATCACCAAGCCGGCAGTCGAGCACTACGCGGGTGCGTACCCGATCCGGGGAAAGTCCGTCATCGGTGGACGCGCGCCAGGAACACGCCTAACTAGGCAACTTTATTTCTTAACAACTCCTAAGCGCAGACAAAAGTGTCTGCGCCACACCCCGGGACGCAGCTTCAACAGGTGGACCAGCCCACTTTTCCGGGCCGCCTAAGAGCGTAGCGCGTGTCTGCTAATATCGCCACAGCCAGCGCGCTTTCACCACCACTTTGCCGCAGTTCGGCAGGAACGCGTCCTCCAGCGGGGGACTGTATGGCACCGGAGTGTCCGGCGCCGTGACCCGCACGATGGGGCCGTCGAGATGCTCCCACACGCTCTCCGTAATAGTCGCGGCCAACTCGCCGGCCAGGCCGCCGGTGCGCGTGTCTTCGTGCAGCAGCAGCACCTTACCGGTCTTCTTCACGCTTTGGCAGACGGTCTCGCGGTCCAGCGGCAGCAATGTGCGCAGATCCACCACTTCCACAGACGCCCCTTCTTCCGCCAGCTTTTCGGCCGCCTCCAGCGCCACCCAAACCATGGCTCCGTAGGTGACGATGGTCAGGTCGCTTCCCTCGCGCACCACCTTCGCTTTTCCGATGGGCACGGTGAATTCTTCCGCCGGCAACTCTTCCTTGATCTTGCGATAGAGCCCCTTATGTTCGAAGAAAATCACCGGGTCGTTGTCGCGGATGGCCGATTTGATCAGCCCCTTGGCGTCGTACGCGGTGGCCGGCGCCACCACTTTCAGGCCGGGGGTGCGCACGAACCACATTTCGGGATTCTGGGAGTGAAACGGGCCGCCGTGGATGCCGCCGCCCGAGGGCGCTCGCACCACCATCGGGACGGCCGCGCCCCAGCGGTAACGGCACTTGGCGGCAAAGTTCACAATCTGGTCGAAGCCGCAGGTGATGAAGTCGGCGAACTGCATCTCCGCCACCGGCCGCAGTCCCATCAACCCCGCGCCGATAGCCGCGCCGGCGATGGCCGCTTCCGAGATGGGCGTATCCACCACGCGCTTCTCGCCGAAACGCTCCAGGAAGCCGGCCGTCACTTTGAACGCGCCTCCGTACACGCCGATGTCCTCGCCCAACAGGAAGACGTTGGGGTCGCGCTCCATCTCCTCCCACAGTCCTTCCCGGATCGCTTCCAAATAGGTTGTCGGCATGATTTACTGGCTTTCGTACACGTCGTCGAGCAGGGTGGCGGGGTCGGGGAACGGGCTGGCGTCGGCCCATCGAACCGCCTCGTCCACCTCTTTGCGGACGCCGGCGTGGCATGCCTCGATCTCCTCGCGGCCGGCCCAACTCTCCTGAAGCATGCGGGCTTCCAGGCGGATGATGGGGTCCAGTTTGCCCCACTCATCGAAGAGGCCCTTGGGGACGTAGTGGGCGGCATCGTGGGCCGAGTGGCCGGTCATGCGGAAAGTTTTGCATTCCAGCAGGTACGGTCCTTTGCCCGAGCGTGCATGGTCCACGGCGCGCCGGGTGGCCTGGTGGACCGCCAGCACGTCGTTGCCGTCCACGATTTCGGCCGGCATATTGTAGGCCGGGCCGCGGTCGGCCACATTGGCGCAGGCCATCTGCAGACCGAGCGGTGTGGAGTACGCGTACTGGTTGTTGTTACAGATGAAGACCACGGGCAGCTTTTGGACGGTGGCGAAATTCACGCCCTCATGCCAGTCGCCGCGACTGGTGGCGCCGTCGCCGAAATAGCTGAAGGCCACCCCCGTCTTGCCCTGATAGCGCAGGGCCAGGGCGATTCCGGCGGCAACCGGCACGGTGGCCGCCAGCGCGCTGATGATGGAGACGACCCCGTGCTTCATGTCGCCCATGTGCATATTGCCATCGCGCCCGCGGGTGAGACCGCCGGTGCGGCCCATGTACTGCGCCAGAATGCGGCCGGGCGAAACGCCGCGAACCAGGAAAACGGCCAGATCGCGATGCGACGGCAGCATCACATCGCCGGGACCGGAGAGCAGCGCGGTGCCCACCGGAATGGCCTCCTGCCCGCGCCCCACGTACACACCGCCGACGATTTTCCCCTGCCGGTAGAGCTTGCGTTCGATGCGATCTTCCAGTTCGCGCATCGTCAACATGTAATAGAGACACTGGTGCGCCAAGGTGGCCTCAGCGGTGCGTTGGTCGGGCTGGTCCGTTCGAAGGGCCGGAATGGCGCTCATGGGGGGTAGTATATCGCGGATCGCGGAATGGCCGGCGCCATTCGCTTTCAGGCATACCACGTGGATGGAGGGAGCGAGGAGGGGTTCGGGCTATATGGTTGTTAAGAAGGAGGGTGTTGCGGCTGGAATTTTACGAACTGAAATTTCCGGGTGGTCGGGTGCTTGCACGTTTTGGGGATTCCGGGCAAACTCCGCTCCCTTACATCACGGTCGCGGCCCGGCTTCGCCCGGTGCGAGGTCCACGGTTACAAGAACTGTTTTGTCGGGGGGGCTCCATGCCCTCCATTGAGACTGAATTGTGAGACACGCAAGCCCGCTGTTTACGGGCCTTGCGCGCTTGTCTCAAAACCTTTCCATTTTGCTACACGGCTACGGGTGAATTGCTGCGGGGTGGCGAATGCGGCGGACCCGGATATCTTTCTCACGCTTCCGGGTCTGCGCGATGTCGTAAGACGATTGCATCCGCATGAGGGTATCCATCTTCACGCCGAAGGCCTTTTCGATGCGTAGCGCCATGTCGCCGGACAGGTCGGCCTTGCTGTTGAGCACACTGGACAGGGCGGGCCGGGATACCTGAAGCGCCTTCGCTGCGTCCGTTACAGACAGGCCAGCGGGTTCAATGATCTCGGTGCGAATAAAATCGCCGGGGTGCGGGGGGTTCTTCATGGGCATGGTTTTCTTGCTCCTGTGGTTCAGTGGTAATCTTCCAAGTTCACATCGCGGATTTCGGGCTCCGCGGGGTCAATGGTAAACGTCAAGCGACGGTTGCGGGTAACACTTAGGCTCCACGTGCCTTTGCGGTCGCCGGTCAGAGTGTGCACCTTCCACGCCGTGAGGGCCCGCAATTCCTCCGGGTCCTTCATATCGTCAAAAAACGCGAGCATTTTTCGCAACTTGTCCACGGTATCGGGGGGGAACGCCTTTTGCGCTGTCTTCCGCGTAAAGCCGTTTCAGGCCCTTATGGACGAAGTTGCGTATGTTCATCGGCAGACTGTAGCCTGTAACTTAACACTTGTCAACCGGGAAAATCAACTACGCGGCAGAGCGGCGAAAAAGGTCGATCCCTTTTAGTAGACCTTGTTATACCCAAGGCATGGAACCCGGCCCCCGTGTCGGCTGGTCTGGCGCCCTCCAACAGAATTGCGAGCGGAACCTCCTCACCAAATAGTTGTCAACCGATGTCGACTTTTCCGGCGCGTTTGCGTTTCCAAACGGCCTCGCACGGGTGACTGTACCTGCAGCCCGGCTGGCACGGGCAGGGAATCAAGCTCTCCGGTTGGCCGCCCGGATATCGCTTGAAAGTGTCCCGCAGGATTTCATCGAGTTTGCCGAAAAAATAAGGGGGATAGTCGGACGCAACCCGCAAGCGCACTTCGCGGCACCTCGGACGACAATTCGATAGCCTGGCTCTTGGTGTCGGCGTCTTCAAACAGCGCGGCAACATGGAACGAGTTCTTAGCCTGACCACCTTTGGCGAGGAGCGTCGCCCGAATCCGGTACTGACTTATCGGTTGAGCCGGCCGCGGGAGGAGCGCATCGCGGAAGTGGAGCGTTTGCGAAGAGAATACTTCCAAGCCCCGCGAGGCGCGGACTACCGTGGACGTCCGGAAGGACTTTGCCGATCTCTGCTCCTTATTGAACGAACAGAGCGTTGAGTTCATGGCCGACCTTCGACAGACAGTGCGCGGTTCTTTATGGCTCATCCGGCGGCCCGAGAATGCTTCGCACGTCTCGTGCGGCGTGAAGAACTCGAATGATTTGCAGCGGCTTGGTTTCGCGCCGATAGACGATCAGATACGAATAGGCCAGTAGAAATCGGTGCCGTTCGTCGGTAAGGTCTTCGCGCTGGTGGCCGATGCCAGGATTTTTCGCCAACTTGACCATCGCGGTTTCCAGAGCATCGAGAACGCGATTGGCAGCTTCGATGTTGTCGTCGGCAATGTAGTCCCAGATGTCGTTGAGATCCTGGCGGGCGCGCGGTGTTAGAACAAACCGCCTCATCCCTTCGCGCGCATCCGTTCGGCACTGCGATGGCGAATCTCGGTGAACGCCTGCTCCCCGTCGACAAACTCGCCCCGATCGGCCTGCTCGCTACCCTTGGCAATCTCCTTGCGCAGTTCGGCCAGCCGGAGGTTCTTCAACTCTTCCCGGTCCTTGAGAAGCCGCAATCCTTCCCGTACCACTTCGCTTTGGGATTGGTACATGCCGGATTTCAGCAATTCAGCGATGAAGTTGTCGAAGGTGGCGCCAAGATTGACGTTCATATTTGAACTCTAGTTCGGATAACAATAGTTGTCAACGGTTGATAACACCCGCGTCTTCCCCTCACACTACCCGCACGTCCCCTTTGCCCCAAACCGTCTGCCGCCCCACCCCTACCCACCGGGCGGCGCGCAGCCACGGGACGAATTCCGTCAACTCACCTTCATATTCGGCGGACCCGGTGAATCCCCCCAAGGGATGTATCTGCCCGGTCCGGCCCGATCTTCGCTCTACCTTCTCCCACTGGACGTCGCAGCGGCTCATCCGCACGGTTGCCGCCCGTTCCCCCATCCCGCGGAAATCGATCTCCAGAGGGCCCGCGCCGTACAACGCCCGCAGCGTGCCGATGCGGTCGCGCAGGCGGGCGAATAAAATCGCAAATTCCGGTCGCTGGGCGATCACGCCATCGCTTTTTAGCTCCGTCGGGCTCAAGAACCGGAGATCCACTCGTCCCGCCGGGTGCTCGTGCGGCTCCAGTTCCACCTCCAGCGGAGGCGCGCCGTCCAACGGTCCCGCACGGTCGTCAAGACCCACCTGTTCAGTGTGTTCGAGAGTGACCCGCCCGTGCCCGGGACCGATTCCGCGGCCTCCAAACTGGGCGAATGCCTCGTGAAAATAGGCCAACACCGCCGGCCGCAAGTCGAAAATGTGGACGTCGAAGCAAAACTGGCCGCCTTCGGGCACGGTCCGGCCATCCAGCTCGCCGGCCCGCAGGATGAAGGGGCGCGGCCAGTCCCCCAGTCCGCTGGGAGCGCGCCCCAGTTGGCTCCCCGGCTCGAACAGGCGGGCGTAAGCCGCGGGCGATGCGGTATCCCTCAGGATCAAACCCAACGCGCCGCGAATCACGTTGCCGCTCTTGCCACGGGGGAAATGCACGGCGTCCAGGGCCCGAAAATGGAACCGGAACCGAAAGAACTCGAATTTGGCTTTCAAATTTTGCCCCAATCTCCTGCTATAATGGTAGGGCATTTGACTCTTGTTTTCCGCTTCGTGACAGATCTGAGAGGGGGCTGCGTGAGTCCATCCGCACCCCCTCTTTTTGTTTTCGGGGGCTGGGGCGGGAGGTCCGATGCATATTAGTAAAGAAGGAATATAGGCAGATGAAAGAAAAAGGCACAGTGAAGTGGTTTAACGCAGCCAAGGGCTACGGTTTTATTCAAAGGGAGAACGGAGAGGACGTCTTCGTGCACTTCTCGGCGATTCAGACGCAGGGCTATCGCAGCCTGGATGAAGGCGCCAGAGTTGAATTTGAGGTGACGAAGGGGCCCAAGGGCCTGCAGGCGACCAACGTCACTGCGGCCTAATGTAGTTCCGCGGGCCGGCCGGGATTCGCTCCGGCCGGTCCGCCATCCGAATCCTGGAGGTCTATGAGTAAAGAGGACAGCATAGAAGTTACCGGTACGGTTTTAGAGAAATTTCCCAGCGGCCTGTTCAGTGTACAACTCGAACATCAACGTGTGGTTCTGGCTCACCTGGCGGGCCGGCTTCGCCGCAATCGCATCCGCGTTCTGGCGGGCGATAAAGTCACTTTGGAACTCTCCCCTTACGATCTCACCAAAGGCAGAATTACGTTCCGTCACCGATAACGCTCCCTCCCGTCTGTCCTCAATCTTCCGTTTCAGTACCGGTCGGCGCGAAAATTCGTTTTCCCGCCGCGCGCTACTGTGGTAGTGAGGAATTACCGCGAATTCGCCGGTCACAGCATTGCGTGGTTTTTTTGCCGTCGCGTGCCGATGCTGATAAACTGCTGTGGTTGCTGGCAAAAGGGCACTTCATGAAAGTACCGGACGACCCCGAAATGCGCCGCCGCACCAGAAGCAAGGCTCCGTCCCCCGCTATAATCAAAGCAGAGTACGGGATGGAAAAACCAAAAAACTCCTCTGGCCGGGCTAAGAAACCGTCCGTAGATCCGTTCGAAGACCTCTCGACTCTCTTGTCGCAGAGAGTCATGGGACAACCCAACGCGACGCGTCTAATTGTCCCCTACATCCAGATGTACCAGGCCGGCTTGGCGCCGGAGGGCCGGCCGGTGGGTGTGTTCCTGCTGTTGGGACCCACGGGCACGGGCAAAACCAAGACCGTGGAGGCGCTTGCCGAAGTGCTGCACGGCAGCGAGAAGAACGTCCTGAAGGTGGATTGCGGCGAATTCCAGATGGAGCATGAAGTCGCCAAGCTGATTGGCGCACCGCCCGGATACCTGGGGCACCGCGAAACCCAGCCCATGCTCACCCAGCAGAAACTCAACGCCGTCACCAGCGAAAAATGCAATCTCTCGCTGGTGCTTTTCGACGAAATCGAAAAGGCCGCGCCATCCATGACGCGCCTGTTGCTCGGTGTTCTGGACAAAGGCGTTCTGCGCCTGGGTGACAACTCCTCGGTCAACTTCGAAAAGAGCCTGGTATTTCTCACCAGCAATCTGGGCGCGCGCGAGATGCTGCGCGAGATCAATCCCGATTTCGGTTTTCAATCGGCGCAGGGCGTCAACGAGCGCACCGATCTCACCGGCAAGTTGCAGAGCATTGGTCTGGTAGCGGTGCGCAAGCGCTTCTCACCCGAGTTCGTCAACCGCATCGATTGCATCATCACCTATCAGCCGCTCAGTCCGGAAGCCCTCTCTGCCATCCTCGATCACCAGATCACCGATCTGCAGAGCCACGTAAATACGCGCCTCGGCAACCGATCCTTCACCTTGGAGGTGCCCTTCGAGGCTCGCCAATTCCTGCTGGAAAAGGGTACCAGCTCGGAGTATGGGGCGCGCGAATTGAACCGCACCATCCATCGTTTCCTCACTCAGCCGCTGGCCACCCTGGTGGCGACGAACCAGGTGAACCCCGGCGCCCGCGTGGGCGTGGAAGTGGCCGACCCACCCGAGAAACTCAACATCCGCACGCTCGAATCGCAAGCCACCCCGGCGCCCGCCAACCCGACGGTGTTGCTGGTGGACGACAACCGCGACCTGCTGCACTTTCTGGAGCGGCTGATGGCCGATGCCGGTTGGACTTTGCTGACCGCCGAATCGGCCACTGAAGCCAAGCGCCTGGCGCTGCTGCACAAACCCAACGCCGCCCTGCTGGACTATATGCTGCCCGACGGCAATGGCGTGGAACTGGGCGTCGAGTTCCTGCAGGCCGTGCCGCAAATGCTGGTAATCGTGATGACCGGGACGATTCTTCCGCCGGAAGAGGAAGCGCTCTGCGAAGAGCACAATTTCCCGGTATTGCGAAAGCCGTTCCTGGCATCCGACGTGATGAACCAGATCCGCAGCCGTCTCACGCCGGCCAGCGCTGTCCGGGGGTAGCACCGCGTCGCGGGTTCTGGTGATTCATCGGAAACCCGAGGTCGCCGTAGAGCGTGCGCGGCGCCTCCAAATGGAGGGTCTGGAAGCCGCCGCCTATCCCGCGCTTGGCCCTTCCGCCTTCCGCGACATTCGCGCGAATCCGCCCGACGCCATCCTGATCGACCTCACCGAACTTCCCTCTTACGGCTGAACCATGGCCGTCCTGCTGCGGGAACAGAAGAGCACGCGAAACATCCAGCGGGTCTTCCTGAACGGCGATCCCTTGCGGTCGCGGCTCGGTAACAAGTCTCGTGGAATCATCGCGGCGTTTTCCGAGCCGCGCGCGTTAGCAAGCGTTACTTGACACCTGAAGTGAGTTTCGCGACAGAAACTAGCGCTAGCCCGCTCCATTCAATACCGCCAGCTTTTGATATCGGCGCCGGATGGCGCGGTCTTCAACATCCACTCCTGCATCAGCGCCATGAAGCGATTATTCAGTGGGATCTTCGGATCGCCGCTGTAGCCGTGCGGCTGTAAATGGCCGTAATCGAAATCGCCGGCAAAATAGGGGCCCTTGCCAGGGTCCTTGGTGGTCTCCAAAAACTTCTCGGTCAGACGGACGGCACGGTCCAGGTAATAGCTGTCGTTGTCGCCCACCGCGAAGTGCAGCTTGCCGATCAATTTCGGCCCCAGCGTTTTCCAATCGCGCTGCATGATGTAGTCGAGATCGTAATGCTCCTTCCAGTACTCCGCCACTTTGTGGTCGATGGCGCCGGTGCGCGGATCGAGAATCGGCTGCGGGTACCCGTCCTCACCCACCGGACTATAGACCGCCTGCCAGATGTCGAACTGCTCGCCCGACCGGCCCCTGGTGCCCAGCACCAGTTCGAAACGAATGGCGTCGTCCATCATGGAGAGCACCTTGCCGTCGGCCGTCCGCTCCATCGGAATGGGCACCTGCTTCCACGCGCTGGGGGCGTAGAAGGCGTTCTTATCCTGATAGAGATCCACCAGAGAGTAGGCGTGGAAGTCGATGGGGTCGGGACAAGCCACCCACGCGCCGTTGAAGAAATCGGGATAAAGAACCTGCAGTGCCAGCGCACGCCAGCCGCCGGTCGATCCGCCATACACCGCGCGCGCCCAGCCTTCGCCGATGCCGCGGAACTGCTTCTCGACGGATGGATACAGCTCCTGAATCAGCGCGTCGCCATACGGACCGGCATTGGCCGAGTTCACCGCGTACGAATCGTCGTAGTATTGATTCGCGTCCTGGGTGCAGACGATCAGCATGCGCGGCAGCCGGCCGCTGGTCCAATCCTGATAGAAGCGATAACCGGCCTCGCCGCCCCGCCCTCCGCGGCCTCCGCCACCGCCCGAAGCCGGCGGTTCGGTGACGAACGAACCCGCGCTGAACGATGGCGAAAAGTGACCCTGATAATAGAGCACCGGATAGTGCGCGCCGGGATGCTCGTCGAAACCCTCCGGCAGCAGCACCACCGCGCCCACGTACATCGGCCGGCCCCAGAAATCGCTCAGCACCTTGCTCTGCAGCTTCACATGCTTGATGTACTTCGTGTCTTTGGGAGGTTCGATGGGCGGAATGGTCTTGGTCAGTTCGATCTTCACCACGTCCGCCACCGCCGGGTCCACTTTAATCTTCAAAGGCTCGCTGTACAGGTTGCCGGGCTTGCGATTCCAGTGCTGGCCCTCGCCCTGGTCCATGGGGAGCTTCACGGTATGGCCGTCGGAGCGGTGGAACGTCTCATAGACATTGAGCACCGCTTGCACATAGTATTCGCCGGCCGGGACCTGGTCGAAAGACGCGCGCGGATATCCCAGCGAGGCGCCGTCGATGACCACGCTGCGGCCGCCATCCACATCCGCGCCAAACACCTGCTGCGTACTCAGGCCTTCGGAGACTTGCTGCCGCGGCTCCTGCCGGTTGTTGTCGGAAATCACCAGCACCACGTGGCCGTCCATGGGCTTGGGCCAGGAAACCTCGAACTTCAATGGCGACTTGGACTGCGCCGGAAGCGCCGCCACAAACAATAGAACGCCGGTCACGAATCGCGTCATTTTCCCTCGTTTCTGTACCACACCGGAAATTCCACGGTAAAGTATTTCACCCGCGTGTCTGCGCCATTCGGAATCAGAATACGCGCCAGCATGTGGACCACGTGGCCGGGCTCGCAATCGAGATGGATCGACGGCACCGAATACTTGGCCGACGCCCCCGACCGATCGTACTCCGTCCACGAATCGGAACCCTGAATGGTGTTCTCCACGCAGGCATCGTTGGTGAACAATTCCGCGGCGCGCAATGCACCGCCATCGGGCAGCAGCACGGCGAAAGCCTCGCCCGGCGCGGCGTGCCCGTCTCCATTGCCTTCGCCAAACCTGAAGGCGGATTTCTCCGTAGCGTGCCGATAGACCGTGAGCGTGCGGCCGTCGGCAATTTGAAACTCCTTGGCCGGTTCCGCGGGGGGAAAGAGCGGTACGTCGAGTGGCAGGCGGGTGGCGCCGGCTACCGCGAAAATCCTCACCACGGCGCGCTCCCGGTCGTCCACCGTGAAGGTTACCG
>Ga0302319_10007948_pt1 | contig 20738 bp, 16 predicted proteins | sample Bog_T0_2_FD_203319 | JGI IMG/M metagenome (GOLD analysis project Ga0302319, IMG submission 203319) | Peat permafrost microbial communities from Stordalen Mire near Abisko, Sweden - Bog_T0_2 | ecosystem: Environmental > Terrestrial > Soil > Wetlands > Peat | place: Sweden: Abisko, Stordalen Mire... | reverse complement strand
CCTGTCGATTTGGCTGAAAGCCGTGTCCAATCGTCCGTTCAATCTCGCCCACGCCCCTGTGGAACATTCACCCACTTTCCGCCCCCTTTGCTACCTTCGCCCCCCTTCTGTTCAATTTCCGGACAGAAATTCAAACCAGTTCGGGCCAGTTCAGCCCAAATCAGGCCCTATTTTTTTTTACGCGCCTCGATCCACCTACTTGTGGAACATTGCCTGCGCCACCATTTACTCGAGACTCAGGGACATCGGATAAACCCCTCTATTCTTCCGGATAAATAGAAGCGCCAAAATCAAGCGCCGCCTCTGGAGGGCCAAAGGCCCGAAACAAGCCAGCCCAGGGTGCAGCGAGGAACGAGCGAAGCCCTGGGTTACCATGCCAAACCGAATCAAGCCCTGAAGGGGCGCGATAATCAATGACCAAGGAAACTGCTCTAAAGCGCGCGAAACAACCCCAGCGCCTCCCGCAGCAACCCTGCCGGCTCCTCCGCCTGAAGCCGCGGAAACTTCCCCGCCACCAGGATATAATCATTCGCCCGGGTCAACATCAATTTGCGATCCTTAACCTCCACCTTCGATATCTTCCGCGCCGCCGCCGCCAGTTTAATCTCAGACAAAATGAGTAAGTTCTCAACAGCCTCCGGCAACGGCCCAAACCGGTCCCGCCACGATTTCCGCACCTTGTCGAGCTGCTCGGGCGTTGCGACTTCCGCAAGCGCGCGATACGCCTGGATGCGCGTCTTGGCCTCGGATATATACGCCGCCGGCAGAAACGCCCCGGTAACCTCCTGATGATCCGCCTGAAGATACTCGCCTTCATTAGTCACCACAAAATCAAACCGAACCGGAACCTCGACGCGCGGCTTGACCTTCTCCCCCTTGAGCCGCGTCACAGCTTGTTTGAGCAGTTGACAGTATAAGTCAAAACCTATCGCCACAATATGCCCGCTCTGTGCCGTCCCGAGAACATTGCCCGCCCCGCGGATCTCAAGGTCCCGCATCGCAATCTTAAACCCCGCTCCGAGACTCGAGTATTGCTTGATGGCATTGATCCGCTTCCGGGCCGCCCCCTCAGTCATCATGTCCCGCGGCAGCATAAGATAGGCATAAGCCTTCATCTGGGCCCGTCCCACGCGCCCCCGCAGTTGATACAAGTCCGCAAGCCCGAAACGATCCGCCCGATCAATGATGATCGTATTGGCATTCGGGATATCCAGCCCGCTCTCAATAATAGTGGTCGATATAAGCACATCCGTTTTTCCATCCACAAAGGATTGCATGATGACCTCAAGGTCATCCTCGTGCATCTGCCCGTGACCTATCGCAACGCGCGCCCCGGGACATAGCTCCGCAATGCGGGTCGCGACCTTCTCGATGGTCTGGACCCGGTTATGGAGAAAGTAAACCTGCCCCTGCCGGGCAAGCTCCCGCCTAATCGCATCGCGGATCACCCGCTCATCATACCCGCAGATAATGGTTTCGGTCGGGATGCGATTCGCCGGCGCTGTCTCCAGAATAGACATGTCCTTCGCCCCCATTAATGATAAGTAGAGCGTCCGCGGTATCGGCGTTGCGGACAGGGTAAGGATATCCACCAGCTTGAACATCTCCTTGAACCGCTCCTTATGCTTCACCCCAAACCGCTGTTCCTCGTCGATGACAACAAGCCCGAGGTTCTTGAACTCAATATCGCCGGAGATAAGCCGGTGCGTGCCAATCACTATATCCACGCTCCCCTCCCTGAGTTCCTTCACGGTCTTGGTCTGTTCCTGCTTTGTCCGGAACCGGCTCAGCATCTCCACCCGCACCGGATAGTCTGACATCCGCTCCCGGAAGGTATGGTAATGCTGCTGCGCCAGCACTGTGGTCGGCGCGAGGATCGCGACTTGCTTCCCCCCCATCACCGCCTTGAACGCCGCCCGGATCGCCACCTCCGTTTTGCCGAATCCCACATCCCCGCAGATAAGCCGGTCCATAGGGCGCTGGCTTTCCATGTCTTCCTTGGTCGCCGCAATCGCGGTAAGTTGATCCGGAGTCTCCTTGTACAGAAAGGAGGCTTCAAATTCATTGACCCACTTACTATCCTGCGGAAAGGCAAACCCCTGCGTCGTCTCCCGCTGCGCATGGATCGCGAGTAACTGCGCCGCGTAACTGAAAATGGCCTGCTCCGCGTTCTTCTTCGCGCGCGCCCACCGCGCATCCCCGAGCGAGGAAAGCGCCGGCGCCTTTTTACCCACTCCCACATACCGGGATATAAGAAACGATTGCTCCAGTGGCACATACAGCCGGGCCCCGTCGTTAAACTCCAGCGTCAGCACCTCCTCCTCCCTCCCATCCGCTGCGAACGATCGTAGCCCGAGGAATTTGCCGATCCCATGCTCAAGATGGACGACATAGTCCCCCTCGCTCAATTCGCTAAAGTCGATCTGGGTTCGGTTAGCTTGCTCCCGCATCCTGCGCATCGCCAGCCGCCGCGCCCGTGTATTGCGGTACCGGCCAAACAGTTCCGCATCCGACAGCACCGCAAGCTTCCCCGCCGGGAAAGTAAACCCCCGCGCGATCGCCCCAATGGCGAAGGTAACATGGTCGTGCTCTTCCTCCGGGATAAGTTCCGTAAGCCGCTCAATCTCCCCCTCGTTATTGCAGAACACATACGTGTGCCAATCCTGGCCGCGCCACTCATTCAGTTGCCGGAAAAACTGCTGGCGCCGCCCCTCATCCACGACAAAGTCACCTACCTCAAACTCCCCAAGCCCGTGGTCGAAAAAAGCCGTCGAGAAGTCTTCCGGCCCATCCGACGTTTGCGCCGCCGCCAGGATGTGAGCCTTCGCTTCGCCGAATCCGGCATTCACATTCAGCGTGATGTCCGCGGCGCGGATGTAATCGCGCAAGGCGCAAGCCTGCCGGTCCGACTCAACGAGAAGAATTGTACACGAGTCGAGGTGCTCGACAGACGTCTGGGCATCAAGGTCAAACTGCCGTATCGACTCGATCTCATCGCCAAAAAGTTCAATCCGCACCGGCTGTGGATGATTCCACGCAAACACATCCAGGATCCCCCCCCGGACCGCGAACTGCCCGCGCATCGAAACCTGCGAGACCGGCTCATAGCCCGCATCCGCCAGACGCTTGACCATCTGGTCCCGGTCAAGCCGTGCCGAGCGCTTGAGCTCAACACCCTCGGACCGCAGCCCCGCCGGAGACGGCACCTGTTCGTCAAGGCTGGCCCGCGTGAGAACAACCAGCCGCGCATTCGACCCCGCCCGGCTCTTTTCCGCGCTCAGCCCTTGCAGAAGCGCGAGCCGCTCCGCCGATATTTCCGGGTCCGGCAGAACATTCGCCCCCAGCGCGATCTCCTTCTCAGGAAAGAACGCCGCGTCCGGAAACCAGTTTAGAAGCTCGTTGAACACAGTCTCCTGCGCCCGCGCATTCTCGCAAACAATCCAGCACCGCTGCTTCGTCGCCCCCGCGACAATCGCCGCCACAAACGCCTGCGCCGGCTCGGTGACATGCTCGAATGCCACGGCCTCCCCAGCCGCGATGCCGCGAAGACGTTCCTGCACAGGCGCTGAATCCCGAAGCCGGTCGAGAACCTCCGCAGCCGGATTCTTACGCCGCGATTTTGGCCTGCCAGCGGTTTGCGCGAGGGGAGTCACGGGATGCTAAATTCCTGACGGTAAGCCTCGAGGACTTCTCTGCCAATTTCGCATTGCAGCCGCCGCCCCTCGATAGTGGCCACCGGCATGACACCCAGCCAACTATTCGTGAGGAACATTTCCGTCGCTCCATCAACCTCCTCGCGCCGAATAAACTCCTCGCGCGCGCTCTCCCGGAACATCCGCATAACCCACTCGCGGACCACCCCGGGCCGGCAGACCCCGCTCGTCCCTCTTCCGCAAAGATACGACACAGGCGTCCGAATCTTGCCGTCAATAACGGCAAAGACATTCGCCATGCTCGCCGAGATGAGCAAATTCTCCGGGGAGATCAAAAGCACTTCATTGCATTGTTTCGCGACCCCATCATTGAATGCGCGGACATTGGCCCAATAATTCCCAGTCTTCAGCCCGGCCCACAACGGCGCATAAAGCGCCGGGTGAATGGCAAGATCATAGCCGCGATGGTAAACCCGCGCCGGAACAGTCTCACGCCGCTCGATAAAGACGAACACCCGGCAATCATCCAGCGGGCCCGTGACAGGCCCATCCCCACCAGTAACATAGACGCGCGCAAATCCATCCGGCAGCGTTTGCAGGAATCCTTTGCATCCAACTAAAGCTCCGTTAGGTGGAGTAAGACCCGCGGCCTTGCACCCCAATTCGAGCAGACTCAGATGTTCGTCGAGAAAGAGAGCCCGCCCATTATGAATACGGATGCTCTCAAAGACGGACATCCCATACCGAAACCCGCGATCCGTAACCGGCGCGCCGCCAGTCGTGTCAAAGCTCGCGCCGGTCCAGAGCCAGGATTGGACGCCATTGGACATTGAAGATGGTCGCGATTACCGGATAATAAACCCGCCATCGCCCCCCTTACTGGATGGTCAGTTCCTTAGTGATGCCAAACCGCTCGATGCGCTTCCGCAGCGTGGCGCGGGTAATGCCGAGCAGCTTCGCTGCGCGGACCTGGTTCCCGCGGGTGGCCTTCATCGCATGCAGGGTAAACTCCCGCTCAAGCCAGGGCAGCAGCTCAACCCCCGGGTTGGACTGCGCCGCGCGCAGAAGCACTTCTATCGCCGCCTCAGTGGTCACCTCAACCGGCGCCGAGTAACCCCCGGTCGCCGAGGCCGGCGGCACGCCCTCCGGCTGCAATTCCGTCGACCCCAGCGGCAGGTCCTTCGGCAAAATAATGTCCGATGTCGCCAGCACAGACGCCCGCTGGATCACATTCTCAAGCTCCCGCACATTCCCCGGCCATGGGTACGTCTCAAGGTTCCGGACCGCGTCCTCCGCAAGCTTGAGCCGCGGCAAATGTTTGCGAACCGCCACCTTTTGCAGGAAGTACTCCGCGAGAAGCCGGACATCCTCAATGCGCTGCCGGAGCGGCGGCAACTGGATGCGAACGACATTGAGCCGGTAGAAAAGGTCCTCCCGGAAACTCCGGACCGCCACCTCATGCTCGAGGTTTTTGTTGGTCGCCGCAATGATGCGCACATCGGTCTTAAGCGTCGCGCTCGATCCAATCCGCGAGAACTCTCCGTTCTGCAGCACGCGGAGAATTTTGCCCTGCAGCGAGAGCGGCATATCCCCGATCTCATCAAGGAAAAGAGTGCCCCCGTCGCTCTGCTCGAAACGCCCCACCCGTTGTGTGATCGCCCCCGTGAACGCCCCTTTCTCGTGCCCAAACAGCTCGCTCTCCAGAAGCTGCTCCGGAATCGCCGCGCAATTGATCGCCACAAAGTTCCGCCCCGCGCGCCCCGAGAACCTATGGATCGCGCTCGCCGCAAGCTCCTTGCCCGTCCCGCTCTCGCCGGTGATCATCACGGGCGCGTCGGAGTGTGACACGCGCCCGATCATCTTGAACACATGCTGCATCGCCGCCGACTGGCCCACGATCGAATCCTGATGCTGCTCGACGGTGAGCTGCGGCTTGAACGTGGTCGCGGCCCGCATTTCCTCCTGTTGCTTCAGTGCGGCGTCCACCACCGGCTTGAAGTTGAACGGCAGCGACTCCTTCCGCAGAAAATCGAACGCCCCTAGTTTCATCGATTCGATGACGGACTGCGTCGTGCCCCACGCGCTGGTCAGTATGACCATGGCGTTCGGGTCGCGCTGCCGGACTTTCACCAGCAGCTCCAGCCCGTTGAATGGCTGGAGATGCGTATCGCAAATGAGGAGGTCCGGCGTCTCGGTCGCGTACATCCGGTAGCCCTGCTCGGAGTTGACCGCGGTGACGACGCGCGTCGTCGGCGTGCCGAGCTGCTGCTCCGCCCACTCGAGGAAATCGGTCTCGGGGTCAACTATCAGGATGGTCTGTGCCTTATCCATTTTGGGGGGGAGGAGACTGCACCGGTAGGGAAGGTGAGGGAAGGGGAATCGGTGTTTTTTTCAAATTTCGAGCTAAACTTTGTCGGACAGCCCGCCGTAGCGCCGCTGCCTCTTGCTGTAATCCTCGACCGCCTCGAGCAGGTCCGCCTTGCGGAAATCGGGCCACAGCTTTTTCGTGACGTAGATTTCCGTGTAGCTGAGCTGCCAGAGCAGGAAATTCGAGATGCGCATCTCCCCGGACGTGCGGATTAGCAGGTCCGGGTCCGGGTAATAGCGCGTATAAAGATGCTTGCTGAACACGTCAGGGTCAATCATCGCCTCATCCAGGTGCCCCTGCTTGACCGCCAGGAGCAGGCTCTTCGCCGCGTCTATGATCTCCAGCCGCCCGCTGTACGACAGCGCAAGGATGAGCGTGGTCGAGGTATTGCCCGCGGTCAGCTCTATGACCCGGTGCAGCTCCCGCTGGCAGGAATCCGGCAGATCGGTGATCCGCCCGATCGCCTGTAGCCGGACGTTTTGCTCCATGAGCTCCGGCGCTTCCTTGCGGAGGAAGCGCTCCAGCAGCTTCATCAGCGCTGCAACCTCGGACTTTGGCCGTTTCCAGTTCTCGGTCGAGAAGGCATAGAGCGTGAGGTATTGCACCCCCCACTCCCCGCAGGTTCGCAGCACGGTGCGCACGGACTCTGCCCCTTCCTCATGCCCGCGGATCCGCGGGAAGCCCCGCTCGCGGGCCCAGCGCCCGTTGCCATCCATGATGATCGCGATATGGCGCGGCAGGGTGAGGCCCGGCGGTTTGGAAGTCGGGGCGCCGGCTGACATGGGAGGGAAAATTTGCACGCTGGGAGCCTACAATACAATCGTCTGGTCGCGCCCGGGCCCCACGCTCGCTATCGCGAGGCGCGCCCCGGTGAGATCGGCGATTGCCTTCAGGTAATCGCGGGCGCGGGGCGGAAGATCGGTCCACTTTTTCGCCGCGCTGGTTGGTTTATTCCAGCCTTCAAATTCAACGTAAACCGGCTCGCAATGCGCGAGCATGGCGGAGTCGGTCGGGGGCACATCCAGGCGTTTCCGCCCCATCTTGTAATGCGTGCAAACCTTGATCCAATCCAGCGCGTCGAGCCCGTCTAGATTTGTCACCGCGAGATCGTCGATCCCATTGATCATGGTCGCGTATCGCGTTGCCACCGCGTCAAACCAGCCGCACCTGCGGGCCCGCCCCGTGGTGGCGCCGAACTCCCGTCCCATTCCGTGGAGCATGTCGCCGATTACCCCGTCCTCGGTCGGGAAGGGGCCCTCGCCCACCCGCGTGGTGTAGGCTTTCATGACGCCGATGACCCGGTCCATCCGGTGCGGCGGCACGCCGGACCCGGTGCATGCGCCGCCCGCGGTAGTATTCGACGAGGTGACGTACGGGTACGTCCCATGGTCGATATCCAGAAAGGTCCCTTGCGCGCCCTCGAAGAGGATATCCCGCCCCGCCTTCAGCGCCTCGTGGAGGAAGACGACGGTATTGGTGACAAATGGCCGGAGTTTCTCAGCCGCGCCGAGGTACGCGTCGTGGACTTCCTTGAAGGAGACGGTTTCGGCCCCCAGCGCCTTGAGGATCGCGTTGTTTTCCTTCAGTTTCGCCCGCAGCTTTTCCGTAAAAACCTCCGGTTGGATGAGATCGCACATCCGGATCCCCGTGCGCGCCGCCTTGTCCCCATACGCCGGGCCAATGCCTCGCTTGGTGGTGCCGATCTTGTTCCGCCCTTTCTTCGCCTCGCGCTGCTCGTCAAGCAGGCGGTGGTAGGGAAAGACCACGTGCGCCGCGTCGGAGATAAGCAGTTGATCCTTCCGGATTTTGACCCCCTGGCCCGCAAGCGTCTCGATTTCGCCGACCAGCGACACGGGGTCAATGACCACGCCATTGCCGATGACGCAGACCTTGCTCGATCTCAATATCCCGCTCGGGATGAGGTGGAGCACGTACTTCTTCGCGCCGAGGATGACGGTGTGGCCGGCATTATTCCCTCCCTGGGAGCGGACGACGATGTCCGCCTCCTCGGTGAGGAAGTCGATGATCTTGCCTTTGCCTTCGTCGCCCCATTGGGCTCCGACCAGGATGGTATTTGCCATGGATTCGAAAGAGAAATGATTGCGTAACGGAAAATGGAAACGAAAAAACGTCCCTGGGTACACGGAAGCCCGTGCGCTCGGGACGTTTTTCAATGCTAGCGGGGGACATGGGGGCCGCAAGAAAGAAACAGAGCGCGGATTGGACAATCGATAAAGCGTTCGGCAATTCCGCCGGATGCCCCTTGAGTCGCATCGATATATCCGGTAGCTTTGTCCTCCCTATGAATCAGATTGCCTACGCGGATCCCAATGTTTTGGTCAGCACGGACTGGGTGGCTCAGCATGGCTCTGACCCCGGCGTCCGGGTCATCGAGAGCAATGAAGATGTGCTTCTCTACGATACCGGCCACATCGCGGGCGCCGTGCATATCGACTGGCACACGGACCTCAATGACCCGCTTGTCCGGGATTATGTGTCGCCTGAGGCCTTCGCGCAGCTTTGCTCTCGGAATGGGATCACACCCGGGACGACGTGCGTGTTTTACGGGGACAAGGCGAATTGGTGGGCCTGCTACGCGCTGTGGGTATTCCGGCTTTTCGGGCATACGAATGTAAAGATCATGAACGGCGGACGGGACAAATGGATCGCCGAGGGGCGGGAGTTGACGCGCCAGAAGCCGGCGTTTGCTGCCACGCATTATCCTGTGCCGCCCAACAGGCTCGACGCGGAGATTCGCGCTTTCGCCGACGACGCCCTCGCCCAGAGCAAGGCCGGCAAGCCGCTGATCGATGTCCGCTCGCCAGGCGAGTACAAGGGGACAGTGACCCACATGCCCGAATATCCGCAGGAAGGCGTTCTCCGCGGCGGGCATATCCCCGGCGCTAAGAGCGTGCCTTGGAAAACGGCCGTAAACGAGGATGGCACCTTCAAGACCCCGGCGGACCTCGATCAAATATACTCCCAGAATTGCGGCCTGCGGAAGGGCGAGGACATCATCGCCTACTGCCGCATTGGCGAACGGTCCAGCCATACATGGTTCGTGTTGACGTACCTGCTGGGCTATCCGAATGTGCGGAATTATGACGGGTCGTGGACGGAGTGGGGGAACAGGGTGCGCATGCCGATCGAGCGCTCGGCCTGAAAAAACTCGAAACTCAGTAAATCGGGGTGATTCGGCCCTTCGCGCATCATTATGAACAAAGCCTGTCCAGAGCCGCCCGAGTCGTCTCCATCCAGTCAATACCCGGCCAGGCTCGCGGCGATAGTCGCGTTGTTTGAGGGGCTCCCGGAGGATGAGAAGCGGGAGACGCTGATCTCGTACGCGGATCAGGCCGCCAGGTGCGCCCCGGGTAAGGACGAAACTTTCGATCTCGAGGACGTCCGGAAGGATGAGGAGTGTACGGATACCGTGGGGATTTTCCTGAAGGTGAACCCGGCCCGCCAGGTCCACCTGCGCGTTTCCCTCGGGCCGCAGGTGCAAATCCTGACGAAGGCAATGACGAGCATCCTGTGCAGCGGCTTGGAAGGATCGACTCTCGAGGCCGTTATGGAAGTGCCCGCCGACTTCGTGCCGCGCATCGTCGGCGGCCAATTGGTCCGGGTCCGCTCGCAGACCGTTTATTACGTCCTGACCCGGATAAAAAGCGCCTGCCGGGCTTTCCTTAATCGCGAACGGGCCGCGGAGGCGGCGTAACGCAAATGAATCGCGGTGCGTTTATGTTTTTCAGTCTCGCCGCATTCCTGGTGCTCGGGAATGTCCATGCGGACGATTCGAGCCCCACCCCTGCCGCGACCCCAACCCCGCCCGCGCTGGTCCGTATCGCCGCTCCTGTATCGTTAAGACTTTACCTGGTCAATCTTGCCGGCGCGATTCAGACGGACAAGGGCGTCACGATCAGCATCTCCGCGAGCCTGACGAGCGCCGGCGCGCTGGACGCCCTTGGGCAGGGAAATGTGGATATCGCGATGATGACCAGGCCGCTCACTGGCGAGGATCGGGCTCTTTACCCGTCGGCTGACCTGGACGTAGTGCAGGTGGGAATGGAGGCGGTCGCGCTGGGTGTCTCTGACGATGTCTGGGACTCGAACTTGCATTCCGTGACCAGGCAGATGGTTAAGGATATATATGAGGGCAAAGTGAAGAACTGGCGCGATTTGGGTGGACCAGATGAGAAGATCGTCCGGTTTTACATGCCTCAAGGCCAGGGAATATGGGAGATATTCGCCGAGTGGCTGTATGGTGACAATCGGAAGGCCCCGCTGCCTTTCGGCAGAAAGTCGGCCAGCAGCTTGGAGTCGCGCGACGACCTCGAACTTACCGACGGGGCCTTTGCGCCATTGGCCGCAGGTTATATTGATGGCAAGCGCTACCATGCATTGGGGCTCATGGATGAGCACGGCGCCATTTCGAGGCCGGTGCCAACGGACGTTGCCCAAGGGAAATATCCGATTGTTCGCCCTATCAACGCCGTCGTGGTCGGCCTCCCGACGCTCGATGTCCGCACGGTGACGGAGTACATGACAGGCCCGGACGGCCAGGGTATTCTAAAGAAAACCGGCGCGCTCGGAGCGGATGCGGCTGCAACGCCGACCCCGAACCCATACTACTAGGTGCGTGGGGGGCGGTTGAATCGTAGTGTAAGATACTGTGAATTAGCGAGTTAAGCAAAATACAGGAACGATGAAGGTGCGGCGGGTGATCGCCTGAGGGCGCGCCCGGGTCGGCAGCTTCGAACTAGATTTGACATATTTTGGCTTAAAATATGCATTTAAAACGCCCGTTTTGACGTTAGCTTGCCGGCGCCATGAAACCTGAACCCTCCACGAAAAGCCCCCCCTGCCACCGGGATTCCCGCGCCGTTCTCATCGGCGTGGCTGGGGAAATCTTTGCGGAGCGGGGCTACGAACTCACAACGATCAAGGAGATAACGGACCGCGCGGGGGCCAATGTGGCGAGCGTGAACTATTACTTCAGGGATAAGCTGGGCCTTTACACGGAGGTACTCCGGCAATCGCTGCACAACGGGGCGATGGCATTTCCGGCGGATACTGCGGAGCTGACGGCGGACGAGCGGCTTCGAGGGTTTATCTGGAGCTTCATGAAATCGTTGGTTTCGCTCGGGCGGCCGAGCTGGACCGGCAGGCTTGTGGTCCGTGAGCTTGCGCAGCCAACTGCGGCGCTGCCCCAGGTGGTCGAGGAGATCATCCGCCCGAATTTTTTGATACTCCGTCAGATCGTGGGGGATGTCGCCGGGTGCCCTCTGAACCCTGAAACGCTGGACCTCCTGACGCACAGTGTCATGGCCCAGTGCGTCCATTGGAAAACCTCGGCCCCTATTTTCCCGTATTTGTGGCCCGCCCTCGAGTTCAACGAGGCTCAGGTGCGGCGCATTGCGGATCACATCGCGGCATTTTCTATTGCGGGCATCCGGGCCGCCATTCGCGCGGAGGCACAGGTGGCATGAGCGAGCAACAGGCCGGCTGGCATCCCAGGCACAACCCATGGCTCGTGGCGTTGACGGTGACGATAGCAACCTTCATGGAGGTGCTCGACACCTCGATTGCGAATGTGGCCCTCCCGCACATCGCGGGGAGCCTCTCTTCGAGTGTGGATGAATCCACATGGGTGCTGACGAGCTATCTGGTCGCCAATGCGATCACGCTGCCGCTTAGCGCGTGGATATCGGACCGCGTGGGGCGGAAGCGATTTTACATGACCTGCGTCATGCTCTTTACGATCAGCTCGCTTTGCTGCGGCCTCTCTACATCGCTCCCCATGCTCATTTTCTTTCGCGTGCTCCAGGGGCTGGGCGGGGGCGGGCTGGCGCCGAGCGAGCAGGCTATCCTTGCGGACACCTTTCCGGCCCGGCTGCGTGGCGCCGGATTCGCGTTATATGGGATGGCGGTGGTGCTTGCGCCCGCGATTGGGCCGACGCTGGGCGGGTACATTACCGATCATTACTCCTGGCATTGGATATTCTTCATCAATTTGCCGGTGGGCGTGCTTTCCCTCTTCCTGACGTCGGTCATGGTCCAGGATCCGCCGCATGTGATCGAGTCGAAGAAACGGACGCGGGGCAACCCGGTGGATTATATTGGCTTTGCGTTGGTGGCGCTCGGGCTGGGCTCGCTCGAGGTGGTGCTGGACAAGGGGCAGGAGGACGACTGGTTCAGCAGCCCTTTCATCATTACTTTCAGCATCCTTGCGGTCATCGGCATCGCATACTTTATCGTATGGGAATGGCACGAGGAGCATCCGATCCTCGAGTTGCGCCTGCTCAAGAATCCGAACCTTGCGGTCGCAACCTGCCTGATGTTTGCGCTGGGGGCGATTCTTTTTGGGACGACCGTGCTCATCCCGGAATATCTTCAGACAGTAATGGGATATACCGCCGAGAATGCCGGCATGGTGCTCTCGCCTGGCGGCTTTACTGTCATGATTTGCATGCCGATTGTCGGGCAGCTTGTCTCGCGGGTGGACCCGCGCGCGTTGATTGCTTTCGGTTTTGTGGTGCTGACGCTCGCGCTCGCCAATATGTCGCACATTTACCCGGGAATCGATTTCCGCACGGCAATGTTTTACCGGGTCTATCAATCGGTGGGGCTGGCATTCCTGTTTGTGCCGATCAACACGATCTCATTCGTCAATGTCTCGCCATCAAAAGGGAATCAAGTTTCCGCGTTGATCAATCTGTTCCGCAACCTGGGGGGGAGCGTGGGGATTTCCGCGCTGAGCACTATTCTGGCGCGGCGTGGGCAGGCGCATCAGACCTATCTGGCGGCGCATACATCCGGCCTCGCGTATGCCTCCTCGCTGGGCGGCGCAAAGGCGTTGCTGCTGAAGGCCGGGACAGCTCTGCCGGATGTGACGATGCAGGCGAAAGGGGAGCTTTACCGGACACTGAGCCAGCAAGCGATGGCGCTGGCGTATATCGATGTGATCCGGATCTTCTGCGTCTGCTGCGCGCTGGCGCTGCCGCTTTTGCTGCTGGCGCGCCGTCCGCAGCATGGCAGCGGGCCGGCCATGGCCCATTAACATGAATCTCAACTTGAATCCGAATCCAACCCGACCGCTTTAACCCATAATTAACCATGGCTACCACACAGACTCCGGAAACTCCCGAGGTAAAAGCGCCACCGCGGACACAGACCAGCGCGCCGCCCCCGGCCGAAGGCAAGGGAAACGGCAACGGAAAGGGCAAACGCAAGCCCTTGCTCATTCTCACCGGCGTTGTGGTGATTGGCGGGATCATTGGCTTGTGCTTCTGGCTGATGGGCCGGGGATATGAGAATACGGACGATGCGTTCATTGACGGTCATATCGTCGATATCAGTTCGCGGGTGTCCGCGCAGGTGCTGAGACTGCATTTCACGGACAATCAAGAGGTGAAGAAAGGCGACCTGCTGGTGGAACTGGACCCGCGGGATTTTGAAGTAGCGGTCGAGAAGGCTCAGGCGCAGTTCACGCAGGCGGCTGCGCAGGTGCGGCAGGCTCAGGCGCAAGCCGAGCAGGCAAAGGCGCAGGTGGCGCAGGCCCAGGCCCAGTTGGATCAACAAACGGCGCAGTACGCGATCGCCAATATCAACTTCAACCGCAACTCAAGCCTGTATGCGCAGGATATCCGGGCCGTCTCGAAGGAAGATGTCGACACCACCAAGGCGACCGCTGCCGCTGCAAATGCCACGGTGGAGGCGGCGCGGGCAAGCCTCGCCGCTGCGCAGGCCGCGGCGGACGCGGCGCAGTCGCAGGTGGGCTCGGCGCAGGCGGCGGTGAACGTGGCGCAGGCCGCGGTGGACGATGCGAAGTTGCAGCTTTCCTATACGGACATCACGGCGCCGGAGGCAGGGCGGATAACGCGCAGGACGGTCGAGGCGGGCAATTATATCACGGCGGCGCAGACGTTGTTCTCGATTGTTCAGCACGATGTGTGGGTCACGGCGAATTTTAAGGAGAGCCAGTTAAAGAGGATGCAGCCTGGTCAGCCGGTGCGGATCCATGTGGATGCGTTTCCGGCTCACGATCTCAATGCCCACTTGGACAGTTTCCAATTGGGCAGCGGATCGCGGTTCAGCCTCCTGCCGGCGGAAAACGCAACGGGCAATTACGTCAAGGTGGTTCAGCGGATCCCCGTAAAGATCGATTTTGACGAGCCGCTCGAGAATCTGATCGAGCTTGCACCGGGCATGTCGGTGGAACCGAAGGTGAATGTGGCTGCAAGCGGGTCCGCACAGCCGGCGACCGCCTCCAGCCAGCCCTCAAATCAGTAGGCACCGCAATCCCAACACGTGAACGCACCTTTTAAATTGACGGCGATGGTCCCCGCGCGCCTATCCGGGGTTGCCGGGTGGATCGCGGTTCTGATTTTTTGCGGCTCGGCTCGAGCCGGAATTCCGGCGGTGGGTCCGGATTACCATGGTCCGCCCGAGGTCGAAATGCCGCAGGCTTTCAAGAATAACGCCGCCGGGACATGGAAGAAGGCGGAGCCGCGCGACGAACTGAGCCGGGGGGAGTGGTGGAAGGTTTTCCGGGACCCGGCGCTCGATAAGATCGAGGCGCAGGCAGTGAGCGCGAACCAGGATATCGCCCTTGCGGTGGACCGCATCGTCGAGGTGGGCGCGGAGGTGCGGGTTGCATCGGCGGACTTTTACCCGAATGTCGATACCGAGCCGAATGGCGTCCGCGAGCGGACGAGCAACACCGAGCCCTTCCAGCGGGGGGAGTTGATAGGGAATAACCCATTCGGGAGCCTTGCCGGGCCGGCATCAACGACGCCGGCGAGCGCGGGGCCGCTCATTCTTAATACGCAAGGTTTGTCGCGGACCTATAACGTCTTCCGTTTTCCGGTGGACCTGAACTGGGAGTTGGACCTGTTCGGGAGGGTGCGGCGGAATCGCGAGGCGGCAAAGGCGACGGCGCAGGCAGCGGCGGCGGATTACAGCAATACAATACTGAGCGTCACGGCGAATGTCGCGGCGACGTATTATGATATCCGCGCGCTGGATGCGGAGTTAAGCGTCCTCGAGCGGACGATCAAGACGCGGCAGGATGCGCTGGGGATCGCGCAGGAGCGGTTAAACGCGGGACTGACGAGCGACCTCGATGTGACGCGGGCAACAGCGGACCTTGCAGCGGACCAGGCCGATCTTTACGGCGTGCAGCGCTCGCGGCTCGAGATGGAGAATTCGCTGGCGACGCTGGTGGGCTCCCCGGCGAGCGACTTCCGGCTCGCGCGTCGCGCGTTGACCGACACGCGCATCCCGAACATTCCGCCCGGGCTGCCGAGCGCGCTGCTCGAGAGGCGCCCGGACGTCGCATCCGCGGAGCGGCAGCTTGCGGCGGCGAACGCGCGTGTGGGCGTGGCTGTGGCGGCGTTCTTCCCGGTGATTCGGCTTACAGGAGCGGCGGGTTTTGAAAGCGCGGACATGGGCGATATCTTTGACTGGCAGAGCCGTATCTGGCAGATCGCGCCGAGCATCTCGTTGCCATTGTTCGAGGGGGGGCGCAACACAGCCAACCTGACAGCGGCGAAGGCGCGGTACCAGGAGCAGGTGGATAGCTATCGGAAACAGGTGCTTGTGGCGTTTCAGGATGTCGAGACGGCGCTGGGGGATTTGCACACGCTCTCGGATCAATCCGACGCGCAGGAGCGGGCTGTGGCGTCGGCGGTGCGTTCGCTGCAACTGAGCCAGAGCCAATACGACAAGGGGGCAAGCAATTTCCTGGATGTGCTGGACGCGGAGCGGACGCTGCTGACAGACGAGCGGACCTCTGTGCAACTCCTTGGGCAGCGGCTGCAGGCGACCGTGCTACTGATCAAGGCGCTGGGTGGGAGCTGGTAGGGTTTACAACCTTTGCAGTTCCCATGTGTACCGGCCATCGGCCGGGAGCGTCAGCCATGCGAAGGAACGCGGCGCGCCTTGGTTCGGGCGCGCGATACAGCCCGGGTTTAGAAAGGTCGCGGAGCCGATGCGCTCGTTGCGCGGCACGTGGGTGTGGCCATGGAGGAGCAGGTCCACGTCCGCGGGAGCATCGTCCGGTGGGATGTGGACGAGGCGGATGCGGAGTTGACTGCGGACGAGGTCGAGCGTCAGGGGCCAGGCGGTTTCTGAGTCGCAGTTTCCGCGGACCACTTTCACCGGCTTGCCGAGGGCGCGCAATTCGTCCAGGACCCATTCGGCGCATACATCGCCGAGGTGCCATATTTCATCGGCGTTCGCTAACTGATCGAGGAGAGCGGGGGGAAGCTTGTCGTGAGTGTCGGCAATTACGGCTATCCGTAAGTTGTTTGCGCTCAATTGGTTGCGTTAAAATACGCTAGGCCGCGGTCTTTGGGCGCTTGGCGGTGATGGCGCCGGGCTTGATCTGGGCCAGGATTTTTTGGACGGCATCCTCGGCGGTGAGGCCATGTTTTTTGCGGAGGACATCGACGCCGCCGTGCTCGATGAATTGATCCGGCCAGCCGACGCGGACGACGGGGGTTTTGATGCCGGCGTCGTTTAGGTGCTCGATGACGGCGCAGCCGAAGCCGTTGTGGAGGACGTGATCCTCGATGGTGCAAATGACCTCGGCGCCGCGCGCAAAGAATTCGATGGTGCCGGTATCCATGGGCTTGATCCACCGTGGATTGATTACGGCGGTGGAGATGCCGCGGGCCTCGAGGAGGTCCGCCGCGGCCTCGGCCATGGAGCACATTCCGCCAAGGCCGAAAATGGCGACCTGCTGGCCATGCTTCACGACCTCGGCCTTGCCGATATCGAGAATGCGCGGGGTTTCCTTGGGCTTCACGCCGGTGCCGGCTCCGCGCGGGTAGCGGATGGCGATGGGGCCGTCGTTATAGTTGGCGGCGGTCCAGAGCATGTCCACGAATTCATCTTCATCCCTGGGTTGCATGTGGACGATGTTTGGGATGTGCCGCAGGTAGCCGATATCGAAGAGGCCGTGGTGGGTGGGGCCGTCGTCGCCGCTCAAGCCGCCACGGTCCATGCACAGGACGACATTGAGGTTTTGAAGCGCCATGTCGTGGACGATCATGTCGTAGGCGCGCTGCATGAATGTGGAATAGATGGCCAGATATGGTTTGAATCCCTGGACGGCGAGACCGCAGGCGAAGAGGGCGGCGTGCTCCTCGGCAATGCCGACATCGAAGTACTTGTCCGGGTGCCGTGCGGCAAAATGAACGAGGCCGGTGCCGGTGGGCATCGCGCCGGTGATGGCGACGATCTTGTTGTTGCGGTCGGCGAATTTCGCGAGTGTCTTGCCGAAAATCTCCGAGTAGGTGGGGGCGGAGACGGGGGCGGTGCGCCCGGTTTTCGGCTCGAAGCGGCCAAGGCCGTGGAATTTGTCAGGCTGCTCGAGTGCGGGAGCGTAGCCTTTGCCTTTTTGGGTGAGGATGTGAAGGAGGACGGGTTCGTGCTGGGTCTTCAGGAACTCGAACGTGCGGATGAGGGTGTGTACATCGTGGCCGTCGATGGGGCCGTAATAGCGGAGACCGAGGTCCTCGAAGAGGACGCTTGGGACCAGAAGGTTTTTGACGCCGGCTTCCATCTTGTGGGCGAGCTCGACTGCGCCTTTGCCGCCGATGCGCTCGACGAAATGGGCGGCCTGCTCGTGGAGATGGTTGTAGGTGGGGTGGGTGGTGATCTTGTTAAAGTAATGGGCGATCGCGCCGACGTTCCGGGCGATGGACCACTCGTTGTCATTAAGGACCACGATAAAGCGCTTGGTGGAAGAGGCGACATTGTTGAGGGCCTCATAGGAGATGCCGCAGGTGAAAGCGGCATCGCCGGCGATGGCCACGATGTGCTCATCCGAGCCGGCCTTGTCGCGGCCAACGGCCATGCCGAGGGCGGCGGAGAGGGCGGTCCCGGCGTGGCCGGCGCCATAGCAGTCGTGCCCGCTCTCAGTGCGCAAGAGGAAGCCGTTGAGGCCATTGTATTGGCGCATTGTCTTGAAGCGCTCGCGGCGACCGGTGAAGAGCTTGTGGACGTAGCCCTGATGGCTGACATCGAAAATGAACTTATCGCTGGGAGTGTCGAAGACGCGGTGAAGGGCGATGGTGAGCTCGACAACACCGAGATTTGGGCCGAGATGGCCTCCGACTGAGCTTGGGTTGTCCTCTGACAACACATTGATCAGTTCTTCCCTCACTTCCTGCGCCAGGGCGGGCAGGTCTTTTTCATCGAGTTTCTTGATGTCACCGGGGGAATTGATCTGGTCGAGGAATCGCATGATTGGAAAACTTCTTCAAAAAAGGCGCGCGGCGGAGCTCCCCGCGCCACTGGAATCCCCCTCATTACCAGAAGTTTCCGCGGGCGTCGAGGGCGGTATTTCCGGGACTTTTTGAACCGTTGCAAGGGCTTTTGGCTGGCCGGCGGCGTTGCGGGTGATGGTTTCCAGGCGTTTCTCGGCGTCATCGAGGCGCTCGGAGCAATACCGGATGAGAGCTAGGCCCTCCTCGTACACGACGATGAGTTGATCGAGCGGGAGCTCGCCGGTTTCCATCTGGGCGGCGATTTGCTCGATGCGCTCGAGAGCGGATTCGAAGGTATGGGTCTCTTTTTTTGCGGGCACGGTTATTCAGCCTTTAGCGACCAGCGGTTGCGGTCTGAGTAAAAAATACACTCGTTATCGATGGGGAGGGCGGTGAAAGCCGGGAAGGGGAAGTCGCGAGTGTCCTGGTTGCGGAGGATGAACGGGGACCACTCCTTGTACTCGCCCTTAACGATATCCGAGAAGAGATGGGCATCGCCGGTAACGGGGGTAAGGTAGAGGCCGACGATGGGGTCGTGGAGGCGATAATAATCATGCATGTCCATGAAATGGTCGATCGTGTCCGGCAGCCAGACGCATTTGCGGTCGGCATACCATGCGACAGCCCATGGCATGTCCGAGGTGATGATCTCATTCGGCTCGACGTATGTCCCGAGGACCGAGATGTAAGGGGGGACATAAGGGGGCCATTGGACGCGAACATTAGCGCTGGCGGTGAGGAGCATGTGCGCGAGCGGGAAGGCCGAGATGATATATACCGCGGCAAAGAAGGACCAACGGACAATTTTAAGGTTCGCCTCGGGCCGCTCGACGCCGAGGCGCGTCCAGAGGACCAGGACGAAAGCGAGGCCGTAAAAGAGAGTCAGGGGAATGAAAAGAACGTGCAGGTCATTGGCGTGGATGGGGCCGTCCTCGGGCAGGCCAAAGAGGCCCATGCCGAGCAAGGCGGAAAGCCACATCAGCGCCAGGCACCAGCGGAACGAGGCGGTGTCGGGCTTTTTGAACTGATGGAGGAGCGAGAGAAAAAAGACAGGGGCGATGGGCGAATGGCCGAGGTAGGAGTAAAGGTTCGAGAATTGAGCGATGATCTGGGATTGGACCTTCGAGCGGAACCAGGCGAAGCTCAGGCTACCGGAGTCAAGAGAGAGGGAGCGCATCACCTGCGACTCCGTCCCCAGCAATTGACCGAACCCTGAGTATAGGGCCACACCGAATGGGTTGCCTGTGAGGCGGTAGAGGCGGAGGAGCCAGGGCCCTTCCATCGCGAGGACGATGAACAAAGGGACCCACGCGGGATGAAGGATCACGCGGAGCCACCATTCTCCCTCGCGGGGCCAGAAGGCGAATGAGATGTAAACCAGCGCGCCGGCAAATATCCAGATCGCGAGTCCATGGGCCAGGACGAGAAGGCCGAAGCCGACGCCGCTCAGGGCGAGCCAAAGCAGGGCAAACTTCCATCGGTCGCGCGCCTCGATGGCGCGGACGAGACAGTAATTGACGAGGGAAAAGATCAGGACCATCAGGTTCTGGGGCAGGCCGGTCTGGGCGAAGTTCCAGAAGACGTCGCATATCAGGATGAGACCCATGCCGAGGAGCGCCAGGCGGCGGTCGAAGAGGCGCTTGGCGACTGTAAAGTTCACGCCCACCGACATGAAGAAAAACAGGAGCGAAGCGCCGGCAATGAAGCGGTCGCTGGGGTAAATGATGACTTTGTCCGTCATGACCCAGGAGCTTTTGGTCAAGCGAAGCAGGAGCGAATCGACGTACGGATTGAGCGGGGCGTTGTAGGTATCCGGGATGGGACCGTCCGGGAAGGCGCCAAGGTGGTGGACAAACTGGCCATAGGCGATGGGGCGGAGGAACTGGGTGGTGAACCCCTGGCCGCGGGCAAGCTGCCGGCCGATCTGCGCCTGGTCCATGCCCTTGTCGTTACTGAGGCCCCTGAACTGGTTGAGGATCACGATCTGCCAAACGACGGCGATGGCCGCGAGAAGCAAGATCAAGCGGATGCGGCTGACCCAGCCGCCCTCCTCAAGGGCATGAACGAACGCTTGTACTTTTGTCTCTGAAGCCATTGGGGAGCGCCAAATGTTCCGTTTTTCGGGAAGCATTCAAGCTTTAGAAGCCGAACCCCGAGAATAGATGGGCGACGGGTGGATAAGATTCGCCGATTGTTGCGGGAATTTTACGCTGGAGCGTCGTCGCCCGCGCCCCAGGACTTGAGCTTGCGGTGAAGAGTGCGGCGGCTGATGCCGAGCTTCTTGGCGGCAGCCGTGATGTTTCCGTCCGACTCGGCGAGGGCGCGCTCGACCTGCCGCTGCTCCGTATTTTCCAAGTTGTAAGGGTCTGAAGATGAGGATGTTGGAATTGTCCCTTTGCGGGTGGATGCATCGCGGACATTGCCGGGGAGATCGCGAAGGACGAT
>Ga0302319_10007946_pt1 | contig 20743 bp, 15 predicted proteins | sample Bog_T0_2_FD_203319 | JGI IMG/M metagenome (GOLD analysis project Ga0302319, IMG submission 203319) | Peat permafrost microbial communities from Stordalen Mire near Abisko, Sweden - Bog_T0_2 | ecosystem: Environmental > Terrestrial > Soil > Wetlands > Peat | place: Sweden: Abisko, Stordalen Mire... | reverse complement strand
GTGTTGGTACGCCGCTTCCACCGTCAGCTTCGGTTCGAAGACCGATGGGTCGCTTTCGGTATAGTGGCAACCCGTTTTGCCAACATCGGCATCCCCGGTGGATTCACTGCAAGGTAAAAGTCGCATTGCACCTTTCGTGCTAAGCATTTCGCGTTTTTCCGTCAGTTGTTAGGCGTGGCATTGCGCAGATCGAGCGTCACTGAGTTCATTCCCGCCTTCAGTTGCACTGCCTGCCCCCACACAAACGACTGTTGGTTATAGATGGCGGAAATCATCAGATAGTAGGTTCCCGGAGGCACACCGGGCAATATTCCCTTCCCGGCTGAGTCCGCGCGCGCTGCGGATATCGCGCTGGCCTTGACCGCGTCCGTACTTTTTTGGCAGTCGGGCGCCCTGCTCGCACATACCGTGTTCACGTATTTATAGGGCGACGTTCCCTGCGGTACCTGTACTCCCGCCTTTGCCAGCGTGTTCGCATAACTGTCGCGCAGCAGCAGAAAGGGCCTTCCCGCTAATGCATTTGCCGCGCCAGCCTGCGTCGGCAGTCCAGACACGATCGACAAGGCCGCGTTTCCCAGCGGTGCCTGCGGAGTGGAAAGCCCTCCGCCCCCATTTGCCGGAGCTCCACCCCCTCCATTGCTCGCGTTCATCATTGCAGTTGTTCCACCACTTGATGGAATCTGCTTGCTCGCCGTCAACACGCCCAGGCTGCATGTTTGCTCCATGGGAACAAACGTGAAATCACCATCGTCATTCTGCCCGGTCACTATGCGCCCGTGCACCTGGTACGGCCCCGTCCCCGCATCCAGGGATCCGTCTGCGCGAAACCCGAGTGTGAGCGGATGATCTGGAGAATCAATTTTGATGTAAGCCTTTGCCCCGTCGGCTACCACCGTATATGGATAGGCACGCGCCGCATCCGGCCCGCATCCCAGGATCACCGACTCCGGAAAGAACTGGGCGCTGAATCCTGACTGGTCCGCAAAAATTCCCTGCATTCGTATCCCTGCCGGAGTGGGCGGCCCTTTATCTCCGTCGCTGAAGATGCTCTTCAGCAAGTCCGTCTGCATTGTCTGTATACCAACGCCCGCGCCCTTCGAAGTCAGATTGATCGCGGGACACGTAACTCGTTTAGGAGTAAAGACCGTGTGGCCTGCGTTGGCGGTGCCCGATACGCGGTTGCCCGCTGAATCGTAAAGGTTGCCGTATTGATCTTTTTGCGTCGCGTTCGAAGGCACATCGCTCTTGTATCCAGATGCGATCACGCCGTCAATGGTCACCGGTCCCGGCCCCGATCCGACAATCGTCCCGTCCCCCTTCACCGTAAGCACCAGCGGCTTGGGAGAAGTGTTGATGATTAAATCTGCGCGATTGTTCTTGAAGTCGAAGGTGTAACTCTCCTGGTTTGGAGACAGCACCGAGCAGTTCACCAGCACGCCGCCGTCAATAAAGTCGATCCGCCATTTCCCCGCGCCTTCAAACACACCGGCCATTGTGGGTCCTGCCAGCGGCGCTTTAGCAGACGTTTCCCCGCTGGGTAGAACCTGCGAAATCATCTGGCTGAATGCGCCTAGCAGCGAATTGCCCGTGCAAGTGGCGGGCAGCCGGCCAGAAGATACGCACCGCCGTATTGCTCGTTCTTCAGGCGTCTTCGGCGGCGCCACCTGCGCCGCACTTCCTGCCGCTGTCGCCATAGGCGCTCCTTTCGCCGTCGGCGCCGGTCCCGCAGCCTTGGCCACCGCCGCATCGTATGCTGCTTGTTGCTTTTTCTTGAATGCGTCCGCTGCCGCAACTTCCTGCGCCGTCGGCTGTTTGCAAGTCGGGAAAAGCTTCTTCAGCGCACCGCGTGTCTCGCTCGTGTACGCCATGATCCCGTTATGCAATGGCCTGTCAGGATGGGCAACCATACAAGTTGCCGTGTCCGAAAGATCGCGTATGTTGCAGCTCTCCACGTAAATGCGTTCGCCGTTGCAGACGTATGTCACACTCAGCTTTACGTCTTGCGCGCCTGCGAGGGAGCAGCTCAACGCAGCGAGTGCAATTGCCACGCTGAGTTTCCAAATGAATCGAAGGCGACGGCAATGGTCGTAACGACAGGACGGACCCATAGTTCCCCCTGGTCTTCAAGCACGGCAGCCCCGCCGTAAGCTGTGATCTGTGGATATAACCCGGAGCACACTCCCAGAGTTGCTCTGGGAAGGGAATCAAATAGTAGAACGAAGCACGGTCAAAGATCAAACAATCTCTTCGTTAACTCCGCGCAACGAGCACCGACCGACTTTCAAAAAATATGCGCGATCCCACCCATCGCCAAGCGAACTTAGATTTGTCGCCTTCGATCGACGCTGAACTTTGCGCTAACTTTCAAGCCACCGGAAATCGTTCCCTTACCATCCGCATCGCATCTTCTTCCGTCGCAATCGCCCCTTCCAGTTGCGCGTCCTCCACTGCCCGCAGCATCTCCTTGAATCGCGCTCCAGGCATGTATCCGGCCGCAATCAGCTCTCGCCCCGTAATCAAAGGCCGCGGCCGCACTGTCTCCTCCGGCATCGTCTCCCACCGCTCCCGCACAAAATTCCAGTGGTCAAGATTGCCAGGTCCCGCCAGGCAATCCATTTTGTGAAGTGCGAGGTGTTCCTCAAATCCCTCCAGCCTGAAAAATCTCTTCAGCGTGGAAGCCTTCATCTTCGGCGCATCCGCAAATCGCATGTGATTTTCAATCAGCGCCAGAATCTGTCGCGTTTCTTCATTCGAAAACCGAAATCGCCGGCAGATCTCCGCCCCCATCGCCACGCCCACATCCACATGCCCATCAAATCGAATCCGATCCGGTCCTCGCCGGAATGTCGGCGGCTTGCCAACATCATGCAACAGCGCCCCCCACGCCAGCGTAGCGGGGCAGCCTTCTTCCAGCTGTCCCAGCAATCCCAGCGTATGCACCCACACATCTCCTTCAGGATGAAACTGCGGCGGCTGTTCCACGCCCTTCATTCGCGCCACCTCCGGCAGAACCTCCGCCAACAGCCTCGTTTCATCCATCAGCTCAAACGCCCTGCGCGCCTTCCCCTCGGTGAGCATCTTCGTCAGCTCGTCCCGCACCCGCTCTCGACTAACGGCCGCAATTCGCCCCGCCAGCTTCTGAATCGCCGTCTTTGTCCCTGCCTCTAATTCAAACCCAAACCGCGCCGCAAATCGAACCGCGCGCAGCATTCGCAACCGGTCTTCCTCGAATCGCTCTTCCGCCCGCCCAATCGCGCGTATCACCCCGGCATCCAGATCCGCCAGCCCGCCAACATAATCAAGCACCGCCGCCCGCAATGCCGTACGCTCCAGACCGCCCGCTGCCCTCAATTTCTCCACATCCAACAACAGCCCATTGATCGTGAAATCCCGCCGCTTCACATCCTCCTCAGCGCTGGTGGTATACCGCACCGCATCCGGATGCCGCCCGTCTGAATACGCGCCGTCCGATCGAAACGTCGCCACCTCGGTGGGCTTCTCGCCCTTTACTTTTTCTGATTGAATGTTTTCGGAAGCTTCTTCCTCACCGCCCGTGGCCACCAGCACTACTCCAAAATGCGCCCCCACCGCAAACGTCCGCGGAAACATTTCCAGCACCACATTGGGCGTCGCGCTCGTAGCGACGTCATAATCCGAAGGCTCGCATCCCAGCAGCAAGTCCCGCACGCACCCCCCTGCGAGGTACGCTTCATACCCGGCCGCATGCAGCTCCGCGACAATCCGCGATGCCGCATCGAATTTGCGCGAACCCTGCATCATTTCAGTTTCTATTCTCGCCCAGGTACATCCATCGGGTGCCCATGCATGGAGTCAGCAGCCCACCGCACCAGAATCGCTAAACTAAATAGATGCCAACCCGCGGTCTGATCCTCGCTATCGAATCCTCCTGCGACGAGACCGCTGCCGCAATCGTTCAGCGCGGCGCCCGCACTCTCAGTTCGGTAGTCGCTTCTCAAATCGCCACCCACGCCCGCTATGGCGGAGTGGTCCCCGAGCTAGCCTCACGCGAGCATCTCCGCGCCATTGTCCCGGTTGTCCGTGCTGCCCTTGCGCAGGCAAATGTCACTCTTGACGACCTCGACGCTATCGCCGTAACCAACGGCCCAGGCCTGGCCGGCGCCCTGCTTGTCGGCGTAACCTACGCCAAGGCTCTCGCCTTCGCTCAAGGCATCCCTCTCATCGCCGTTAATCATTTAGAAGGCCACATCCACGCCGTCCTTCTCAACGAGCGCGAGACCGCCTCGTCCGATGCTCGAAAGCCAAACAGCGCGCACCCTGAACCCGGGGCTTCATCCCCCAAGGCAATCCCTTCATCAACCGCAAACCCTCCCGAGTCTCCGACCCTGGCTAAGCCCGTCCAGCCTCAAGGGAGCGGCCGCAGCCCGTCCGTCCCGCCGGACGCGCAGTCGGCGCTGGCGCTTGTCGTATCCGGCGGCCACACCCATCTCTATCTCTGCCGCCCTACTCCCGAAAGCTGGCACTACACCCTCATCGGCCGCACACTTGACGACGCAGCAGGAGAAGCCTATGACAAGGTCGCCAAGCTCCTCGGCCTCGGTTATCCCGGCGGCCCGTGGATTGACGCCCTGGCTCTCCACGGCAACCCCCGCGCGGTTCCCTTCGTCTTTTCGCAGATCAAGACCAAACTTCATCTGGCCGGCAAGCCCCCGCGCACAAAGGCCGCCCGTACCGCCCCAATCGCCAACCTCGATCCCCATCTCCTTTTTTCGTTTTCAGGAATCAAGACCGCAGTTCTTCGCTATGTCGAGCTTCACAACCTGCGCCCGGAAGCAGAATCACGCCGCGAAGCCCTGTTCACCGGCCCTGACGCCCCCCTTAACCCTACCGTCGAAGACGCACTCGCCCAGTGCGACCAGCAAACCCTCGACCTCATCGCCAGCTTCCAGCACTCCATCGTCGGCGACCTCCTCAAAAAGACCTTCGCCGCCGCTGAATCCCTCGCAGTTCACCGCATCCTCATCACTGGAGGCGTCGCTGCAAATCGCGAACTCCGCCTCCGCTTCACCGCTGAAGCCGCACGTCACAACTTGAGCGTTTCTTTCCCCACCCTTGCTCTATCCACTGACAACGCCGCCATGATCGCCGCCGCTGCGTGGCCCAAATTCCTCTCCCACAACTTTGCCGACCCATCCCTCTCCGCCGACCCATCCCTGGCACTCGGGAGCTGATTTCTATTCCCTTCAGTCACTTAGGCGTGCCAGATTAAATGTTTTTTCGCCACATCAACAGAGCTACGATTTTTTTTGCCAACATCATTCTCTAGTTCCGCACCATCTTGACCGTCCTCATTTCAATATTCTCTCCTCGGTTACAGGTTATTGCAGGCTTCGCCTGTCCCCCATGGACACGTCCAAAAGTCGCAGCCGCAATGCCAATTTGAGGAGGATGAATTCAGATGTTTCGCTCAAACTGCAAGAACTTCTTCGCGGCTCCCATCCTGGCAAGCGCCATGATGCTCGCTGCAACCGCACACGCTCAGACAACGGAAACCATAGAGGGCGGACGCACCACGGTCACGCTCTCTGAAGCGTTTGTCTCCGCACTCGGCACTCTTGGCGTAACTCCCGGTACCGTTCACCCCACCCGGCTTGAAAACGGCGTGGTCAATTTCCCCGTCACGGGGGGAGCCATTGAATTAACCAACGCCCACGGCCAGATCCTGCACTCTGGTGGTCTCACCCTCACGGCGGGCGACACTAAAGTTGTCCTCGAAAGCTTCATCATTGACACCACGGGCTCTGCGCCCATTATTACCGGCCTCGTTGTGGCTAACGGTACTCTGCTCGGGCGCGTCCCCCTGTTCGACCTGGCGCTGCCGAGCGGTCTCACTCTACCTCTCAAGCCCCATGACGGAGACCTGAAACTCGACAAGGTCGGCGTCACTCTCGACGCCACCGCCGCCGGAGCGCTTAACAGCGTCTTCCATGTCTCCGCGTTCGCCAAGGGATTCGACATCGGGACAGCAAACGTGAAACTCACCCTTCCCTTCACCTGCGATCACGATGACTAACTTCGACAGCCTCGTTTGATACTCATCCGCCCGGTGCCCATCCATGCGGCGCTTTTCAACGCATGGATGGGAGACCGGCATCACTCTTCCCGCAGCGCCTGCATCGGTTGAATTGATGCCGCCCTCCGCGCCGGCAAGAACGCCGCCACCAGCCCAATCACCGCCAGCACCACTGCCGCCGCCCCATACGTCCAACCATCCAGCGGCTGCACCTGGTAGAGAAAGCTTTTCACCAACCGACCCGTCGCCAACGCCAGCAGCAGCCCCACAACTAGCCCCCCGCCCACCAGCACCGACCCTTGCCGCAAAATCAACTGCGCCACGCTCAGCCGCGTTGCTCCCAGCGCCATGCGAATCCCGATTTCCCGCCGCCGATAACTCACCAACTGCGACAGCACTCCATAAAGGCCCGCAATCACCATCGCCACCGCCAGCCCGGCGAACGACCCCACAAGATACAGCACCAACCGCTGGCTGAATGTGTTCTTCTCCACCGCTTCCTGCATCGTTTGGAAGTTATCCAGCGCAAAGCCCGGAGCGTTCTGCTTGAACACCGAACGCATCTCCGCCGCCACCGGGATGTTCCCGCGCGTCTTCACCACGAAGGTCACAATCGTCTTCAACAGCGCTTGGTAAAACAGCGATGTCGTCGGAACCTGCTGTTGCGACAACAGGATCAGCGGCTGCACCTCCCCACCCACATTCCTGTCCACCTGGTCGCCAAGCACGCCCACAATCGTGAACGGCTTGATCATCCCGGTGTCTTTTCCTCCGAGATCAATCTGCTTTCCCAGCGGATCTTTCCCGGCAAAATATTTGCGCGCCAAAGCTTCGTTAATCACGGCCACAAACTGGGTCGACGCAGCATCCCCGTCGCCAATCATCCGCCCGCGCACAATAGGAGTGCCCATGGTTCGTGCATAGTCTCCGCTTGTCGCGGTTACCCGAGCCCCAGGCCTATCTTCCGGCCTGGTTGGCTGGCCAACGATGTCGAAGCTCGATCCAATGTCCATGCCTCCCAACGGCGGGGCCGTTGCCAGCGCCGCGCTATCAACTCCCGGTAAATGCCGGATTCGTTCCAGCATAGGTTCATAAACGAGCATCGCCACGGAAGCCGGGGCATTGGCCGTATCCTCTGAAACCGCCATCCCTGAGAATCCCGCCGCGTCTGCCGGCATCGCTGTGAATGTCGTGATATGCGCGGTTTCAAAACCGAGTCGCGACTGTCCCAGGTTCCACAACGTATGAAACAACAGCCCCGTCCCCACCAGCAGCAAAGTTGAAAGCGCTACCTCACCCGCCACCAGGCTCCCGCTCAGCTTCCCGCTCGCAGAGCGCGACCCCACTCCCCGCGATGCCGCCTGCAGCGCAGCCTGCGGATTCACACGCGCCACCAGCAGCGATGGCAACAAGGACGACAGCACGGTCGTCCCTATGGCAACCGCCGTCAGTACCAGCACCACCGTCCAGTGAATCCCAATTGCATCCGCTCGCGGTATGGTTCCATCCGGCAGCTTGTGGACGACCAGCATCGCTAATTCCGCCAACACCACGCCCAATCCGCAGCCCAGCAGGCTCAGCGCCAATCCTTCCGCCAGCATCTGCCCCACCAGCCTTTTACGCCCCGCGCCCAGCGCCGACCGCACCGCAAACTCCTGCTGTCTTCCCAGGCACCGCGCAATCAGCAGGTTCGACACGTTCGCGCACGCAATCAACAACACCAGCATCAGCGCGCCAAACAATGCATAAAGTACCGGCCGCACCGGGCCTGTCAGTACTTCCTGATACGGATCCACGCGAAACGCAAGCGGACGCTCGTCCTTCCCACGCGGTATGTGCCTGGCAATCGCATCCAATTCGCGCTGCGCCTCCGCCACGCTCACACCTGGTCGTAGCTCTCCCACAATTTTGAAGAAGTTGTAACCGCGGTCCTTTTGCATCGTGGCTGTGGGTTGCAACGGCAACCAGACCCCCTTCTGCACGTCAGACCCCTCTTCTTCCGGAAAACGGAAGCCGCTGGGCATCACCCCCACAACGATGTGCGGCTGCCCGCCGACCTTCACCACCTGTCCCAAAACCCCAGCGTCCCCGTGAAAGCTTTCCCGCCAAACTCTTTCCGACAACAGCACTACCGATGGGCCGCCCACCAACCCTTCTTCGTCTGTGAAGGTGCGCCCCAGCAGCGCCTTCACGCCCAGCATGCTGAATAGATTCGTCGTCACCCGCGGAGCTACAACGCTCTCTGACCCCGCCTGGTTCTCCATTACGCTGATATCTCCGGAGTAGCCCGCCGCGTCCTGAAGCAGCTTCGATTGCGCGCGAATGTCACTGTAGTTCAGCCACGACGTCGCTCCAAAATTCGGCTTGTCACCCGCCGGTCCAACAAAAATCAGCCGATTCGAGTTTGCATAAGGCAATGGCCGCAACAGCACGCTTTCAATTACCGTGAAGATCGCCGTATTCGCGCCCACGCCCAGCGCCAACGTCACAATGGCAAGGAGCGCCAGCCCCGGAGTCTTGCTCATCTGTCGAAACGCGTAACGCAAGTTAGAAAGCAAAGTCCCCATTCCACCCCTCCGGGAAAACGACGTGTGCCTAGAATAGGTACGTCCTGCCAAAATCACAACCGCAACAGTCCCACAACCCTATTCCCTAGTCCCTGTCCCCTTCTCCATGCCTTTCACCTTGCTACAATCGGAAGGGCCAATACATCCAGACTTCACGCCACCGAGCACCTAGCTAGACTCATGTCCCTCCGCCTCTTCAACACCCTCTCCGGCCAAGTCGACGAGCTCGTCCCGATGGACGGCAAGACCCTGCGTATGTACGCCTGCGGACCGACCGTCTATGACTATGGCCACATCGGTAACTTCCGTACCTTCCTGCAAATCGATGTCCTCCGCCGCTTTCTCACTCTCATTGGCATCACCGTCCGCCACGTCATGAACATCACCGACGTCGACGACAAGATCATTTGCAATGCCGCTGCGGCCAACATCCCGATCGGCGAGTACACCGCCGTTTATGAGCAGGCCTTCTTTGAGGATCTTGAATCCCTCCGCATCCAGCGGCCTGAGCAAATGGCCCGCGCCACTGAGCACATTCCGCGCATGGTTGAACTCATCCAGCGCCTCGCCTCGGCCGGTGCGGCCTATCAAACTGACGACGGCTCCTGGTACTTCCGCCTCGCCTCTTTTCCCAACTACGGCAAGCTCAGCAAGAAAGATTTGAGCGGCATGGAAGACGGCGCTCGCGTCGACCTCGATGAATACGAGAAGGATTCAGCCCGCGACTTCGCTCTCTGGAAAGCCGCCAAGCCCGGCGAGACTTCGTGGGACACCCCCATCGGCCGCGGTCGTCCCGGCTGGCACATCGAGTGCTCCGCCATGGCAATGGAGTATCTGGGCGACAGCTTCGACCTCCACGCCGGCGGCGAAGACCTGATGTTCCCTCACCACGAAAATGAAATCGCCCAAAGCGAGTCAGTCACGCACCAAACCTTCGCCCGGCATTGGATGCACGTGCGCTTCCTGCTCGTCGATGGCCGCAAGATGTCAAAGAGCGAAGGCAATTTCTTCACTCTCCGCGACCTCCTCCTCAAGGGCTACAAAGCCTCCGCCATTCGCCTGGCCCTCATATCAGTGCCTTACCGCCATCAACTCAACTTCACATTCGACGGCCTTACTGAAGCTACCAACGCCATTGACCGCCTGCGCACCTTCCACCAGCGACTCAAAGAAGGCAGCTTCCCGCCCGGCTCCAATCCCGAGCTTCAATCCATCGCCGAAAAATCGCAGGCTGACTACCTCGCCGCCCTCTCGAATGACCTCAACACCGCCGAAGCCCGCGCCCCGATATTCGATCTCATTCGCGCCGCCAATACCGCCATCGACCAAGGCCATCTCCATACCCAGGACCGCGACAGCATCCTTTCCGTCCTCGCCAGTTTCGACTCGGTCTTTGACGTCATTGAAGACCGCGACGCCGAGCCCACTCGCCGCGCGCTTGCCTGGGCCGAACAGTCTGGCCGCATGGCCGACGTGGCACCAGAGCTCTTAGCCAGCCAGTCGCTTACCGATGATGCTATTGACGCCTTGGTAGCCGAGCGTACACTTGCCAAGAAGCAGCGCAACTTCACCCGCGCTGATCAGATTCGTAACGATTTAGCTGCAAAAGGCATTACCATCGAAGATTCAAAGGAAGGCGTTCGCTGGAAGCGAAAGTAGCCTCGTTCCTTAGCCAAAATCAGGAGGATTGTAATGGAAGCCGGCGAAGTCCGCGAGTTGCAGGAAAACCAGGAACACGGAGCCAGCGAGTCCGCCTTGCGCCCCGTCGCCTTCACCATGAGCGTCGTCGCGGTGCTCGTCGCCGTCACCACCGTGCTCGGCCACCGTACCCACACGGAGGCCGTCCTCAATCAGAACAAGGCCACCGACCAATGGAACCTCTACCAGGCGAAAAAGATTCGCTCTAATGACACCGCCCTGGCTTCCGACATTCTCAGCGTCGTTACCATCGCCGACAAGGACGCTGCCGCCAAGGTTGCGAAAGCTTACTCGGATCACCAGGCAAAATGGGTTGACGACCTGAAAGAAAATCAGGAAAAAGCCGAAGCCCTGGAAGTGAAAGTAGAGCAAGCCGAGGCCCGCGCCAACCGTTTCGACCTCGCCGAAGCCCTCCTCGAAATCGGCCTCGTCATCACATCGGTAACTCTGCTGACCCGCGCGCGTTTCTATTGGTATCTGGGAATCGTATTCTCCGTCGCCGGGATCCTCTCAGCCGCCTCCGTTCTCCTGCTCAAGTAATTCGGCCTTGTGCCCCATCCATTCCGCGCACTTTGGAATGGGTGGGAAACCACAAAGGTTCGAACCAAATCCATTCCCTTTTCCGCTTCTCACGACATCGTCCTGCCAGCGATGCAGCGTCGGCTCTCCCACGAACGCCCGTATGGTAGACTAGCGCGCAAATGACAGCCCGCCTACTCGCCGCACTCCTGCTCTCAGGCAGCACCGCACTTTTCGCTCAATCGCCCACACCGACGCCGGCCACTCCGCAGGTTCATTCCAGCGCACTCGGCTTCAACTACAGCATCCCTTCTGATTGGGAAGTCGTCGATTCCTCCGCAACCCTCCCCACCGTTCAGCAGCAGGTCACTCAAAACGCCACCAGTGAAGATGAAAAGAAGGGCATCGCCTGTGCCCAGGTTGCCCTCACCGCCCGCCACGGGTCGCCGCCCTCGGTCGTTGTTGTCGTTGCGTTGCCATTCGATTGTTTCGGGCAACAGATGACCCCCGGTGATTTGCCCGGCTTCGCGTCAGGCGCTTCAGAAGGTCTCAAGAAATCCTTCGACATCACCGATCCCAACCACGTCACATACTCGCTGGGCACGCACAGCATGTGGATTGAGCGCGCCAAAGGCAGCCCCCTCGGCCATCCGGATATGCCGTACACCGTCGAAACCGTCTGCACGATTCTCAAGAAGGGTGCGGTTTGTTGGATGGCGCTCGCCGCGAATGACGCCGGCCTGCAAACCTTCGAGCATGGAGCCGTCACCATCGACGGCGAAGCTGCACCTGCGCTGGTCCCGGCCGGCACATTCAGCAAGAAACCATAATGCCTCAGGTTGCGAGAACAGTTTCGGGACCACGCGGCATTTTGTCGGATGAGGTTTTCGCTAAGTTGTGAAGTTGCGTTCTGATCCAAAGCTGGAGTTTTTCGGTGGCTGTTAAGTGGTGCGCAGTTGTTCAGCTGACGGGCTGCATGGTTGGCACGAGGATGTCGGTGGGTGAGGCGAGCGGCTCATTCATTTCGCGCATCGAGGCAATTTTTGAAGTCGGGTCAGTTGTGGGTCGTCCGAGCAGATAGCCCTGGATTTCATTTCCTCCCAGTTTTTGGATGAGTTCGAGCTGTTCGACGGTTTCGACGCCTTCAACGATGACGCGCAGCCCGATGTTTTGGGCCAGTGATATGAGGGATTGGACGAGCAACCTGCGCTCGACGCTGAGGTGGCTGGTCTTGATGAAGGAGCGATCAATCTTCAGGGCATCAAAGGGCAGGGCCGGCAGGTAACTGAGGCAAGAATAGCCTGTGCCGAAGTCATCAATGGCGAAGGTTACGCCAATCGCTTTGAGGCGGCGCATGCTTTCGGCGGAGGAATTTATGCCCTCGACCATGACCGACTCAGTGAGTTCGAGCTGCAGCAGTCGAGGGTCGATTCCAGTGCGCAAGATGATTTCGGAAACTTCCTCGACGAATGTGGGCCGACTGAATTGGATGTTGGAAACATTGACGGCGATCTGTATTGGATAGGGCGAAATCGATTGCCATCTGATTGCCTCGACGCAGGCGGATTCCAGGATATACGCGCCAAGCGGGGTGATGAGGCCGCTTTCCTCGGCGACGGGGATGAACTTATCAGGAGGAATTGAGCCGAGGGTGGGATGATTCCAGCGGGCGAGGGCTTCAAAGCGAACGAGCTGTTTGGTCAAGACATCGAATTCGGGCTGGTACTGGACAAAGATCTCGCCATTCGCTAACGCATCACGAAGCTGGTTTTCAAGATTGAGCCGTTCGCGTACGAGGACGCCGAGGTCAGGGGTAAAGTACATTACTTGATTTTTCCCATTGCGTTTAGCGGCATACATGGCGGCATCCGCCTGCTGCATGAGGTGGGCGCTATCGAGGGCATCATGCGGGTAAAGGCTAATGCCGATGCTGGCGCTGATGGTGAGCTGATGGCACTCAATGTGGAACGGTTGATCGAGGGTGTCGACGAGCGTCATTGCGACGGCCAAGGCGTCTTCTCTGGCGTGAAGGTTTGTAAGGATGACGGTGAACTCATCTCCTCCGATGCGGGCCAGGGTGTCTGATTTACGAACCGCGGCGCTGAACCGCGCGGCAACTTCGACGAGGAGGGAATCGCCGACTGGGTGGCCGAGGCTGTCATTAACAAGCTTGAATCCATCGAGGTCGATGTAGAGGATGGCGACATTGCGGTGGACTCGTTCTGCTGTTGCGAGCGCCTGGACGAGGCGATCCGAGAAGAGCCTGCGATTAGGCAGGCCGGTAAGGGCATCGTTGGAGGCCTGATATTCGAGTTGCGCCTCGAACTTTTTTTTCTGATTCTCGCGGCGTTCAAGTTCGCACAGCATGGCGTTGAAGCCTTTGCCGAGGTGGGCAATTTCGTCATTGCCGGAGACGGCGACGCGGGCGCTGAACTTCTGTTCTTCCGTGACGTTTCGCATGACACCGGTGAGGTCGGAGATGGGCTTGAGGATGCCGCGCTGGAGGGATGAGCCGGCGATGCCGCTGAAGGTAAGTGCGACGATGAGCATCCCTACTGTTGCGAACAATAGGCGCTTCCAACGTTTTTTGAGTTCCTGCACATCGGAGACGAGGAGGACGCTTCCGAGGAATTCATCATGGAGCACGATGGGGCGGATGACGCTGGGAAAATCACGAGTCGGAGACAGGATCTGTGTACGCGCGGCTGGGCAACCTTGAGCGCCGGGCTGGCGCTGATACTGTGCGAAGCGAGCGCCGGCGGCATCGTAAAGGCATGCGGCCACGATTGGCGGCTCAGTGCGCAGGGCGTTAAGAACTTCCTGGGCGGCGAGTTGATCGCGGAAAGTGAGAGCGGCCGTCGAGGTTTGTCCGACGACATCAGCGAGGGCGGCGAGGTCGGTATTGAGAACGCGGCGGGAGCTTATTACGTCAAGGAGGAGGAAGGTAGCGAGCAGGGTGCAGACGGCGATGACGGTGGCGATCACGGACGTGAGCGCGATTTTGTGAGCGAAGCTCTGATTTTTGAAGAGGTGCATATCAGTTTTTCGCCTCGTCATGGACTATGGTTGCGAGGCTAAGGACACGCGAACTGATTTTGAGCTGCGTTCTCTGTACCGCATCGATGTTGACCTGGAGATGGACCTGCTGTCCCGCGCGTACGAGGCCGATCATGCCGCCTTCGCGTGAGAAGGAATCGGAATCGCCGACGGTCAGAACACTTTTATTGCGAAGCTGGTCCAAGGTGGAATGTATTTTTTTGGGAGACGAGTAGGCGATGTAGACGACGTCGCACTGGTCGAGGGCGTCGTCTTTGGGAGAGAGGACGACGCGGATGATGCGCGAGTCGCTCGTCTTGCCGGAGAGCATTCTTTCGAGTGCCTCGCCCATAGGCCCATCGCCAACGAAGCCAACAACCAACTGGTTTCCGGTGCGGGGCCACGCGACATACTTGGTCAGGTTAAAGATGTAGGCGACCTTGATGGCGCGCTCGTCGAGTTCCTGCGCGCCTTGACGCAATGGCGACAGGGCGGCCATCAGCATTGCGCAGAGGCAGAAGACAGCGAGGTTTCGCGAGCGATGAAACAAGGGAGGAGGGATGAGCGGGGGCTTCACTTGGAAGATCGCTCGAAGGCCAGGGTATGGGAGAGCTTGAAGAGGAAGGTTCTGCCATCCTGCTGAATCTGGGCTTGTGCGAATGCCGGTCCGGCGGGCGAAAACCAGCGGTGGTTAAGCGCGTTGTAACCACTGGCGGAGAATTGCCAGTCGCGAAACAGGGGGCCGCTTGAGAATGTCGCATTGGCCAACAAGGCCGAGTCAACGGTGGTGTCTTGATAGGTTTTCTGCGCGCTGGAGGAGAGAAGTTCGATTCCCGCGAAGGAATGGTGGAAAAGGGGAAGGGTGGTATTGAGCTTTGCCATTCGCTTTGGTGAATTGGCAAGCCATGAATGTTGAATGTCGTCAGTTGCGTCCGCCAGGGTGTAGCTGGCACGGGCCGCCAATCCGGATGCTCTTTTGGCCTCAAGCTCCATTTCCAGGGTTAGCCCGCGGTCGCGGCCGATGTTGACAAATTCAGTGAAGCCTGTGGATGCATCAGGTACCTGGTCGATCAGGTTTTTCAGACGGTTGTTCGAGGCGTCGACGGAAAGCTGAAACCATGAGCTTAGGCCACGTTCAACGATCACTTCATTGGAACGCATCCGTTCCGGTATTAACGGAGAAGGTGGTGGTTCAGAGGTAATTCCATCGTAGTAATAGCTCTCATAGGCATTGGGGGCGCGAAAGGCCTCGCCGTAGATATATTTCAAAGCCGTGCGCGCCTCTGGTGAATAGACCAACGCGATGCGGGGGCTAAAGGATCCGCCATAAGCGCTGAACCAGTCCATCCTGGCGCCGATCCGGATGGAGAGTTTTGGAATCAGATTCAATTCGCCTTCGCCGTATGCGGCGGCGCGCGAGGGACTGCGGTGATCGACGAAGAGCGAGGGTTGGCCAAGGATCTGGTTCGTCTGCCGGATGGTTACGCTGTGCTCGAAGTCGCCCCCGACGAGCATCCGCTGGCGGCCGATTTGGCGGTCAAGGCTAGCCGCGGTTCCGAGCCAAATGGCGGAAGCCCAGTTACTCGCCAAGATGCGAGGAGCGGCAGGTCCTTCGTTGAAGGCGCCTAGTCCGAAGAACTCATACCAATCGTCGTAGACGCGTACCTCGAGATCGCCGAGCGAGACGGCGCGATGGTAGGTCAACTCCGCATAAGCGCGAGAGTCAGTGGAAGTGTTGGCGGGGTCGTCGAAGCTTCTGCCGTATGAGGCGGTGGGGATGCTCTTGGTGCGCGATGAGAATAGGCCATGAAGACGAAAGTGTCCGTATTGCAAGTCGGCGAACGCGTGGCCGTAACGGTCTCCGTCAATGTTGTCAGCCCAACCATTGTTGGTTGCGGGGGATGCGAATTCCGGATAGAAGAGCGCACTCTGACCGTTGCTGCGAAAGAGGCTGCCGGAAAAAAGGCCGGAAAGCTTGCCTTGCTCAAACGTGGTAGTGATGCGTCCGGTACGTCCAAGAAAGGAAGATGTATCTGCGGAAGTTTCAACGGCATTTCCGGATAACCGCCGGGTGATTACATTGATGACGCCAAAGACGGCATTGGTACCGAACAGGGAAGAACTGGGTCCGCGCACGATCTCAATGTGGTCGATGAGATCGAGGTCCAGTTCGAACTCCGTGCCGATGAAGGCACTGTCATATACGTTTTCGTTCGTGCGATGGCCGTTGATGAGGAGCAAGACGCGCGAGTTGTAATCGCCGGGGCGCAGCAGGCCGCGCACGCCCAGGTAGGTATATTGGCGGTCATACGAGGTGTAAAAGCCTCGGAGGCTGTTAATGGCTTCGCCGAGCGTGCGCCAGCCGTAGCGGCGAATGTCTGCAGCGGTGATGATGCTGACGGAGGCCGGGGCTTGGCGGGAATCTTCAAGGTGGCGCGAGGCGCTGAACACCTGGGCGTGGGTGAGGGCCTCGAGGCTTAAAGACATGGCGCCTTGATCGTCCTGGCTTTGTGCAGAGAGCATGGAGGCGGGCAGGAGCAAGGCGGAGAGTGTAAGGGTAGCCGCCAGCGGTCGACACCTCGACAGGACTGGACACGTCGTCAAGACCGGACACATCATTCCCTTTTTATCGGCTAAATCCAGCAGGAATTCAGCTTTCGTGCCGGAAGGGGTTGAAGGTGGGGCCATTGGAGTGCGAGGGAAGCCGCGGGGGGTTTATGACGGTGCGGATGTGATGATCGGCACTGCCAGGGATGGCTCCGAATGAGATAAGAAGGATGTGCTCTTTTGCATTTTTCCGAATTGAGATAGCTGACCACTTTGAATTTGCTCAAGCCCGGCACTCGACTCCGCACTCGCATAGCTGCGGGGCCTGCTCCGGACGAATAGCACAAATTGCTTTGAAAGCGAGAACAAACCTATGACGATGGAAGTAGCCGATGGCGCTCTTGTCGATTTTCAAGCGGGATGGGCAGAACTGGAAATGCCGGACCATGTCCGCGAGGTGTTGAGCGCAGCGCCGCTGGTGCAGGCGCCGGAGACGCGGCAGCAATTGCTGGACTGGGCCTTGGGCCGGTCGTCAGGGGATACAGACTGGACGTTGGGAAATCGCGAAGATCACGGCCAGTACGAGGCGGTGTTCCACACGGGCGGAGTGGGGCGCGTGGTTGAGGCAGTGATTACGAAGGCGCGGAACGGGTTGGCGATCAACTTTCCTGAGCCGGCGATGCGGCGGCGCGATCCGGATGCGATGGTGATTGGGGATTTGCTGCCGACGGATAAGCCGACTTATGAAGAGCGGTTTGGGGAGGGATTCGAGAAAACGCGGCAAGAAACATTGGACTGGCTGAAGACGCAAGAGCTGGTAGTGATGCCGTTTTATGCGGGAACGGATGCGCTGGGGTACGGATCACTCCTGATTGTTCCGCGGCAGGCGGCATTTTTTGCGGCAGCGCTGGCGGATTTGCAGGGGATGATCCCGCGCAGCCGCGTACCTGCCGACTTCAAAGTGACGGGCGGGGTGTTGTTTGTGGCGCCGCCGTTTCGGCACACGCATTTTGGCGGGAAACAAGTTGTGGTGCACGATCGAGGCGAGACGCACCAGGAGATTTTCGCGTACAACCTGTATCCGGGGCCGAGCGCGAAGAAGGGCGTCTATTCGATGCTGCTGGACAAGGGCGAGCGGGAGGGATGGACGACGAACCATTGCGCGGCGGTGGCGGTAGTGACGCCGTATGAGAATCAACTGATCCTGATGCACGAGGGGGCGAGCGGCGGCGGCAAGAGCGAGATGACGGAGCACATTCACCGCATGGAGGATGGACGCCTGCTGCTGGGACGCAACGTGGTGACGCAGGAAGAGCGGACGCTGAACCTGCCTGAGGCTTGCCACCTGCGACCTATTGCAGACGATATGGCGTGTGCACATCCGAAGTACCAGGGAACGAGCGGAAGGCTGACGGTGGCGGATGCTGAGAACGGGTGGTTTGTGCGGGTGGACCACATTCACAGCTATGGAACGGCGCCGAACCTGGAGCGGTTATGCATCGATCCGCCGGAGCCGCTGATTTTTTTGAATCATTATATTGTGCCGGGAGGGACGTGCCTGACGTGGGAACACGTGGAGGACGCGCCGGGAAAACTGTGTCCGAATCCGCGCGTGATTTTGCCGAGGCGGTTGCTGGAAGACATTCTGGATGGGCCGCAGAGAGTGGATGTGAGGAGTTTTGGAGTGCGGTGCCCGCCGACGCATCGCGACAGCCAGTTGTATGGAATTCTGGCGATGATTCACGTATTGAGTCCGGCGCTGGCGTGGTTGTGGAGGCTGGTTGCGCCGCGGGGGCATGCCAATCCGAGCATACAGACGCAGAAGAGTTTGGAAATGCAGTCGGAAGGGGTTGGATCGTACTGGGCGTTTGCAACGGGGCGGCGCGTGGACCAGGCTAACTTGCTGCTGCGGCAGATTGAGAATACGCCGGAGACTCGCTATGTGCTGCTTCCGAACCAGCATATTGGCGCGTGGAAGGTGGGGTTCATGGCGGAATGGATTGCGCGCGAGTACCTGGCTCGGCGAGGGAGTGCGAGATTTGGACGCGAGCAAGTACGGGAGGCGCCGTTCGCGCTGCTGGGATATATTCCGCATCAACTGCGAATTGAGGGATCGATGATTCCGCGGATATTTCTGGCGGTAGAAGAGCAGATCCAGGGGGGCGTGGATGTGTATGAAGAGGGTGCGCGGCAGTGGAGGGAATTCTTTGCGCGAGAGCTGAAGCAGTTTCTTGTCCCTGACCTTGATCCGCTGGGAAAGAGGATTATTGAAGCGTGCCTGGATGGGGCGCACCAGGAAGATTATAGAAGGCTGATTCCGCATGCGATGTTTCGGGATGATGGGTAGGGCAGGATACTGGGAGTTGGGGCATAGGGAGTTGGGGAGCCTCTCGGTCTTTCGGTAGGGAACCGAGGGAGAGGCGAGAGGCTCGGGGCAAATTCTAAGCACATGGTTGGGCTATTGGGGTTGGGCTATTGGGCGACGATGCTGTTTCGCCACGGCTGAACTTCGGGCGTGCCCACATCGATTCCGAGCGAGTCGAGGATGGGTTTGAGGACGCGACTGAAGCGTTCAAACAGATCCATGGTTGCCCAGACATCCAAGACGCGGGGCGCGTCCGCGGGGCCGTAATAGAGGTGGAGCAGGCGTCCGTTGGGGGCGGCGGCTCCGGCAAGTTCCAGGCGGCGGATGATCTCGGTGTATTTTTCAGGCGACATGCCGGTGGGAGTGCAGGTAATGGCAATGGCGCCCTGGGCGGCTCGGACGGCAGGCCTAAGGGCTTCGGCAGCGGCGGCGGTGTCGACGAGCCCGACATAGCGGACTATTTTGCCGGCGCGAAATTTCCAATAATGGGCGATGGGTGAGTCAAGCTTCTTGCCGGTTGCTTTCATAGTGGCCGTGTAGCGGCCAAGGGTCATCACGGTATCGCCGTCGGCGACATAGTCGGTGATGGTGACGCGAGAGTCGGAATGATCGCGGGCGAGGGCTTCAAAGAAGCCGGTTGTTTCCGGAATTCCGTGTCGAATGCCGGCGAAGGAGATGATGGCTGGTCCTTCGGATTCCCAGACAATATCGTTGGCGAGTTGGGCGAGAATTGCAGGCAAGTCGCCTCGTCCGAATGCGGCGTAGAGTTCTTTTACGGTTTCAATCTGACTGGACATGTTCGATTCCTTTCTCTTGATGTTGCATTTGATTCGCGGGCAGGACTGCTGCGGCGAGTGGTTGTGCGGATGAAGGTGCGGGAGAGGCGGCAGTACTCCCCCGCGCGGGCTCGATCGGCGTTCAGTCGGGCTTGATGCGTGATGCTTTGAGTTGGCCGGAATAGGCTTCGAGAAGATTTCCGGAGACATCGTAAACATCGTCGGTGTAGGAACCGCTGAAGCTGTCTCCGTCTGTGCTGACGGTGACGGTCTCGTGTATAACCACAGTGCCGAGCAGGGTTCCGTTGTTGTCGAAGTACCAAGAGGGGTGTTTGAGCTTGTAGGTGCGGGGGCCGGTTTGCTCCCAAACGCCGAGGCACACATTTCCTTCGATGGGGTCGGTGTAGTCATTCAGGATCTCAGTTCCGTCGCCGTGCCAGGCATCGAAGGCCACGTCGACGACTTCTCCACCGGAGATGAAACTGAGGTTCCAGAGGCCGATGATGGAGACCGGCGTCTTTGAATCGAGCGCAGGGGGTTGGGCGCGTTCGGGAGGCGCGGGGCTTGTTTGCGCGAGCGAGGAGAACTGCGGCTGGGTAAGGCCTTTGCTGAGGCAATTGGCGGAAGCAAAGGGAGCGGCGAGTCCGACGGACAGAAATGCGGCAAGAAGGACGCGCATGGTTGGCCCGGAAAGCCGGGGTTCGCGGGGAGTGGATGTAACGGCGGACGGTGTGGCGATCATGATGGATTCTCCTTGGTTGGTTTCAACTGCAGATGAGGGTTTCCGGACCGGAGCAAGAGCGAATCCTGCAACGAGTCGAGGCAGATGAGGAGCGAGCCGGAGGGGCTTTCGTGGAAATGAAGGCGTCCGGCCTCAATCTCCCGGTAGATGGTGCGGATTCCAACGCGGCAGAGTGTGGCGGCCTGATCGGGGGTGACGCGGGCGGTTTGCGATCCGCATTGGGGGCATGGAATGCGGGATGTGTTGGCGCTGCGCCGGATGGTGATGGTTTCGTTGGTCTCGAGAGTGATTTCAGTAATGCGGCGAGCTTTCACCCTGGCCCCTTTCGATCGCGGACGGTTTGTTTCTTGCGTCCTTGATGGGTGGGAACGGGATCGGTTTTGGATTGATCCCGCCCAACGTTTTGGATAGTCGCGCGGAATTCCGATAAATGTCTTGAGG
>Ga0302319_10007945_pt1 | contig 20747 bp, 15 predicted proteins | sample Bog_T0_2_FD_203319 | JGI IMG/M metagenome (GOLD analysis project Ga0302319, IMG submission 203319) | Peat permafrost microbial communities from Stordalen Mire near Abisko, Sweden - Bog_T0_2 | ecosystem: Environmental > Terrestrial > Soil > Wetlands > Peat | place: Sweden: Abisko, Stordalen Mire... | reverse complement strand
TGAACCGACTGGCGGAAAGCCCTCCCAATCGACTGGATTAAAAGCAATTAAGCGCATTAATAGGCGGCGAATTAAGTCGTTGTCCAGGCTTGTGGGAAAAAACCGCGGAACTCGCGGTTTTCCACAATTCAATCGGGTAAACCCCGTGGTTTAAAGCGGTGGGATGAGTCTGCTACACTGAGCTGGGACGGCGGTGTAGCTCAGCTGGCTAGAGCGACGGTCTCATAATCCGTAGGTCGGGAGTTCAAGTCTCCCCGCCGCCACCAGATCTCGCGACCGGACCGAGACTTACCAGCTTTGCCTGCTGCGCCTGGTAGACGCGCCGGTAGAGGATCCTCACCAGAGCCAGCACCGGCACCGACAGGAATGTGCCCGCAATACCCGCCAGTTCCGCTCCGGCGAAGACCCCAAACAGCACCAATATCGGATGTAGTTCCACTCCCTGTCCCATGAGGTGGGGCGAAACCACGTAGTCCTGGAACATCCGAAAAGCCACGATAAAGATGAGGATGGCCAGCAGGTGACCGCTAAAGGCGCCGGCGATCACCAGCACAATCAACCCCGCGGCCAACGGCCCGATCATGGGGATAAACTCCAGCAAACCCGCCAGCACGCCGAGCAGAATGCCGAAGTGGACGCCCAGCACCGTGAGGAAAACGCTGTATGCCGTGAAAGCCCCTAACGATAGCAGCACCAGCGCCCGCATATAGTGGGCCAGCAACCGGTTGAGGTCCGCCAATACATCGTCCAATAAGGCGCGCCGCGGCCCCGGTTCAATCAGACCCAGGATGTGCAGCCGCGCTTTCGGTCCGTCCTTCAGGCAGAGAAAAGCCAGCACCGGTATGATTACCACATAGATCAGGTTGCCCATCAGGGCCAGAAACCGCAGACCATAGGTGGGCAGGGCCGCGAACAAGTCGTTGAAACGCACTGTCAGTTGCGTCTTCAGCGAGTCCGGTACCCTGGCTTGAAACGATGCCTCCCAGCCGCCCAGAATGTGAGGGAATCGCAGCGCCAGGTCGTTGGCCTGTACCACCACACGGGAACCGATCAGAATGCCCGCCAGAACCACCAGACCCACCACGATCACATATGCCATGGCCAGGGCCGCGGTGCGCGTCCGGCTGCCGGGAAGAAACCGGTCCAGTACGTTCACCAACGGAGCCAAAAGGTATGCAAACAGCACCGCCAGGATAAACAGAAACAACGTGGAGCGGAGCAGATAGACCAGCCATAAGGTCAATATGACCACTAAGACCGTCCACGTAACGCGAGCTGCGCGAAGATCAATCCCCATCATTCTTTTTGCGCCGAGTTCATTCTAACCTGAAGCAGCTACGGAGGGCGGGACCTTCTCCACACGCACCCGAGCGATGCGGTTGCGCTCCATCTCGAGCACGGTGTAACGCCGGCCCTGATACTCCACAAAATCGCCCGCCGCGGGGATCTCGCCGCGTTGGAACAGCAGGAAACCAGCCAGCGTCTCAAACTCGCCCTCCACGGGAATCTCAATGCCATAATGGCTTTCCAGGTCGCGTATGCGCGTGGCGCCGTCCAGTTCCACGGGACCGTCATCCGGCACATGGAGGGCGATTTTCTCGTCGTGTTCGTCCTCGATGCGTCCCACCACCTGCTCCAGCACGTCTTCCACCGTCAGCATTCCCACGATGGTTCCAAATTCATTCACAACCATCGCCATGTGCGAGCTGCCTTTGCGGAACTCTTCCAGCATTTGCGAAAGCGGCTTGGTCTCGGGCACCACCAGGTGCGGGCGCAGCAGCCGGCTCATGCGAAACGCATTGCCGGGACGGCCGATGCGAACGGATTGCCGGTGTTCCTCCCAAACCGGCAGCAGGTCTTTATAATGCAGAATCCCGATAATCTTCTCCGGGACAGTCTCATATACCGGCAGGCGTGAGTGCTGTTCGCGGATCATGGTATGTAAGACTTCGTCCAAAGTGGTTTGCGAGGAGATCGATACGATATCGTTGCGCGCCACCATGATCTCGCGCACGGCTACTTCCCCCAGGTCGAGCACGCGATGGATCATATCTTCCTGGGCCTCCGGCAGATACCCCAGGCCGCGGCTGGAACTTACAATCAGCTTGAGTTCTTCCGCCGAGTGACCGCCGCCGTGGGCCGCCGACTTGAGTTGCAGCGCGCGCGTAATGGCGGAGGCCGATCGTTCTATGACCACCACGAATGAAATGCAAATTCGGAGGAATACCACGAGCGGCGGCGCCACCAGCGCGGCCAGACGGTCCGCCTTGGCGATGGCTAGATTCTTGGGCACCACCTCCCCCAGCACCACGTGGAAATAACTGATCACCAGGAAAGAAACCACCAGGCAGCCGCCGTGCAGGAATTTCGCGCTGAGAGGCGTGGTTACGGGATGAAATGCAGTGAGCAGAATGCGGTAGAGGGTGTCTTCGCCGGCCCAGCCAAGGCCCAGGCTGGCCAGGGTCACGCCGACCTGAGTCAAGGATAGCAGGCGGCCCGGATGAGCCAGCAGATTGAGCGCCGCCTGTGCGCCGGCCTGCCCTTCTTCCGCCATTTGCCGCAATCGCGAGGGCCGCACCGAGAGTAGTGCGACCTCGGCCCCGGCGAAGAAGCCGTTCACCACGATGAGCAGCACCACCACCAGAAGGTTGAAAGGGGAATATCCCACGACTGCCAATTATTTTAGCGGAATCACATAACCAACGCCCGATTCCGGCGTCTCTTAGAGTAACCAACTAACTCCGTTACGTAGGTGGGCGCTCCTCCACGGTACCCCCCGGGGAAGGCGCCCATTTTTGTTCTCGTTTTTCGATTGTAATCCAAAAGACTGTCGCGCGGGAAAGCTGCGTGGAAGAGTGCCTGACCGTTTTGGGAGCGTGGGCGCGCCGCACTCTTAGTTTTTATCCGTGTTTATCCGTGTTCATCCGTGGCCCATATGGGTTTTGACCTTAGCTGCTGGGCCAAAGAAGGCATATTTTGGGCCACAGATGAACACGGATAAACACGGATAAACAAGATCCCCTTTAGGCCTTGCAGCTCGATTCGGCGTGTATTGGCGCCGCGATGCCGGGTTCGGACGTGATCGAGTCGCTGGAATGTGGCAAGAGTTGTCAGAAGTGCCAAGTACGCTCGGACTGTGGCGCTTTTCCTGGGATTTAGGAAGGCCTCTACTGTCAAGTGGCGCACCCGCGCAAGCCGGGATCAACTCAGCCTGCCCCACCACCCGCTATTATGGGATAACGCCCATTCGATGACTCAATCCGCCGTATCCCGAATCCTGAAGACCGTCAATGCTCTGATAGCCCTGCTGGCTGCCGCCGCGCTCGCCGGAATCTATTGGTATGTCTGGCGACCACTGCCACAACGGTCCGGTACCATTACGGCCCCGGTAGCGGCCCCGGTTACCGTTTCGTTCGATAAACTCGGCGTTCCGCATATCCGCGCCGCCAGCCAGCGGGACGCCCTGATCGCGCAAGGTTATGTGACCGCGCAGGATCGCCTCTGGCAGATGGATAGTCTGCGCCGCCTGGCCGGCGGCAACCTGGCGGAAATCGTCGGACCGCGGGCGGTCGAGCTGGACCGCGAATCCCGCGAATTGCGTCTGCGCCGCATTGCCGAACAAGGCTACGTCAGGTTATTGCCAGAGGATCGAGCCGCACTGGCGGCGTATACGCTGGGTGTCAACCAATTTATTGCCACGCATCGGACCGAACTGCCGGTGGAGTTCATCCTGCTGGGCTACCAGCCGCGGCCGTGGAGCGCCATCGATTCCCTGCTGATCTGCCTCCACATGTTCCGCGATCTCACGAACACGTGGCGCAACGACCTGATCAAACGCTCCATGCTCGCGGATGCCGATGCGCAGAAAGTTAATTTCCTGTTCGCATCACGTTCCGGAAACGAGCCCTTGCCCGGCTCCAATGCGTGGGCCTTGGCCGGGAGCCGCACGGCTTCGGGCAAGCCGATCCTTTCCAACGATATGCATCTGGAATACTCGATGCCCGGAATCTGGTACATGACCCACCTCAATGCCCCGGGCCTGGACGTCTCCGGTGTCGCTCTGCCGGGCGTGCCGGGTGTGGTGGTAGGCCACAACCAGCGCGTGGCGTGGGGCATTACCAATCTGCAGTTCGACGTCCAAGACCTCTATCTGGAAAAGATGGACGATAACGGCCATTACCTCTACAAGGGTCAAGTGGAGCAGGCGCAACAGGAGCGCGAACTGATTCCGGTCAAAGGCCAAAGTCCCATCGAGATGCCTGTCTGGGTAACCCGTCACGGCCCCATCATCCTGACTGACGGAGCGCAACGCGTGGCCCTGCGCTGGACGGCTGCCGAACCCGGCGCCCTGCAATTCCCCGTCCTGGACATCAATCATGCGCAGAATTGGGAGCAGTTCACTACGGCCCTCAAACGCTGGACCGGCCCCGGGGCTAATTTCGTCTACGCCGACGTGGATGGCAACATCGGCTACCACGCGGCCGGCAGCCTTCCCAAACGGCACGGTTTTGCGGGCGATGTGCCGGTCGAAGGCTCGTCCGGTGATTGGCGCCATCCCATTCGACGAATTGCCCTCGGCCTTCAACCCGCCCGACGGCATCATTGCCAGCGCCAATCAAAATCCCTTTCCGCCGGACTATCCCTATCCGGTGAATGGCAACTTCGCGCCGCCAGACCGGGCGATCCAGATCCGCAAGCTGATCTCCGCGCGCACCGGCTGGCGCCCGCGGGACATGCTGGCGGTGCAGACGGATGTCTACTCCGCGTTCAGTAAGTTCCTGGCCACCCAAGTTGTGGCGGCTTACGACGACCGCCACGCCGGCAATCCCGCGTTGGAGCCCGCGGTGGGCATGTTGCGCTCCTGGAACGGCCGCATGGAAAAGGAACTGGCGGCGCCGTTTCTGATCAGCCTGGTATACCAGCACCTGCGCTCTTCCCTCGCCGACGTGGCTTCCCCGGGCAAGGGGCAACTCTACGAATACCCCATGGGAACGGCGGTAGTGGAAAAGCTGTTGCGCGAGCGACCCGACGGCTGGTTTCACGACTACAACACCACGCTGCTGCGTACTCTGATGGATGCCGTGGAGGAAGGAAAACGGATTCAAGGTTCCAACATCAACCAATGGACGTACGGCGCTTATTTGCGAATCGAAATCGACCAGCCGGTAATTCACCAGGCCATGCTGCACATTCCGGGGATCGGCAAGTATCTCGACTTCTTTGACATCGGCCCGCTGCCCATGAGCGGATCGGCAACCACCATCAAACAGACTACCCGGGTGCTGGCGCCTTCCATGCGCATGAATGCCGACCTGGGCGATTGGGACCATTCCTTGCTGAACATCATGGTGGGGCAATCCGGCCAGCCGCTATCGAGCCATTACAAGGATGAATGGGACGACTATTACAAGGGCCGCAGCTATCCCATGCAATACAAGAATGTGGAAGCCAAGAGCACGCTGGAATTCCGCCCGCAAGGAAAGTAGACGGTGTGCGGCCGCCTGTCTTCCGCGGTCTTCCCGGTCTGCTACCATAAGCCTTCCTCATGCACCAACATTCCAAATTCCTCTTGGCCGATAGCCAGATTCCCACTGCGTGGGTCAACGTGCTGCCGTCGCTTTCGGAGCCGCTCAGTCCCCCCTTGAATCCGCAAACCCGCCAGCCACTGGCTCCCCAGGATCTGGCCGCGATCTTTCCGATGGAACTGATCGAGCAGGAGTTTTCGCCCAAGCCGATGATCGATATTCCGGGCGAAGTGATGGATATCTACCGCCTGTGGAGGGCCACGCCGCTCTATCGCGCGCGACGGCTGGAGAAGGCGCTGGACACGCCGGCGCACATCTATTACAAGTACGAAGGCACCAGCCCGGCGGGCAGCCACAAGCCCAATACCGCGGTCGCGCAGGCCTACTACAATAAGCGCGCCGGCATCAAACGCCTGGCCACCGAGACCGGAGCCGGACAATGGGGCAGCGCTTTGGCGCTGGCGTGCCGGCTGTTCGAAATGGAGTGTACGGTCTACATGGTGCGCGTGAGCTACGACCAGAAACCGTACCGCCGTATGATGATGCACACCTGGGGCGCGGAAGTTTTCGCCAGCCCCAGCGATCACACCAACTCGGGCCGCGCCGTGCTGGCGGCGACGCCGGATTCTCCCGGAAGCCTGGGCATCGCCATCAGCGAAGCGGTGGAAGACGCCGCCACGCACAGCGATACGAATTATTCGCTAGGCAGCGTGCTCAACCACGTGATGCTCCATCAGACGGTGATCGGCCAGGAAGCCAAGCTGCAAATGGAGCAGGCGGGAGAGGAACCGGAAATCGTCATCGGTTGCTTTGGCGGCGGCAGCAATTTCGGCGGGCTGGCGCTTCCCTACGTGCTGGACCGGTTGGCGGGCAAGGGTCCGCAGATCCTGGCAGTGGAACCGTCGGCATGTCCAAGCCTTACCAAGGGCAGCTTCACCTACGATTACGGCGACACGGGCAAACTTACGCCGCTGATCAAGATGTACACATTGGGCCACGATTTCGTGCCGCCGGGGATCCACGCCGGCGGTCTGCGCTATCACGGCGCGTCGCCGCTGCTCAGCCACCTGGTCAACCAGGGGCATATCCAGGCTAAATCGTATTCTCAACTCCCGGTATTCGAAGCCGCTCTGCAGTTCACCCGCACCGAAGGGATTCTGCCGGCGCCGGAATCGTCGCACGCCATCCGCGCCGCCATTGACGAAGCGCTGGCCGCGCGCGAAGAGGGCCGCGCCAAGGTAATCCTGTTCTGCCTGAGCGGACATGGCCACTTCGACCTGTCGTCCTATGAAAGCTATCTTTCGGGAAAATTACAGGATTACGAGTACCCCGGGCGGGATATCGAGAAAGCCATGGCTGAACTGTAAACTCCGGCTTGCATCCTATATTTCGGAGTGGTATGCTCGTCATGGACAACCTAGTACTACCGATCTACAGATGCTGGCAAGCGTACTGATCATCGCGTTCTCCCTGATTTTGTTGGTCTACTGGTTTCGCTACAGTTGCATCCTCCTGCTACGGAGCCGCACCGGCCAACCAGACCAGACGGGGGCGGAGCGATTCAGTTACGCTTCCGTGCAGCAGGGACTGAAGGCAGGGATGGAGTTGGATCCCCTGCACCGCTCTCTGGAGCGCGACTATAGGGTCCTCACCTACCTGCTGGAACATGCCGCCGGTCTGGAACTCGAGCAATTGGAGTACCGGTTGCTGGTACTGGATTATAGGGCCATGCAGGGTTGGTATCGCTTGACCAAATGGGCCGCTCCCCGCCAAGCCCGCCTGGCTTTGGCTGAGATGGCCGATATCCTGGGCGTTCTGGTGGGCCGCATCGACGAGCATGCCGGCATCCGCCGGGAAGCATAATCGCAAGAAGCCGCTCCCCGTGGTTCGCGCGGTAGTCTTTGCGAGCCCTGCTACAATCGGGTTTCTGTTGAAGTACCCGCTCGTCGGGCCCCTGGCTGCCATTGCCGCGGGGATCCTGGTTTCCCGCTACGTACCCTTTGCGCAATCCGAACTGTTGCCGGCGGCCGGCGCCTTTTTCTTGCTCGGCGCGCTGGCTCTCGTTCGCCGGTCGCGAATCCTCGCGGGAGTGTGCTGCCTGCTCGGCCTCTTCTTTGGCGGCGCGCTTCTGTCGCTCATGCACACTCCCGGTCCACCGCCCCAGATCGATGCCGAAGGCCGCGAAATCGTGATCCTCGGCGGCTGCGTGGTCGAGCCGCCGGCCATCTCCGGCGAGCGGGAACGCTTCCTGCTGGAACTGGCGCCGCAAGCGCGCGCGCAGGTCACGCTCTATACCAGGGAAGGCGAGTCCCTGCCGCCGTTGCGCTACGGCCAGAATCTGGAACTCGACGCGCGCATCCGCAAGCCGCGGAACTACGGCAACCCCGGGGCTTTCGACTATGTTCACTTCCTGGCCCGCGAGGATATCTACTGGACCGCCTCGGGCGCCGCCGATACCGTCCGCATTCTCCCCGGCCGCTGCGGTTCGCCAATCCAGAAAGTTGCCATGGACCTCCGCGAGGCCGTGCTACGCCGGACGGAGCGCCTTTACCACGGCGATAACTACCTTACCGGCATGATGCAGGCGATGCTCATGGGCCAGAACTTCCAACTGCAAAAGACCTGGACGGAGGAGTACCGAAATACCGGGACCTTCCACGTGATTGTGATCTCCGGCACCCACATAGCCATTCTGGCGGCTTTCTTCCTCTTCTTTCTGCGTCTCTGTTTCGTGCCCCCCAGTGTGGCCATGCTGCTCACCTCGCTGGCCGCCTGGCTGTATGCCATGACCAGCGGGTGGGGCGCGCCCTCGGTGCGCTGCGCCGCCGGGCTCACGCTGTATATGATCGGCGGCTATTTCTACCGCGAGAGACGCGCTCTGAACCTGCTGGCCGCGGTGGCGCTCTGTTTCCTCATCTTCGATCCGGACCAGCTCTTCGAAGCCGGCTTTCAGTTAAGCTTTCTAGCAGTAGCCTTCCTGGGCATCTTCGCCACGCCGCTGGTGCGAGCCACTTCCGGACCGCTGGCGCATGGCCTCGCCGACCTTCACGATACCGGCCGCGACCCGCACCTGCCGCCGCGCGTGGCTCAGTTCCGCATCGAAATGCGGCTGCTGGTACAGACTCTACGCGCCGGCTTGCACTTACCCGCACACCTGGCCACTCTGGCCGTCACCGTACCCGCGCGCGTGTTGTTTTTCTTTTATGAAGTGAGCGTCATCTCCGCCGTGATTCAGCTCGGCCTGGCGCTTCCCATGGTGGTGTACTTCCACCGCCTCGGTCTCTCGGGGATATCGGCCAATGCCTTCGCCATTCCCCTGATGGGATTGGCGGTGCCCGTCGGCTTCGTGGCCGTTTTTACCGGTTGGGGCTGGCCGGCGGCGCTCGGCGGATGGTTGTTGCGAGTTTCGCGGGTGATCGTTGGCTGGCACGCCGCTCATGAGCCCAACTGGCGCATTCCCACGCCCCCGCTGTGGTTGGGAATCGCCTTGTCGCTGGCTCTGCTGGCTTTCGCCCTGGCGCGCGGCCGTAGGTGGCGCGCCGCTTGCGGTATGAATGTGGCCGTTCTGCTGGCGCTGCTGGTCTGGCATCCCTTCCCGCCCGAAATCTACGCCGGCCAACTGGAGATGAGTGTCATCGATGTGGGCCAGGGCGACAGCATTCTGGTGGTCTTCCCCGACGGCGAACGCCTCTTGATGGATGGCGGCGGCATTCCCGCGTTTGCACACCAGACGCGGTCGCAACTGGATACCGGCGAAGACGTCGTGGCGCCCTACTTGTGGGACCGTGGTATGCGCCGGGTCGACATCGTCGCGCTGTCGCACGCGCATGAGGATCATATCGGCGGTCTGCCGGCGCTGGTGGCGGATTTCCATCCGCGCGAGTTGTGGACCGGCACCACTCCGGACAGTACCGCGTGGCGCGCCCTGCGCGCCGAGGCCGCCCGCGATGGCGTGAAAGTGGTGGCCCTGGAGGCGCCCGCACATTTTGCGTTCGGACAAACCGCCATCGACGTGCTCGCGCCTCTGTCCGATTACGTGGCCGGCGACATTCCCAAGAATAACGACTCGCTGGTGCTGCGCATCCGTTACGGCGCCAGGTCTTTCCTGTTGACCGGCGACGTGGAAAGACCCGTCGAGCGCCGCATGATGGAGGAGAACGAAATTCAGCCGGCGGATGTCCTCAAGGTAGCCCACCACGGCAGCCGCACTTCCAGTACCGACGATTTTCTGAACGCGGCGAACCCGGCCTTCGCGATCATCTCGGTGGGTGCGGACAACAGCTACGGTCATCCCAACGGCGATGTCCTCGACCGCCTCCGCCGGCATCATGCGGCCATCTTTCGGACCGACGAGCGAGGCCTGATCACGGTACGGACCGACGGCAAACGTCTCAGCGTGGCAACGCACTGGTAGCGTCCGCGTTACAAATTGTGGGGCGGACCCCCTGGTCCGCGCGGGTCCCCCCGGACCCGCTCTTCTCTCGAAGAATCAGGCGGCTGCAATCGTCAGCAGGCCGACCGGGGGGTCGGCGGACCCAGAGGGTGCCCCCCAGGGGGTCCGCCCCACAATTTGTGCCGAATACAGCTTTGGAGAAAACTAAGTGGCATTGGGCTAAAAGCCTGCCCCACGGGATCTGGCTGAGGCTCGACGCCTACAATTGCGGGGATCTCCGGCATTGCCTGACGCGCCCATCGGACAAACCCGCCAGTGAAATGCCCGTGAGAATTTCGTGGTGAAAAAAACGTTGTACTAGGTTTCAGAAGGATGGAAGCTGTTGTATACACGAAGACAGCGCTCTCTTTTCCAAATGGAGAAACCGGTCAGCTTGCAGCAACTCGAAGAGCCTGTCGGCGGCGCGTGTCTCGCGGCGATTATGGCGGACGGTATCCTGCCATTGGCCACCGCGTTGGGCTACGCCACCGAGGTGGCCGCAACTCTGCGCGAGTTGCACGCTGAGGGGCGTGGACACGGCGAAGTCGGGCCGGATCATGTCCACGTGGGAACGCGGGGCGCCGTGCTGCTCCCCCCGAGAGCGCAGTCCCGGCGAGCCGATCAATACTCCGACGTTGTGGCCTTTGGAGCCTTGCTCTATGAACTCATGACGGGGTCGGAGCCGCCTCAAGACCTGTCCACCGTCGCCACTCCACTGCGCCCGCGGCTTGGTCCCCAAGGCGTCCGTACCGCTGCCACGCGGTTGGCTCTGCGGTGTCTGGGAGCAGCCAGCGATGCGGCGCCGCACATCCAGCAGGCGTTGACGGAAGTGCGCCTGTACAGTCTGTTAGCCGGGCAAAGCGACTGGCAGTTCGCCGCGGAAGAGGGACGTCCCAAAGTCGACGACTCTCCTCCCATAGTCCAGGATGGAGAGTCTTTGCGGGCGGCTGCTGAAATGGGAGCCCCGTCCGCCAACCAGCCGTGCGCCCTCGCCCCACCGGCCCCATCGCTCGAGAGCTCGACCGACCTCAAACGTTACCTGGTTCCCCCCGAGCAGGTTCCGCCGCCTCTACCGCCTTCCGATATCAAGTGCCCGAACTGCGGCTCCCTTTCCGTCTTTCGATCCCGCCCCCGCGGCTTTTTCGAACGCCTGCTCGAACGAACGGGAATGCGCCTCTACCGATGTCATCGGTGTCCCTATCGATACGTTTGGGTTTTCAAGGTGGCATGCACCAAAGGCGCGCCGTTTTTTTGAGGGGTCCCGCACTATTTGCCTTTGGGCAGCACCTTGACGTCTCCCGGTAGCGAGAACAAGTCGTCTTTCAGATCCTGGTTGATTTCCGCCTGCTCGGAAAACATCTCGAAGATCCTCTCGCCGTTACGCTCGCGCCGGATATTGCCGGGCCACATCACCCCGCCGCCGATGTTGCGGTACAAACCAAACACCGTCACTTCCGTGTCGAAATCGTGGAACTGCGGGTTGCGGCGTCGAAACTTCTGGCGTACGGGCAACTTGGAGCGCTGGTCGAAGTACACCGTCACGGTGTTATTGTTGGCGTCGGTGATGTCTACAATCTCCACCGGCCGGTTCTCCACCATATCCGAACCCATGGAATAGAACGACAGCTCCGGCTCTTTGAGCCGCTGCCGCAGAATGTAAAAGACGTTGCGCAGGGTGCTGTCTTTGTAATTGCCGTAGCGTTCGTCGTCGATCGGGCGCGCTCCGCGGAAAGTGATCTCCCAGCCGCCCTGCTCGGTCAAAAGCACCGCGCTGTCTTCTTTGAACATGGAGTTGCTGCTGAACGATTCCCGCTCCCGCACCTCCACCTGGCCGGGAGACGGCGACAAGTAGCGGGTATAGATTCTGGCATTGGAGAGCCCGGAGACTTTTTCCTGGTAGAAGGAATAAGCCCGGCCGTTTTCCACCCGGTCGGTCATATGCAGGAAGGCATCGCCCCCCAGCGCCTGCAAGGCTTCGTAGACGACACGTTTGCCGTGCTCCGCAGCCGATTCCGCGGCCGGAACAGCGCTAATCAGCGCACAATATCCCCACAAAAACAATGTGCGCGGCCGATAGAATCTACCCGGTTTCATGGCCGTCTTTCCAGGTCCTGAATCCTCAAGCCGGAGTTGAGTCGGAAGCTCGTCACGGTCAATTCCTGATACTTTTGTCCGGCCAGCGTGACGGCGACTTTAAACGGAAGCTTCAACCCGTCCGTGTCGCGGTAGTCCGAGAAGGTCTCAATTACGGGCACCGGGCCGTTCGCCGTAACCGCGTCATAGAGCAAGCTCTTGACCAGGCCGGTAGCGGAATCGAATACCGCTTTCACGACCTGGCCGGCGCCGTCGCTGATTTCGACCGTGTCTTCGTCGAGGGCATTCACCTTACGGGAGGGGAGGCGATCGCTCAACAGCAGGGTAAAGGGGACGCGAAACATATCGCCTTGCACCTGCTTCAACTGGACCTCGTTGAGCCCGGACGAGCCTTGTGACGCGCCAATCCAACCGGACTTGCCGTCACAATAGACGGAAAGCTTGCCGGTCGGAAATACGCTGTCTTGCCGTATGGAGCCTGCCGCCAGCCAGCGTTCGGTCTCCGTGCCCTGCGAGCCGCCGGCCGAGGCGGCGAATTGGTAACTGGTCTCCTCGACGTAGTCTTTGACCGCCGCCAGCTTGTCGGCGCCGCCCATGGCCTGCTGGGCGCGTTGCAGAAGTTCTTTGCCGCGCCGCAGACTTACCGGATCGCCCAAAACCGCTTCGCGCCTGGCGGGAGGGGGGATGGTCAAGTCGATGGGAATCACCGCACCGCCCAGCACTTGCAAAGGTGTTTCGAACCCAGTCGGGTTGCCGACCACGATCACGGTCATAGTAGCGGGATTCAGGCGGTCCCTGGATACGCGCATCACGTCCTCGCGAGTGACCGCCTCCAGGCCCTTCTGGTATTGTTCCGTAAGATCCCGGGGTAAGCTGAAATACTCGTACTGGGCGAGCCGCGAAAGGATTGCCAATTGCGTGTCGAAAGTGAACACCAGACGGTTGAGCGCCGCGTCTTTAGCGATCTTCAACTCCTCTTCGGTGACCTCCGCGGTGCGCATGCGGGTCAATTCGTCAAGGACCGTCCGGATCACTTGGGTGGTAGGGAAGGAATCCGCGACGCCGCTGATCTCGAATAACCCAGGGTGGCCAAAGCTGGCAGCCGCGGTAGCGGTGAGGTTGTTGACGTAGCCGCGCAAACGCCGGTTTAGCCGGGCCTGCGGGCCGCCGCCGAGGATTTCCGCCACGATTTGCATCGCCGGATAGTCCTTGTCCAGGTAGTCGACACCTATCTGGCCGACAGCGAAGTAGGATTGCCGGATGTCTTTTCTTGCTGCCAGAAATCTTCCGGGAGCGCCTTCGGTCGAAGCCTTGGGGAATGCGGGGGCGGGCGGTTCGGTAGCATTCCATTCGCTGAACAGCGCCTCTATCCGGGTCTTCATACGGGCCGAATCGAAATCACCTTCGAGCGCCAGCATCACGTTCTTGGGAAAGTAGTAGCGCTGGTAGAAACTCACCAGGTCGTGGCGGTCGATCCGTTCCAGGGTGGAATATTCGGCCTGCCGGCCGTAGGGAGTATCTTTTCCGTATACGGTGGCAGTGAATTCACGCTGCACGACGGTAGCCGGGTCATCGTTACGGTGGGCAATCGCGTTGAACAGTTGAACCTTGGCGAGGTCGAGCCGGTCCTGCTGGAATTCCGGCGCGGTCAGCACATCCTTCAGGACGTCCAGCACTTCGTCGGCGTTGTCCTTCAGAGCTGAAAAGTCGATGATCGCGGTGTTCTCCGTCACGCTGCTGCCGATCTCGGCGCCCAAGCCCTGAAATCGCCGCGGCAGGTCGTCGCCAGGTCTGGCGGTGCTGCCCCCGGCGATCAGCAGATTCCCCGTCAGGCTGGCCAGTCCGGTCATTCCAGGAGGATCGAGAAGGTCTCCGGTGCGCACCACCACCATCCCGTTAATGAGCGGCAATTCGTGGTTTTCCAGGAGATACAGCCGCATGCCGTTGGGCAGAGTGCTGCTTTCGATCGCAGGTATGGGGATAGGCCGCCGCGGCGGGTACTTGAGATCTTTATAGGAGGGAAGGGCCGGCGGCGCAGTCGCCCGGTGAGCCGCGCCGGAGGACGACTGATCGCTCGCCCCCGCGCTGGAATTCTTGTGGGCCGGCGGAGTGGTTTGCGCCGGCGAGAGAGAGGTTGCGATCACGAAAACGGCTACGAACCGCATCATTGAGGCCCCTTTTCGCCCGATGGCGAGGAGACGGGGTGCGCCGCATCGGTGTAGTATGCAACGGTACGATTGGCGGGAACGAAACACTGGGCAGCCACGTTTTGCAGAATTTCGCCGGTCAGGCGATCGACATCGTTGAGGCTGGTGAACAACTTGCGCCAGTCGCCAAAGGTGGCATAGTATTCGGGCAAGAGGACGGCGAGCCGCTCATTGTTCCCCATAATCCTGACGATCTGGCCGCGCATCATGTTTTTTACCCGGGCCAGCGTTTCGGCGTCCACCGGTTTGGCGATCAGGCGCGCCAGAAGGTCGTCTAGAGCTTTCTGGCTCTCGGGGAGGGTATGGTTGGGCGCCGGCACCACCTGGAATACGAACAGATTGTTGTATCTGCCCCCGGGGAAAGTAGCAATCGCATTCGCGGTCTGAGCGATTCTCTTCTCTTCCACCAGGTCTTTGGTCAGCCAGGCCGTGGGGCCTTGCGAGAGAATCGCTCGCAAGAGATCGAATGCCATGTCAGCCGGATTGCTCTGGCTTGGCCGCTTGTAACCAACCACCAGGAGCGGTTGACCATTGCCCCACACGGTCACACTTTTCGGACCCATTTGCGCCGGTTCTTCGGTGTGGAGGGAGGGAGGGAGGGCTTTGGCCGGGATGGCGCCAAAATACTTCTCCGCCAGGCGGTGGGCTTCAGACGGGTCCACGTCGCCCACCAGGGCCATCACCATGTTGCCCGGCACATAGTAGGTCTCGAAGAAGGCTTTGGCATCGGCTTGCCGGAGGTTGACGGCATCGCTGAGCCATCCGTGCAAGGGATTGCGATAGGGGTGCGCGGCGAAAGCCGTAGCCAGAAGCGCCTGTTGCAAGAGGGCCACCGGTCTCGTGCCGAGGTTGTTCTGTTCCTCGGCCACCGAGGCGGTACGTTCCCCGTAGAAGTCGCGGAAGACCGGGTGTGTCAGGCGCTGCGACTCCATCAGGAACCAGAGCTCCGCGCGGTTGGAAGGAAGGTTGTAAGAGGTTTCGCTTGTGTCAGCCGTGACGTGGCAGCTCAAACCGACGCCGCCGTTCTGCTGGATCACGCGTTCGAACTCACCCCGGTCCTCCAGGCTCTGGGCCACCTCAATAGCTCTTCGCAAGTCGATTTCGAGGGATGCGATCTGGCCCGGGTTGGCTCTGAAACCCTTGTTGCGCTCGGCCGCCATGCGATCATAAATCGCTTCCAGATCGTCGAGAGACTTCTTTTCCGCCGCCCAGTTCGTGGTGCCGATGGTCTCCGTGCCTTTGAACGCCAGGCGTTCGAAAAGGTGGGCCAGGCCTGTCTGTCCGCCCGGGTCTTGGGCAGACCCCACAACGATCAAAGTGTGGAATGCGATCACGGGCGCCTGGTGCCGTTCCAACACGATGAAATGCATGCCGTTAGCGAGTGTGAACTCGGTGACTTTCTTTTCCACATCCCGGAGTTGCGCGGGGAGCAGAAGCGCTCCCAGAAAGAGGAGGGTGCAAAGACGGCGTCCTGTCACAGTTTTATCCAGACTCCTGTACCTCTATAGAGAATAGCAGGGCGGGTCCCCGCGCAACGTCATTCCGGGGGGCAGCGGAGGAGTGGACGGCGCCACTCACCCGATGAGCGCCGCCGCCTTCTCATCCAGAAACCATGCTACCCCGTCGCCGGCGTTTCCGATCTGCGCCGGGTACTTCTTGGGATCGTAGTCCGCTTGAAAAACGGCGCGCACGGCGTCTGCTTTGTCTTCGCCGGCTACCAGGAACACGGTGTGCCGCGCTGCCTCCAGGACGGCCGGCAGCAGCGTGACGCGCCATTGATTGAATTGGGGGGCGAAGGTAGCCGCGGCGATCCCTTCACGGTCATCGATGAGCGGGTTTCCGGGAAAGAGGCTGGCCGTGTGCGCGTCGGGTCCCATGCCGCAGTGCACGACGTCGAACCGCGGTATCCCGCCTTCTCCCAAGGCGAAAAAGCCGCCGATCTCCGCGGCGTAGCGGGCGGCCGCGGCCTGGGGCGCAATCTCCCCCGCGATGCGATGCACGTTGCCGGGCGGAATGTGCGCTGCCTGAATCAGGCAATCGTCCGCCAGTTTGTAATTGCTGGCGGAATCGGTAGGAGCTACGCACCGCTCGTCGACGAAAAACAGGTGTACGCGATCCCACGCGAAGGGCGTGGCCGCCATCGTGTGAAACAGCAGCTTGGGAGTGCTCCCGCCGGAGACGGCGAGGGTGGCCCGGTCGTTGCGGGAAAGCGCGGCATCCAGGAGGCCGAAGATGTGGCGCGCGCAGGCATCGGCAGCTCCCTGCGCATCCGCCGCGGTGAAGTGTTGTACGCTCATTGTTCTTAGGGATGAAGCAGGCGCGCGGCGGATGCCAGCGTCTTCTCGAAAACCGGGTCGCGCCGCACGATTCCCAATTCCTCGCGCAGCAGCAGATAGTCGGTGGGCTGCGGAAGATTAGTGCATTGCGAAGCGCCGTCGAGCGTGACCACCATACGATCGTCTCTGCGCGCGAATTCGGCGGTGAAACTCTCGCCCGTCATTCGTACGGCCAGAAGATCGTCGCCGGCTACGCGCGAGGTTTGTAACGACGGGTGTACACCCATCAAGGCGAGCGAGTCGCGCAGCCACGCTCCCAGGTAGAGCGCGGGCGCGTAGCGCGAACCTCCCCACTCCACCTCCAGGTTGGAAACCAGGGGCAATCGCGCCAGGTTTTGCTGGTTCTCGAATACTTGCGCCAGCATCTCCCGCCAGCGGGTCAGGCGGGTCCAGGAAAGATCGCCCAGCAAAATACCGCGCTCGGCCACGGCTGCCGCGCGCTCGATTGACGCCGCTGGATCGGGCGAGGCGGCGCTGTCGAAGACGATCTTCTGAGCCATGGCCGCGATCTGCCGGAATTCCGGCATGTGCGGTAAACGCGGGCTGCGGCACCAGAGAATCAGCGGCAGATCGGGGACAGCCAGGGGCAGCACGACGGACCGCAGATCTTTCAGCGCGGCATCCGATACGGTGATTTCCACCTGCTCGCAGCAGATCTGCCGCCGCTGCCCAAACGGCATCCAGCATTGCGAATAGACACGTTCGGTAAGTGATCGCTCGCCCTGGCCGCTCAGGCGCACCACAATCGTGCGCGCCGGATGCTCGGGCATGAGCATGGCGACGGTTTCTCCCAGGCTCTGCGTATCGTCGCCGGCTTCCGCCAGCACCAGCAGGGTCATGCTGCAGGCGCGCAGCACGCCGGTACCGCCTTCCTGCTCCTGCTTGCCGCTATCCACCCACAACTCTGCCAGTTCCTTGAGGATCTGGTCTGGAGCCACGGTCGCGCTCATTACGGTTTCCTCCACACGTGTCCGCGCCGAGCCAGCATTTCCTCGGCCGCTACCGGTCCCCAGGTGCCCGCCGGGTAGTTGGGGAAATCGGTCTTGGTTTCCCGCCACGCATTCTGAATTGGCTCGACCACCGACCAGCTCGCTTCCACCATGTCCTGCCGGGTGTAAAGCGTGGCGTCGCCGACGATGGCGTCGAGCAGCAGAGTTTCGTAGGCCGAGGGCGACCGTTCGCCGAAGCTCGATCCGTAGTTGAAATCCATCGATACCGGCCGCAAAGTCATGCCCGAACCGGGCCGTTTGGAAAGAAATTTCAAGGAAATTCCCTCCTCCGGCTGGATGCGCACAATCAGAAGGTTGGGGGCGCTCCCGGCGCCGTCCTGATCGAAGATGTGCAGCGGCGCCGGGTTGAACTGAATCGCAATCTCCGTCACCCGCTTCGCGAGGCGTTTACCGGTGCGCACGTAAAACGGCACGCCGGCCCACCGCCAGTTGTCCACAAACAGCGTGACGGCGGCGTAAGTGTTGGTCTGCGATTGCGGGTCCACCCCCGCTTCCTGGCGGAAACCGGGCACGTCATTCCCGCCGATGCTCGCGGGCCCGTACTGCCCCGGCACGCTGTTCTGCCGGACCTCGTCGGCGGTCATGGGGCGAATCGAGCGCAGTAGTTTCGACCGTTCGTCGCGCACCGAGGCGGCGCGAAAACTGGCGCTCGGTTCCATGGCGATGGTGGCCATGACCTGCAGCAGGTGATTCTGGATCATATCGTCCAGCGCGCCCGCTTCCTGGTAGTAGGCGCCGCGGCCTTCCACCCCGATGGATTCCGCTCCCGTGATCTGCACGTGGTTGACGTAGCGGCGGTTCCACAGCGGCTCGAAAATGCCGTTGCCGAAGCGAAAAGCCAGGATGTTCTGCACGGTTTCCTTGCCCAGGTAATGGTCGATGCGGTAGACTTCCGATTCGTCGAACGACTCGTGCAGGCGATCGCTCAATTCGCGCGCGCTGGCCAGGTCGTGGCCGAAGGGTTTTTCCACCACCAGCCGCCGCCACCCGGCTCCCTTCCCCAAACCAGCGGCGCCCAACCCCTGCGCCGCGCGCGCGTACTGGCTGGGCTGGGTGGAAAGATAAAACAGCACATTGCCGCCCGTGTGACAGGAAGCCTCGATTTCCGCCAGTCTGGCGGCGAGGCTCTGGTAGAGCGCCGGGTCGCCAATGTCGCCGGCCACATAGAAGAGCCCTTTGGCGAAGGCGTTCCACACGTCGGCATCGAAAGTGGTGTCTTCGGAGAACTCCTTGACCGCTTCCAGCATTTTTTCGCGGAAAGCCTGGTCGCTCATGGGAGTGCGGGAAATGCCGACCACCGCGAACCCGGCGGAGAGCCTCCGGTCATAGGCCAGACGGTAGAGCGCGGGCAGGAGCTTGCGTTTGGTGAGGTCGCCATTCGCGCCGAAGATCACCGCCGCGCACTCCGGCACGCGCCGTTCAAATCGCAGGGGATCTTGAAACGGGTTCTCGAGGGGCATCGACCCAAAATACCACGCCGAATAATTACGGTAGCAGGCACCATAACCTCGAAATTACCGGGGCCGAAAGCGGAATTTTGCGCGTATCGTGGCTGTTTAGATAATTAAGGGCAACATTGACCCTTTCCTTTCAACCGATTAGAATGGGAGCAGATGGCAAGCGGCCCGTCGATCAAGAAACGTCACCTGGAAATCCTCAACTCGATTGTGCGCGAGTACATCGAGACGGGGGAACCTGTGGGTTCCCGCACCCTTTCCCGGCATCGCAGCCTGGCGCTCAGCCCTGCCTCCATCCGCAACGCTATGGCCGATCTGGCCGATGAAGGATATCTCTCGCAGCCGCATACCTCCGCCGGCCGCGTGCCCACGGAGAAAGCCTTCCGTTACTATGTGCGTTCCCTCACAGCGGAGCGCATCGCCGCGGCGGAATCGCACCGCTTGCGCAGCGAGTTCAGCGAGCTGGATACGGTAGGTGCGCGGGTGGAACGGTCGAGCCACATCCTGGTGGAGTTGACGCGCAATGTGGGCATCGCCGCCGCGATTCCGGCCTTGGCGCAGGAACTGGATCAGATCGAACTGGTGCCGCTGGCCGATCAGCGGGTGCTCATCATCCTGGTAACCCGAGACCACATGGTGCGGAATCGCGTGGTGGCCCTGGATGAGCCTTCGCCGCCTGATGAGCTGATGTCCATCCGCAATTATGTGAACCGGGAATTCAGCGGCTGGCAACTGGGCGCGGCGCGGCGCGAGTTGTTGCGGCGCATGTTGCAGGAGCGCGCGCTCTATGACGCGGCTACTAACCAACTGCAGGCACTGTGCCGCAAAGGCCTGCTGGAAGTGGATACGTCGCCGGAGGTGCATATGGATGGCGCCTCCAACCTGCTGGCTTTGGATCTGCGTCTGACCCGCGAAAAGATGCGCGAGCTCTTGCGTGCGTTGGAAGAGAAGAAACGGCTGATCGAGCTGCTGGATCGTTTTCTGGATCTTCCGCTGGGCGAACTGGACGTGCGGGTGGGGCTGGAAGAGATCCATCCGGCCATGAAAGATCTGGCGCTGATCGGTATGAACGTGCGCATCGGCAGCGGCCTGCCGGCGAAGGTTGCGGTACTCGGGCCCATGCGCATGCATTATGAGCGAGTAATGGCGGCCGTGCTGGAAACCGCCCGGGCGCTGGAGAGCACGCGGTTTTGAAGTCGAGCGAAGCGCTTTGCTAAGCTAATAATAGTGGACACCCCGAAACCCGATTCCAATATTTCCGACGTGTCTTCCGAGGGCAGCCCGCAGACCCTGGAGGGGCAGCTTGCCGTGGTCACCGCCGAGCGAGACCAGCTTGCGGCGGATAAGGCCGATTTGGGAGATCGCCTGCTGCGAGCCCGCGCGGAGTTCGACAACGCGCGCCGCCGGGCGGAGCGCGAGCGCTCGGACTTCCTACAGTTTGCCGCCATGGACCTGGTAAGGGATCTGGTTCCCGTACTGGATGACTTCGAACGGGCGCTGAAAGTGGAGACGGCCGATCGAAACTATGCCAAGGGCGTGGAATTGATTTATCAACGGCTGTTCGAAACATTGAAGAAACTAGGGCTGGAGCCGATCGAGACGGCGGGCCGGCAGTTCGACCCCAACCTGCATCAGGCGGTGGAACGGGTGGAAACCGAAGAGGCCGCGGACCAGGCGGTGCTGGCC